>JGI24698J34947_10000635_pt1 | contig 16938 bp, 15 predicted proteins | sample TergutMp193P3_FD_34947 | JGI IMG/M metagenome (IMG submission 34947) | reverse complement strand
ATAGCCAGGGTTCTTTCTTTCTTCATTTTGTCCTCCAAAAGCAGCGACTAAAGCCAGAGTAATAAAAAGCCGCTATTCCCCCATGCGGGGCAACGCGGCGTTTTTTGCGTGAAAATGTGGAAATGTGGAAATGTGATTAAAAACGACTATACAGATGTATATAATGAGTGAGAGAGAGCAAAAAGCGTGCCAACTGGGGCTGATTTTGGAAAGTTTTTTACGATTTGTTGTAATCGCTTCATATTAAGTAATATATCCCGCTTTGGGCTAAATTTCAACGGTTTTTATTCGTTTTTGTTCGTGTGGTTCGTGGTTAATCTTCTTCCTCCGTGTCCTCCGTGTGAAATTCTTCCGTTCGAGGTAAAAATATTACAAACGTCATGTTTCTTCACGAAAAGACAAGCAAAAACGCGAGTTCGCGCAGTATAGGGACGGAGGATGTAATGAAGAAACAAAAGAAATCGACAAAGAAATTGGCCCCGTCAACGAAGTTGGCGACGTCAACAAAGTTGGCGCAGACATCGAAGTCGAAGACTACTATCAAAGAAGACGCCGGGAAATTGCTGCTCGAAGCGGCCAAGCTTGTGTTTGGCAGTCTTTGTCTTGGCGGCGTCTTGCGTGGCGAATTGCCTCATGGTATATTGATTGTAGGCGGATTAGCGGCGGCCTTTGTGCTGAGCGTAATCGGCCTCAATCTGGCGAAAAAAAAGAAAGACGGGGACGACCAGCCAACAAAGCCGGCTGACGATTCCACCGCAAAAAAGGAGTAAAATATGTTGGAGCAGCTCTGGTTATTATTCTTTGCATTAGCGTTTGGCGCTGCCATCACGATTTATGCCCTTATCGTGGATTGGCGCGAACGCCATCAAAAAGATTAAGCTCATTTCTCCGCGCCCCCGCGCGAGTTCTTCTTGTTCACGTGGTTCGTGGTCATCTTCCTCCGTGCCCTCCGTGGTGAATCTTTATGTTTGTGTCGTTTGTAGTAAAAATCTTTAAACTGACGATAATATAATTGTCCTGTCGAAAAAAACATGGTAAGGTAGTTTATGCGTAAATTAAGTCTGGGAGTTTTATTGATGGCGCTTTTGGCAGAGGCGGTGTCAGCCGACCCCACCCTTGGCGACGGTCTCTTTGCACGAATCACCACAGTGAGGGGGGATATCATCGTCCGTCTGGAATACCAAAGGACCCCCATAACGGTCTGCAACTTCGTGGCTCTCGCGGAAGGCAAGATGACGGCGGCGGGCGGCAAGCCTTTTTATAACGGCCTTACTTTTCACAGGGTGATAAACGATTTCATGATCCAGGGGGGCGATCCCCTTGGCAACGGATCAGGCGGCCCCGGTTACCAATTTCCCGACGAGATCGATCCCGGCCTTAAGCATGACGGCCCCGGGGTTCTTTCGATGGCAAACGCCGGGCCCGGCACCAACGGCAGCCAGTTCTTCATAACGCACGTGGCGACTCCCTGGCTGGACGGGAACCACACGGTTTTCGGCCGGGTCGTCCGGGGGCAGAACGTGGTAAACGCCATCCGGCAGGGCGACAGGATCCTGAGCGTAACCATCATCCGTAACGGAACCCAGGCCAACGCCTTCAGGGCGGATCAGGCGGCCTTTGACACCCTTGTCAGAAACGCCGCGGCGGCGGCGGCCGCAAGGGTCAGGGTACAACGGGACGCCGATCTGGCGGAGATACAGAGAAAATACCCAAACACCGTAATTACCGCTTCCGGTATCAGATACCTCATTCAAAAGCAAGGCTCCGGGGCTAAACCTTCCAGGGGCAGTACCGCCACGGTCAACCTGAAGGGCGCGCTTCTTTCCGGAACGGTCTTTGCCAATAGCGATCTTTCAGGCGGCGCCGAGAACCTGCCCGTAGGTTCGGGCAGGATAATTCCCGGCCTTGACGAGGCAATTCTGGATATGTCGAGAGGTGAAAAACGAACCGTAATAATCCCCCCGGAACTGGCTTACGGCGAGGACGGGATAAAAAACCAGGCGGGAAACGTGATTATCCCCTCAAACAGTTTTGTGGTTTTTGAGATAGAGCTGGTGGAGATACGGTAACCGGTTCAGCAAAATATCTTTCGCGAATACTGGTCAAAAGCGCCATTTTATATTAAAATCAGCCCATGGCAGACGATACAAATTCACAGGGAAGAAAGATCTTTTTTCTTCATCCCTCTGCGCTTACAAAAAACCACATAATTGACGAACTGGCGCAGGAGGAATTCGAGGTTTACGTCATAAAGGACGATCTCAAGATAAAACAGGCGCTTGAGTTTTACCCCGGCTCGATATTGTTCGCAAGCATAAACGAAGCCATGAAAGAAAGCGCATGGATTGAGTTAATCCAGGGCATACATGACGACCCCATAACCGGAAAGGTGGATATAGGCTTTATCTCATCATCAAACGATGAAGAACTCAGGAAGAAATTCACGGAGATGTTCGATTTCAACTGCGGCTATATAGTTGTCAAATCGGATATTGAAAAGGCAATCAGGCAAATGGTCGCCGCCCTGAACGGCGTTAACGCCAAGGGCCGCCGCAAATTCATGCGGCTGGTAACGGACAAAGAAAACACCACCGTAAATATGCCCATAAACGGGACTTTCAGGAACGGAACCATAAAGGATATCAGCATTGTAGGATTCTCATGCGTATTTGCCGAAGACCCCGGATTGCCAAAAAACGGCCTTTACGGGAACATACAGCTCAAGCTGCAAAGCCAGCTCCTCAACGCCGAGGCGATAGTCTTCGGTTCCCGCGCCGACGAGAATGAAAAAGTTTACGTGTTCCTCTTTACCAAGCGTGTAGGCGGCGATGTCCTGACCAGAATACGCAGATTCATTCAGCAAAATTTGCAAAACAAGATGGACGACGGGTTAAAATAGTGGTGTATATCACTTCCCCACGCAGAAACGGCTGAACATCACTTCCAGAATATCCGCGCTGTAAACATCCCCGGTAATTTCCCCTAACGCGTTGACAGCGGAACGGAAAAGCGGGGCGATGATGTCCAGGGGCTCGCCTTTATCGGAGAGGGCCAGGGCCTCTTCTACCGAGGACAAAGACGAGTCAATCAGCTCCTTCTGCCTGGATGAACCGGGCCCGGCGGCTTCCCCGCCTTCGGCCCCGGAAGCGCCTGACGCCGCTTCCAGAAGCCCGGCTATGGAGACTGTCAAGGCGGGGATACCCTCCCCGGTTTTCGCGCTTACCACCAAAAGGTGACAGTCACCTTTTGGCGGCGGCTTTAGGTCCGCCTTGTTCCAGAGGACGAGAAGCGGCTGCCGCGGGGCGGCCTCTTTCCGCCGCGAAAGAAAATCGCCGTCGCTTTCCGTTATGCCGGCACTCCCGTCGATTACGTAGAGGACGATGTCCGCCTTGTCCAGCAGTTCCAGGCTCCGGTTGATGCCTATGCGTTCCGCTTCGCTGTTCCCGGTTAACGGCTCCCCGAGGCCCGCGGTGTCGGCCAAACGCAGGGGGATGTCCTCAATGGAAATAAGGGCCTCGATCCAGTCGCGGGTTGTGCCGGGGGCGTCGGTAACGATTGAGCGATCCTCGGCAATGAGGTAATTAAAGAGGCTTGATTTCCCAGCGTTCGGCCTTCCCACGATAACAGCCAACGCCCCTTCGGCGTAAATCCGCTCCCGCCGCCAAAGTTCCGAAAGCGACTTCAACCTTCGCGCCGCCTCTTCCGCGGTTTTTCGCCCCGGAAGCCGGCCGGCTTCTTCATCACCGTCGCTTTTCAGAAACTCATCTTCAGAATAATCCAGGTAGATTTCCGTGCCGGCGAGAGTTTCCACAAGCATTTTTTTGATCGCGGAAACTTCCCTTTCCAGGGCCCCCGCGAGACGGCGCAGCGCATTGTCCCTGGCCCGGCCTGTCTTCGCCGCGACGATTTCCATGACCGACTCCGCGGCCGTAAGATCGAGTTTTCCGTTCATGAAGGCCCTGAAGGTAAACTCCCCCGGCAGGGCATCCCGAAAACCGGCCCTCTTCAGGGCGGCCATCATGGCCTTTACCGCAGCGATGCCGCCGTGGCAGGAGATGTCGGCGCCGTCCTCGCCCGTATAACTGCGGGGGGCACGGTACACCGAGACGAGTACTTCGTCGAGTTTCTTTCCACTGCCGGCCGCGTCCTCAGCCGCCGCGCCTTCAACTATCCAGCCGTGGACGATAGAATTGCCCGGCGCGGAAAGGAGCGCCTGTGGCCGGGAAAAGACCCGCGCCAAAAACTCTATTGCGCTTTGGCTTCCTTCCTCACCCGAACCGCCCCCGGAAGTCCTGATGAGCGCCAGTGCGCTTTCGCCTAACGGCGTGGCGATAGCCGCTATCGGCTCCGGGTCACCGTAGTTTGGCGAATTCATTCCGGGCTTGATCGCCCTTCCTCCGCCGCGCCGGCGTTAGACGCAAGCCCGATGCGCCGGAAAACATACGGCGCTCCCGCGGACGCCCAGTAACCCACAAGGCCGTAGCGGATAAAACGACAGATCTCGTAGAGGGGAGAGGTCTCATCAAAAAAGGGAATACCGGCGAAGATGCTCCCCTCGCCAGGGAAAATAAGCCGTAATACAACGTAAATGATCGCCATGCCCGCGAAACCAACGAGGGCGCGCAGGGCAAAGATCGCCGCACCGGGGCGTTTGCCGTTAATCTCAGCCCGGCTGATAAACGGGAAGCGCTGCTTCATCAGGGTATAGCCCAGGCAAAAACCCAAAAGAAGAGCCGGCATCGTTCTGTCCAATGGATAAAAGCCGCTCATGACAAGCGCAATCACGGCGGCGATGATGTTTTGAGCACGGACCCCGGCTGTATCAAGCCTTTTCATTATAAAAGGTCCAGGGAGAAACCAGACGACAAGAATAACAGCGGCGATAATCCAGCCCAGGAAAAGGTCGGTTGGGAAGTGAACCCCCAGGTAAAGCCGCGTGTAGCCCATAAACAGAAGGAAAACGACCGTCGCGGCCCAGACAATCGCCCGCTTGACAGGCCCTTTTAAGCCGGTCTTTTTCGCGGCCCAAACATTGGAGAGCCACGCGGCAATGGGAACCCAGAAGCTAAGGGACAACTGAGCGTGGCCCGAAGGCGCGCCGTAAGTGGGCTCGAAGGCCAGGCCCACAGAAGGCTCCAGGTCGAAGGGCCGGGGCTGCTTGAGAATGTCCTTGATAAAGGAATTGATCCAGGCGGAAACGATGATGAGGATGCCCATACGGAAGCCCCGCTTCTCGTCTATCCACCAGAAGATGAGGAGTATCAGCGGAACATAAAAGTACGCCGTCCCCATAGCCGTGAAAAATTTAATAAACGCCGTAAGGGCCGGGTTTTCGATCCTCTGGATTACCCTGATGACTTCAATTCCCCAACTGTACAAGCCCGACAGAAACGACGAACTCTCCGCCGCCGTCATTTGAATCGCGTATTCATTCATGTTTAAAGCCTAACGCCGCTTAAGCTAATCGTCAAGATGTATTAAGAATTTCACCACGGAGGGCACGGAGGGAAGAACACGGAGAACACAGAGGAATACATGTAGAAGAATTAAACTACTAACCACACGAACTATAACTTTTCTTTTTATTCGTCTTGTTCGTGGCAAAATTTTCTCCGTTGTCTCTGTGCCCCTGTGCGAGGTCTTCTTCTTTTATTTGTGTTGGTTCGTGGTAGAATTTTTTAAATTAAAACCTCTCAAAAAAGCGTTCCTTTACCCGGTCGATTGTCGTTCTTTGATCCCTGGCGGGCGGGGGATTGGGATTTATATTTTGGAATATCAGGTCAAGCTGGGAAGCGAATAACGATCGTTCAATGGTCACAAGGATTTGAAATTCCCAGTTTTCCGTCTCCTGAGCACTTCCAACGGAAACGACTTCAGCGGCGATTGTATCTTCGTCCGCATCTCCCACAGGAGCGTCTTCCCCGCCGGGAGGGAATTCCCTGAGTATCCAGAAATCGTCTACCCTGACCGCTCCCATCCAGGGAAAATCCGAAGCCGCGCGGATCAGCGTTTCATAAAAAGCGCCGTAGCTCTGATCCGGGTCGTCAACGGCGGAGACCAGGCGCTCTTCAATACGAGCGGCGGCCAGGCGGGGAAAATCCAGCTCCGCGGAAAACCCGTCTTGCCAGAGGTTCAGGGCGGTAAAATTATTCGCCTCGTTCCTCGCGACAAACACATAACGATCCCTATAGGCGTCCAGTTTCTCCACCTCGTACGCGCCCGAATCAAGCCAGAGTCTCACCCATTCGGGAATAATTCCGCCCCGGCTTTTATTCCTGTAATCGGTAATTGTATAAGGCGCGGGGCTTCGGACGGTCTCAGGCTCCCTCGGCGGCTCTACGACAAGTCTATCCGCCCTGCTCCTGCACGAGCCAAAAAACAGGAGCGCAAAAATCGCGATCAGGAATAATTTTTTCATTCTCCCGTTTTTGTTCTTTCCTCTAACGCCTTGTCAATAATCGCTCTGAGCTGCTCTTGCTGGGCTGCTGTACAATCCGAGAGGGGATTGCGTACATGGCCGCCGGAATAGCCGAGGTAATCACAGGCGTATTTCAGGCCCGCGATTCCATAAGACCCGGTTACGGCCGCGTTCACCGGAAACATGCGCTGGTAAAGGTCAAACGATTCCTTTAGCTTGCCCGCTTCATACAGCTCCTGAGTTTCAGCTATTTCGTTGGGACAGCAGTTGGCCATGGCGGAAATAGTCGCGTCAATCCCCATGGTTAGGGCCGGATACCAGGCGCTGTAGGTTCCCGTCATCACCTGAAACCCCGGATCCGCCACGCGCAAGAAAGTGGCGAGCTGCGGTACGTCGCCGTTGGAGTCCTTCATTCCAACAATATTCTTATGGCGGCTCAGCTCCGCCACCGCATCCGCGCCGATGTTGACGTGGGTAAACTTCGACACGTTGTAAATGAGAACCGGAATATCGCTGTTATCCGCAACTTCGGTAAAGAACCGGATCATGGCTTTGGAATCCATCGAAGAGCCGTAGTAAAAGGGGGTCAGAACCAGGGCGCAGTGGGCGCCGAGTTTCGCGCACTTATTCGTCAGTTTGATCGTTTCGCGAGCGGACTCTAGCCCTGAGCCGGCCATGATGAGCCGATCTTTTTTCACGTGTTCCACGGTTAGTTTTACGAGTTCAAGTTTTTCGTCCTCGCTTAAATACACTGTTTCGCTGTTCGAGCCGATTACAAGATAACCTGCAAGGCGGGCTTCGTTCCATTTTTTGACATTGGAAACAAACGCGCCCGAATCCAGCTCCCCATTTGCCTTGAAGGGTGTTACCATCGGGGGAATTACCCCGTGAATCTTTTTCACTAAGACTCCTTTGTCAGTTTCGTTTTGGCCGCGTCTTGCCAGTGGTCTTTAGTATAGCGTATTATTACGCAAGGAGTAAGCACCGGACTTTGCAGGCGGCAAGAGCGATCATTCACCTTGACAATCTTCGCGGGAATATCGAGGCGGCGCGGGATAGAATCGGGCCCCACGCGAAAATATGCTTCCCGGTCAAAGCCGACGCCTACGGCCACGGCGTGATTCCGGTTTCCCGCCGCGCCCTGGAAGCGGGAGTGGAGTATCTTGCCGTGGCCACCGTGCCGGAAGGGGCGGAACTGCGCGCCGCCGGAATCGGCGCTCCCATATTACTCCTCTCACAGGCCCTGCCGGAGGCGCTGCCGGAAATCGCTTCGCAGGAATTCATCCCCTTCGTTTCCGATGATGAGTTTATAGAAGATGCCGCGAGAGCCGCCAAAAAGGCCGGGAAAAAACTGACGGTTCACCTCAAGATCGATACCGGCATGGGGCGCCTGGGCTGCCGCCCTGAAGACGCGGCGAGCCTGGCGCGGAAAATCGCTTCCAGAGCCGGCCTTTCCCTTGGCGGTATAGCGACCCACCTTTCCGTTGCCGATTCTTCCGAGCCCGGCCACATCGCGTATACCAAAGGGCAGCTCCGCCGTTTTCGCGAGGCAATTGATGCCGTGAAAAAAGCCGGCGTCGATCCCGGCATAGTCCACGCCGCCAACTCCGGGGCGCTTGTCTTTCACGAAGACTCGTACTTCGACATGATCAGGCCGGGGATTTTCCTCTACGGCTACCTGCCCGCCGCCGCACCGGCGGGACTGGCCGTCAAGGCCGTCATGGAACTTCGCAGCAAGGTGGTTCTTGTCAAAAAACTCAAGGCGGGAGAGTTCGCGTCATACGGCAACACCTGGACAGCAGCCGGGGACACGTTTATCGGCGTCATCCCCGGCGGTTATGCCGATGGCGTTCGACGCGGCCTTTCCAACAACCATTCGGTGCTAATCCGCGGCAAAGCCTACCCGCTGGCAGGCAGGATCTGCATGGATCAGTTCATGGTGAACCTGGGCCCCGAAACTGAAGTCGAGCGCTGGGACGACGCCGTGATCTTCGGGCCGGGCTTCATCACTGCCGGCGGCGTAGCGGAGAAACTTGGCACCATCCCCTACGAGATCACCTGCGGCATCAACAAGAGGGTGCCGCGTGAGTATGTGGGTTAGGCGAAAGAAAATCAGACTCCTTTATTATTTTTTCCCCACTTTTTAGCTTCCTCTGCGGCTTTATAATTATAAACAGGCTTTATTGTCTTCAATATTTTCGCGGTAGGGCCTATGTTCGCGACAATATCATCCATGTTTTTATAGGCCATGGGGCTTTCGTCAATGGTTTTTTCATTCACCGAGGTTGAATAAATACCCCGCATTGATTTTTCGTAATCGCCCATTTTCAGAGTCGCGAAAGCTTTGGCCCTGCTCATTATCCTGCCGGCGCCGTGAGGAGCGGAATAATTCCAGTCGGGATTGCCCAATCCTTCGCAAATGAGGCTGCCGTCGCGCATATTGATGGGGATGATAAGCTTTTCACCGGACTTCGCGGAGACGGCGCCTTTGCGCAAAATCATTGCATCTGTATCGATGTAATTATGAATCGTTGAAAACCGCTCAAAAACGGCGTCTTCCGGTATTTTCAATTCCCCTAATATTATTGACATCATCGCCTTTCGGTTAATCAGCGCGAAATGCTGGGTGATTTTCATATCGTTAATGTAATCGTCAAAAAGTCCACCGCTCACGTAGGCCAGCTCTTTCGGAACATCCGTAATGATCTGTTCCCTGACCCTGGCTAATTCATTCTGAATTTCTTTTTCACGCCCCTCCGCCTTTAATTGCGCTATATACCCGGCAATGTCCTGTCTTCTGTTTTTATTTAACTGGCGCCATGCCTCTTCCTGATAATACTCCGCGATTTCGGTGCCAAAATGACGGCTGCCCGAATGAACGACAAAATAAAGGTTGTTTTCATCGTCCCTGTTAGCCTCAATAAAATGGTTGCCCCCGCCAAGCGTCCCAATGCTTTTCATTGCACGCGCAAGGTTAATCGCCGGACAGCGGATGTTTTCAAAAGAAATCATGCGCGAAAAATCATGCTCCGTTTCTCTTATATCCATTCCACTGGGGATGTGCGCGTGGATTATTTCATCAAGGCGGGCAGGATCAAAGTCTTTCGCGTTTAATTCGCCCGCTTTGATAACCACCGTTTCCATGCCGCAGCCAATATCGACCCCGACCAGATTGGGCACTATTTTGCCGCCGATGGTCATTGTTGTCCCAATAGTACAACCCGCGCCGGCATGAACGTCGGGCATTAAACGCAAGACGCTGCCTTCCACAAAAGACTGATTACAGAGATTTTCAATCTGCGTTCTGGAATAATCATCCAGTGAATTTGCAAAAACTTTTGCGGTATTAAATATTCCCGAAATCTCAATCACCATTGGCCTCTCAGCGCTCACTCCATTTGAATATTATATCTTCACTCTATCATATAATGACATTGTGAAAAAATAATTTAAAGTTTTCTGAGCATCGCGAGAAAATCCGAGCCCCTTACCCGTTGATTTGGCAGGAAATTCCTTCCATCAGGCAGTGACATGAATTCCGATTCCACGCAGCCCAGGACGGAATCGATGAAGGGCGAAGAGAGGCTGATGTCGGGAATTGGGCTTTGGGCATTGGGGTTGTTTGCGAGGCGCGCTGAATAACGGGTAAGGAGCCCGCGGTTGGCGCGGTTTTCCGCGTTAAGGTGCCAGAGGAACCAGGCCGCGCCGGAGCGGAGCACTACTTCGGAAGAAGCCGGGCCTGAAGAAGGCCATTCGGTGAGGGCCGTGTTCTGGGTATATGGAATAAAGGCGCGCTCAATTAACTGGGCAAAGATCGTTTCTGCCGGCCAATCCCGGCCCGCGGTGATAAACCGGAGCATATCCGTTTCGTTTTTGGTGATTTCAATCATGTCCCGCCAGGTGATTTCCCCCTGGCCGGCTATTGCCACGGTCCGGGTATCCGTACCCTGCTGCAGACTCCGCAATTCCCAGGCTTTGTCCCTGAACACCCTGTAGGCGTCTTCGTAGAAGGGCTTCTCGCTCAGAAGGACAAAGGCCGTGTCAAAGGCGGCTACGGATTCGGCAAAACGGGAGAGGTCGAAAAGAACCCTGCCGCGCTCTACCAAAAGCTCGCCGCTGGATCTTTCGATTTCCAGGCTTCCGGCGATCAAGGAGAGCCGCTGGTTGAGATCCTGCTCAAGTCTGAAAGAAAGAACCTGTGACGGAATGTTAAGCGGCGAAAGCGATTGGGATCTTCGGTACTCCCTCTGGGCGTCGGAGGTTCTTCCCTCCATAAGGAAAAGCCGGCCTGACCACGCGGCAAGAAGCGCCTCAAATGCGTTATCGGCGACAGTTCCCTGCAGGGCCGCCGCCTGACGCCTAACGCCGGCAAGCTCTTCACTGCTCGCGCCGGCCACGTCAAGCCTCACCACCGCCTCTTCCAGTTCCGCGAGGCTTTGCAAAGCTCCTTCGTCGGCCATCGAAAGGTTGATATCCTGCCGCGCCCCGGTACTCTGGCATCCGGTAAGTGCTATAAGGACCACCATACACAAAGTAAATATGCGTTTCATTTTGTTCCTCATCTGAATTGCCACAGATAGAGCTTATTATCCATGCCCATTCCCGCGACCTCGACTTTCCCGCTGCCCTGGAGATCGCCGATAAGCGGCCTGCCCCACACGGGCAACGGAAAACCGTCCAGTGAAGCGAAACTCCGCGAATACCCGTAAAGGGCGTTCCCCTCGCCGGTAAAGAAAACCGCTTCCTTCGGAGCGTTTGAACTTCGCCTGCCTCCGCTTATGTCAGCGACTGTGATATACCCCCCTTCCCTGACCGAAAGGCGGGGAATCGTATGACTCAGGATTTCCCCATCAAGGCTAATCCTATAGAGGGTCCCCTCAGACTCGATGATCCAGAGGTTCTCCCCGTCGAAAACCGGCTGAAGGTAAAAAACCCCTTCCAGGTTCAGGGGGAAGGGCGAAAGGACTTCGGCGGTTTCCGTATAGACCGTAAGCTGCCCCGCCTGGGTAATGAAGGCCAGGAGGAGACGTTCGGAAAAGACACCCTGCCGGGTGCTGAAAAGCAGGGGCGACCCGAAAGCTATCTCCGAAACGGGAACCGGCCAGTTCTGCAGAGTGCCGCCGTTTTGATCCTGCAGGTAGATTCCCCCAAAAAGGAAACTCTTCAGGTACGAGGCAACGTAAGTCTTGTTTCTAAAGTCAAGGAAATACGGAGGGGAGCGGAGAGCCTCAAAAAAACCCATTCCCCATTGGTTCACCGAAGCCCTGCTGTCCACGGTATGAATCGAACCGTCCTCGTCGCAGAGGAACAGTTTCCCGCCCCAGGCGCCGGGTGGTGAGGACAACCGTATTCCGGTGCTAATGGGAAAGCCGCTGAGGCTTTCCATATCTTTGTTCGCAAGGCTCACATTGCCCCGGGAATCGACCACCCAGACAGCGCCTTCCCCGGCGCCTTCTCCCGCTACGGGAATCGCGTAGAAGGCGGTCCCGGAAGCGCCGGGGGCTTTCAGCTCTTTGACACTCTTGTCAAGGGGGTTCAGGCTGAGGACATCGCTGCCCCTTGTAAAGAGCAGCTTTGTGTCCTTGCCGGAGGAAAGCTGGTAAAGGCTGCTTCCGGCCCGGCCCTGGGCGCTGCCCTGGGCTGCAAAGTCCAGCGGATAACCCATCACCGGCACAATACCGCTTCCTGCGCCGGGAATCGCCTGGAGCGACACCGTTAGTACGCTATTTTCCAGGTAAACCCGTGCGAGACCCTGGCGGTAAAGCCTGAGGACGGCGCTTACCTCGCCGCTGCCTTTGAGGAAGAAAGGCATGGAACTGTCTACCGACGGGTCAATCGAATAAAAGATGCTGAATGTCGTGGGGCCGGAATTATCCTGCGAAAGGGTGCGCCAGAGGTCCGTTCTGGGCAGCACCTGATTTCGCCTAACGGCGTTCACCGCGGACAAAAGCGTTTCCGCGGACTCCGAGATGTAGAGGTAGTTGTCCTGCACCGTATAGTACGGGGAAGGGACATCCACTTTCAATAGCTTCAGAAGGGAATTGAGAAAACCGGGCAGCTCTATCCGTGGCAAGCGGTTGCCGTCCAGATTGAGCTGAATATTCTCGTTTACCACAATCGAGCGAAACGCCTTGTCGAAAATTTCCCTGCGTTTGGCCTCGTCCCTGATTTCCACGGCGATTACCGGATTGGGTCTGCCCTCAAGTCCGTAGACCGCGAACTGGGTCCCTGTCCAGGAAAAGAGCAGATCATCCACACTCATGCCCAGAGTCAACTGAGCGGCTCTATCCGCCGTTCTCATGGCGCCTTCCAGGTCCATGCCGCCCGGTCTGATGGCGGTAACCCCATTGAGCAGATCAGACAGTGTTCCAGCCGATAGCAGTGTCAGGTACTGGGCGCTGTTCGGGATCATGGCCGAAAGCGGCGTCGCCTGGGAATTTCTTTCGATAATATTCTGCAAGGCCTGATTATTCGCCCCCAGGGGGCTTACAAGGTTGAGTTTGAGCTGCTTGGGCAGAACTGTGAGGCTCGCTTCTATTAGGCCCGGAAACTGCAAGAGCGCGAGGGCGTCGGGGACATCGCTGTCTCTCAGGGTATTCGTGAGCATCGCCGGAGTGAGAAGAAAGGCAACGTCATAGTTCCGGGAGTGGAAGGCTCCGGAGCGAAAGCCATCCGACGAACCGCTTAAAACGGATTCAAAGAGGGACGAATTGTTTGAGATAACAAGAAGATTTTTATAAGGGCCGATAAACAAAACTGTCCCGTCTTCAAGACGGTATTCAAAACGGGAATTACTTCCCCCTCTCACATAGTATAAGCCGGGCACATTCACAGCGCCCGCAAAAACCGGCAGCAGCCGCAGCAACGGCGAAATGACGCCGGCGTCCCATGACGCAAGGAGCCGTCCCCCGGAGAGGAAAGCCGCGTCAAGCCTCCCCCTGGCAACCAGGTGGACCCACCAGTTTTCCATGATCCCCGAATCCGCAAGCTGACTCAGCAGGGGCATGAGAGGCGCCATTTCCGCCAGGGCTATGATATCCGGCAGGGATTCGTGGCTTAAGACCCTGGAGGCCAGTCGCACCGGATTTGGCACGCTGGCATAAAGATCATACGAATCCGGAATCACCGAGTCCGGCGTGATCCTCCCGATAAAGGAAATCCCCACCATGATGAGAGGCAATCCCAAAATGATAAACAAAAAAATACCAATGACTTTGGGCGCACGGCCCTTGCTTTTACCCATAATTTCCTGAGGATGTCAGCTTTATTCCTTTTTCCATGATGCTCGCAGTCTTAGTCATTTTCCTCCTCCTCTTTGAATAATTCCGGAATTTTCTCCCGCATAAAAGTTTTGATGTCCGCCGCGAAATGCAAAGCTCTGATCATATCTTCCTCTATTATTTGCATATAACCCGGATAGCGAGGTTGTATCCCATACTCAGTTAAAATTGTACATTTCTGCTTTATCTGTCCAAAGTCCGGGTTTTCAATTTCACAGAGGGCGGTCAGTTTTGCTAAATCATGAATATGAGGCGGTTCTTGTCCTGTTAAAACAAGAAAAGCTTTTAGATACTTCTCAACAAACTGCTGGCAATGATAACACACTATTTCATACGGTATAGGCCACATTGTTTTTGCGGTATGCTCNGACAGTGCCAAGTCTCTGTCGGCAAATTCAATCCACTGCCTTGCTTCTGCCTCATGCGGCATAAATCAATATCCCTTCTCTGGCGATTTTTCGCTCAAGCGTCGGGGCGGCTTTCCGCTCCAGATACAGGCTTTTTTTAATTACCAGCAAATCAAGAGGCATTGACTGGTGTGCACATATCGCAAGCCGTATCTTGATTGCGGCTTCTATGTCGCGCAGTTGCACCTCGTCTTTTAAGATAATAAATAAATCGAGGTCGGAATCTTTATGTGGAGTACCGTAAGCATAAGAACCAAAAAGGTAAATTTGTTCCACCGGAATGACGTTTATGATAAGTTCCTTGAGTTTATCCAGTTCCGCCTGAATTACCGTGTCCATCATGTTAGCAATGATAATACGGTTCAGACGAAAACACAAGGTATGGGCAGCCGCGTCAGAGGTTGCCTGACCCCGGCTCTGTTTTTACTTGTCCACTTGCTTGCGATAGCGGTAAACCTCGCCGCCAAGGGTTCCGGTGTAGTACATCGGTTCCCATCCGCGCCTGGCCAGTTCAGGCGATTCTTCGCGTTTTTTGCCATTGTTGCAAGCGCCTGTTGGTTCTTCGTCGCCGGGGCAGTCAAGCAGCCAGCAGCCGCTCTTGCAGACCCGCTCCAGTTCCGCGGTTTCCGCGTCCCAGTCGTCGCCAACTACGTGGCCCGACATCACAATGTCGAAGGTGTTGTCAGGGTATGCGAGGTTTCGAGCCATACCATCGACGACGCGGACATTTTCGATATGCTCCCGGGCGATTTTGTCCCGCAGATATTCGCGCAGGGAATCTACCGGCTCGCTCGCGTACACCCACTCGGCCTGTTCCGCGGCGGCGAAGGCAAGCCTGCCCGAACCGCTTCCCACGTCCAATACCGTTTTCCCCCTGAAATCGGCCATTTCAAAGAGCCGCCGTTTCTCCCAGGCGTAGATAAAACTGCAATTCCTGTCCATGAGACGCGGCCTGGTGTAGAGCACAAAATCTTCCACCGATAAAAGCGCGTACACTTCGGCTTTTCGTATTTCCGCAGCGTCCGTTGCGGCTGACGCGGCGGCGGCGATGTCCCTGACCGTTTCCGCGGTCTCAGGGCACTTGTTCTCAAAATACCACCTAACGGCGGGATTGGCGTTAAGCGCAATTCCCATTGATTGTCTCCATTCAGCCTTGTCGTTTCTCCAGCCGCCCGAATCAAACATCAGGCGTATCTGGAACCGGTCCATAAGCAGGAAGCTGTTAAACGAAAAATCTTCCGGGTTTATCCAACCTAATGGCATAGATACTCCCCTTTGTTCATGCCGCCTTATCTCCCGCACCCTCAAACAATGATCGCTTCCTCACGCCAAAAGCGGAAATGCCGAGGATAATGGCTGCTGCCACAAATACAGCCCTGTAGCTAATCATCGCCGCGGCGGAGCCAATCATGGGGCCCAGGGCCGCTCCCGCCGAGGAAACAGAAGAATTGATTCCATATATAGCGCCCTGATTATTCTTGTCCGCGGAGACCGCGATAATGGCGTTAACAACAGGAATGCAGCCCCCGATAAAAAAAGAGGATAAAGCCCTGAGTACCGTAAGCTGGTACATATTGGTTACAAAGGTTTGAGGAAGCGTCAGCAGCGCTCCGCCGGAAAGGCAGACAAGCAGGGTAAGCCGGTACCCCGAACGGCCGGCAAATTTCCCGACAAGCGCCGCGGCAAGGGCGGTAAAAGCCGCTCCAACGCCCAGCACGATTCCCGTGGAAGAACCGACATACGTGGGGCCCCCGGTTACGTTACGCGCCAGCTCTTTCAGAAAAAGGGGAAGCATGGGGCTTGCCGCGTTAGCCGAAGCCTGCAGGCCAAAAGTAATCAGCATCAACGTAACAAGCAGAGGGGAAGCGAAGATTGGCCGTACATCCGGAAAAAACGTAAGCTTTTTTTTCTCCCCGGTTTGACTGGGCTTCCTGATATCCTCCACCCATTTGAGAACGATAACTCCGGCAAGCGCCAAAGTCAGGCCGGTACTGAAAAAAGCCACTCTATAGCCCGCGAAGTCCGAGAGGACGCCGCCCACGAGAGGACCGAGGGAATTGCCTACTGATACGCCGGTCTGGAGCAAACCCAGGGTAAAAGCCACCTGCGCCGCCGGTGATATTCCCGCCGCCAGCACCGTAGCCGCCGCGACCGTTCCGGTAAGGCAGCCCTGAATACCCCTCAGAACAAGGAGCTGCCAGGGTGAATTGACAAAGGCCATCAACGAGATTACAATCGCGCCGCCAAACATCGCGCGGAGCAGCATGGCCCTGCGGCTGTAGGCATCCGCCAGATGCCCCCATATCGGCGCGAAAATCGCGAGGGTAACCGCGGCGCTGGATTGGATAAGACCGACCCATGCCTTGAGTTTTACAGGGTCCGTGATACCGATATCATCTTCCAGGAACAGGGGTATTACGGGCATGGATAAGCCAAACCCTATCATGGCCAGGGTCTCTGCAATCAACAGCGCGGTGTAGCTCGTTTTCCATGATTTCATTGATTGGTAATAATCTCATAAAACAAGGTGTTAGGGAATAGGGATTGCCCATTAAGCGTAAGTTTTCTATTATGTACACCAAGGAGTTTTGCAAATGGGTCACGACAAAAAAATTAATCGCGAATTAATTCGCCGCGAACTTGTTCGCGGCGAATTAATTCGCGACGCTGACGAAGACGACGACGAAGGAGAGGAAGAGAAGAAACAGGCCGGCGCCGATCCCCTGCTAACGAGGATGCTGAAAACCCGGACCCTTCTGCTTTCGGGAGAGATAAACAAGGACCTTGCGGAAAAAACCATAAGGCAGCTCATCCTTTTGGAAGACATGGGAGA
>JGI24698J34947_10000634_pt1 | contig 16942 bp, 14 predicted proteins | sample TergutMp193P3_FD_34947 | JGI IMG/M metagenome (IMG submission 34947) | reverse complement strand
AATTCCGCTGAACAGGGAATTAAAACAGTATATAAGCGATCTTGATTCTAACGGGGGACTCCCTGATTGAATTGGGAATTGGTTTCCAATTCACCGCAGGAGACTTATGACCTTGGCCGGCTTATCGCAAAAAATCTTAAGGACGGCGACGTAGCCGCCCTTAGCGGAACTCTTGGAAGCGGTAAAACGTCTCTGGTCAAGGGGATAGCAAACGGACTCGGCATAGAAGAAAACATTACAAGCCCTACCTATACAATTATCAACGAATACAGAAAAAATGATTCCAACTCCCCCCCCCTGTACCATATTGACGTTTACAGGCTTTCGGGCGACAAGGATTTTGAAGACATCGGAGGGGTAGAAATTCTTAACTCCGAAGGAATATCGCTTGTTGAATGGAGCGAGCGCATTCCAAAATCCCTGCCTGATAACGCAATTTCGATCTCTATCGAAATAACGGGGCCTTCTTCCCGTTTGATAAAAATTAACGGGCTGGAAAAACCATGAACCTGCTTGCGGTAGATTCCGCCTCTTCTATACTTTCTGCCGCCGTCTCCTGCGGAGAAACAATCCACTATGCGGAAACAGAAGCCGGAATGAAACACTCAGAACTTGTGATGGGTTTAATTGACAGCCAAATGAAAGAAGCCTGTCTTGAGCCGAAAGACCTTGACGGCGTTCTATGTATGGGCGGACCCGGCTCTTTTACGGGGCTTCGCATCGGCTATTCAATCGCGAAGGGGCTTGCCATCGCTCTTTCCGTTCCTTTTGCGCCTGTCCCGACACTTGACTGCGTTGCCCTTCCCTTTTGTAAAAGCGGTTTTGTTCTTGCGGTAATGCAGGCCCGAAAAAACGCGTACTTTTACGCTCTTTTCAAAGACGGGGAACGTTTAAAACCTGACGAAGACGCGGAAACCGCCCAAATTGCGCAGGAAATCGAGCGTATCAAAAAAGACGCGGAAAAGATAACGCTGACAGGTCCGGCTTCGGCTTCCCTTTACGATGCGCTTTCACAGGAACTGAAAAACTGCATTTGCCCGGAATTTGAAAACAGAGGCTATGCGAGGGAGATTATTGCCATTGCAAAAATGAGAAAAATACAGGATAATGATAATAACGCATATTTATATTCGGGACCCGAATATATAAGGAAAACCGATGCGGAATTAAATTTAGCGGAAAACGCCGGAAGTAAAAAATGAGTAACATTGTTGAAGAAGAATTGGAAAGCCTCGATGAAGACAGGGGAAAAGCTGCCGATGATGCCGTTGATAAAGAAGAGGCGGAATTTTTGTCATCTTTCCACAATCCGTTTAAAACAAGCATTTTTCCCGTTTTAATCATAAACAAACAGTTAAAAATTGTTTACGCAAATGAGTCCTGCGATCAGATGTTTCTTGGATTTACAAATCTTAGGGGGAAATTCTTTTTCGATTTATTCGGCAAGGCTTTTGAAGCAGATGACGTAAACAAAATAAAGGAAACCATTGCGGACGGCGGCGGTGAATTTTCATGGAAGGGTTCGGCCAAGTTAAAACGGAACAACGGTTCCGTGCAGATAAGGGTGTACATTTTTCCGCTTGAAATGGACTTGAAGGTTCCGAGCGACTTTGTGGTAATGTTTGACGATTTCAACGAAGAAAGCAAAAATCTTCTGCACTCTGTTTTTCTTTCCCTGCTGGAAGCCTCCAAGTTAAAGGATAACGACACGGGCAAACACACAAAGCGCGTCAATGAATATTCAAAACGGCTTTCGGAAGAACTTTTTAAATCAGGCGGAGGAGCGTACAAGCGCATAGACGCGGATTTTATTGACAACATAGGCTTTTTGGCGGCAATGCACGATGTGGGAAAAATCGGCACTCCCGATGACATTTTAAACAAAGAAGGCCCCCTCTCCGATTGGGAATGGGCAGTTATGCGCGAACACACAAAAAACGGCGCGTTTATTCTTTCAACATACCCCAACCCGATGGCAAAAGAAATCGCCCTTTCCCACCATGAAAAATGGGACGGCTCAGGCTACCCGTTCCGTCTTGAGGGCGAAATGATCCCTATTGCCGCCAGAATTGTTACAATCGCGGATGTTTACGACGCTCTGCGCATGGCGCGAAGTTACAAACCGTCCCTAACCCACGAAGTTTCAATACAGAAGATAATTGAACAAGCCGGCAGTCACTTTGACCCCGGCCTTATAGAAGTGTTCAAAAAAATCACAGGCGACTTTGAAAAAATATACGCAGTAAACGCGGATTAGTTGAAAATATTTTAAAGACTGCGTGAGTCCAATTCTTCAAAGGCTTCGCAGAGGAAACTGTTCAGGAAAAGCATTTTATCGCGATCTTTCCAACGGGTCAATGTTTGGGGAATGCAGTCGTCAATAGATAGACAAAAGCGTTGTTTGAATTTTTGCGCGTCGGGGCCTTCGCGGTAACGGTAGCCCATCAGCAGGGTTTCGCGCAATAGAGAGGATTTATCCAAATCTTCGCAAATTGCAGTACTGAGAGACGGCGCGTTTTTGTACGCATCGACATCCGGCGCATAGGTGAAGCGTTTGGCAGTTCCGGTTTTTTCGTCAATTACAGTGCCTGAGGCGGCAGGGCCGGCTCCAAGCCAGCTTTCCATGCGCCAGTAGCGGACATTGTGAAGACAGCGGTTATTGTCTTTGGCAAAGTTGGAAACTTCGTAATGGCAGAATCCTGCTTTTTCAAGAGCGTCTCTTCCTGAAAGCCAAATAGAGTCGGATAAGTCACTGCCGGGAAGAGTAACAGTTTTTGTTTTAAGTTTCTCTTCAAGCGGAGAGCCGCTCTCTACGGAAAGGCTGTAAAGTGAAATGTGCGCAGGCTCGTACTCAAGAATGCGTTTTATGTCTTCTATAACAATTTTTTCGTTTTGATACGGAAGCCCTGTTATAAGGTCGGCGGAGAGACGGCCTGAAAAATACCGCGAACAAAGAGCAAGACGCTCTTCCAACAGACTTGCGCTTCCCTGACGATTAACGGCAAGGCGCGAAGGTTCATGGAAAGTCTGCACTCCAAGACTTATTCTGTTTACTCCGCCTTCCTTGCAGACGCTTAAAAATTCTTCAGTTGCCGATTCAGGGTTTGCCTCAATTGTAAATTCAACGGGGGAAAAGTTCGGTATCTTTTTTAGAGAGTCAAAAAGGACGCTGATATTCTTTCCAAGAACTGACGGCGTTCCGCCGCCTATGTACACGGTGGAGATTTCTTTAACAGCGAAAAAATCAATCTGATATTTTATATCGCCGGTCAATGCCGAAAGAAACGCATTAATGTAACCGCCGTCAAGTTTTTTTTCGGTTACGGAATAAAAATCACAGTAATCGCAAAAGGCGGCGCAAAAGGGAATGTGAATATAAAGCGAGAAATTATTCAAAACAGTTCTATTTTTACAAGAGGCCAAAATCTTAAAACGGCTCTTGCGGTAATTAAAGACGGCGAAACCGCGCCCCATGTGCGTGAATCATTTGTGTTGCTGCGGTCATCGGAGACTACAAAACATTCATCAGACTTAAGGGTTATCGCGTCCATTCTGCCTGAAAACGGAATTGAGTCATCCCACAGAGAAGGTGTTTTCGGAATAGACGGGTGATACGGTTTTTCGGACAGCTCAAACTCTGTAAGGCTGTAAGAACTGCCGGCAGGTTTTACCCTGAACACATAATCGACCATTGAGATTTCATCGCCGGGAAGGGCGATAACTCTTTTTATGTAATACTGACCTTCGCCTGAAAAAATGCTTGCCCTCTGCGCCGTAAAAAACCTGACAATGCCGTTAATAACGCGCAGAGGAAGTTTCCTCTCTCTTTCGCGCCCCTTGTCTACAAGCACAACACTGCCGCGCTTGAAAAGAAAAGGCCGCTCCTCATTCCTGCCGCCCCACGGCGGAGTAAACGAAGTGAAAATCAGGCGGTCGCCGGATGAAAACCCCGGCTGCATTGTATCATTATCAACCGACCAAACCGAAAAGAAAAAGGCGGTAAGGCAGTTATACGCAATATATAAAACAAAAAAGATAAAGAGAATCTTTAAGAGACGGTGGCGCTGATATTTTTGCGCCGCGTATGAATATTGCGTCCATTTATCAAACATACATAACTCCGCCTTAAATTATTTTTCCGATGCGCCAATACGGCCAGTAAATTATCATGCCCTTGCCGAGTACCTTCGACATTTTGACAGGCCCGAAAAAACGTCCGTCACGCGAATTATCGCGGTTATCGCCCAGCGGCATCATTCTGCCTTTGGGCACATACCAGCCAAGACGCTGTTTGGCGGCCTGTAACGCATAACGTTTGTCATGCGGATATATTTTTCTCAAAGTTTCATACCTTGTGCGATCGTAGTCAAGGAAACCTAATTTTAAAACGTTTCCTGCCTGCGCCGCCTGATCTGCTAATTTTTCTGAAACAGGCACTCTGCTTTCTATCCATGCTGTAGCCTGCCCTGCCGCTGTAAGAGCCGGATATTGATCCTCAGGCATCAGCCTGCTGATCTTGTGATTCAGGCCTATTACTGCGTTGTATTCCCTTTCATCGATCCAGCGATCCTCTCCTGCAAAACGGATCTTCATTTCGCCGTTTTCCATTAAAAACCTGTCTCCGGCCTGACCAACCGCCCGTTTTATAAGAAAATGAACCCTTTGCTCTCCCTTTTCGTCCCTGTCAATATCCACCAGAGAAAGGGTAAGCATATAGATAATCCTCTGGGCAATATCAAAAACAGGCCCGTTTGAAATATACGAAGGGTTTTCAAAAATAATAATATCGTTTCTTTTCGGCTTTATGGGGCTTGGCAGTTTTACAAGGCCGGGCAGTAATTCAGGCCCGTATACAATTTTATTGACAAAAACATGGTCGCCTATATTAAGCGTATCGATCATTGAACCGGAAGGGATACGGTACGCCTGTATAAGATACTGGTTTATCAGTAAAACCATGCAGGCAGCCCATAAAAAAGCCTCAACCCAGTCCATTATCGGGTTTTTGGCGCTGCGTTTCTCTTTTTTGATACGGCGTACCCTCGCCCGGTGCGTTAAATATTTTTCGGTTATTAATTGAACGCGGTCAAAAAAATCGATTTTACGGGTATCGTTGGGCATTTGTCATATTCTACCATAAAGAAAAACTATTATCAATACCTGACCTGCATGGTTAGTTCAAGTATACCTCAAGGGTTAGTCAAACTATACCTAGAGGGTTAGCGTCAAACATATTTTTTTTCTTTACATTTTTTGTTTTTTCTTATAAAATCAGGCATAGTTTTTAGCTTAACAGGAGGTATTTATGTTAAAGGCACTAGCAAAGCTGATTCTTGCCTTAAACGGCAATGTTTCAAAAAGCCAGTTGGCGGCAGGTTTCGCATGGGGCGTACTTTTGGGCATTGTTCCGATAGGCAATTTTTTCTGGATTGTGCTGTTTTTGGTTTCTTTCTTCTTCACGCACAACCACGGTTCAAAAATATTTTCCATGGCAATACTTAAACTGCTTTCTCCTGCCATCGTAATGGGAATTGATGCTGTGGGCTGGCAGGTGCTTCATATTGAAGCATTAAGCCCCCTCTTTACAACCATGTTCAATATGCCTTTCGTGCCGTATACCAAATTCAACAACACGCTTGTTGCCGGCGGCATTGTAAGCGGAGTTGTCCTTTGGCTGCCCATTTTCTTTCTCTTTACGGCGCTTATTCCTCTTTACAGAAACAATGTCGCGCCGAAAATTAGAGATTCCAAAATTGTCAGAACTATCGCAAAATTCCCCTTGTTCGCATTGATCGACAAGGCCGTTTCAGGTGAATAAAAAGGAGCGTCAAAATGAGTAACGAAGAAACAAATATTGAAAAGCCCGTCAAAGCGCCGGGAGCTTTTAAGAAACCGATTAAAAAGGAAACTTTTCAGAAAAAATATCTGAAATATATCGAGCATACAGGCAATAAAAGTTTTTTTATGTCCTGTTTTGATGAGCAGGACGGCGCTTATGTTATCCGCAAATCCATAAGCAAGGACGATGTAAAAAAAATAAAAAGTATTTTAAAAACAATCAAGGCAAACAAAAAGAGCGCTATAAAAGTTGTCCCGCTTCTCTTTGCAGGCGCTGTTGTTGCCGCCATTGTTTTTTTCTTTGCCGTTTTCGCCAACCCGCTGCTCGAAAGCGCTTTGGAAACGGGGCTTGAAGCGATCTTTGAAGCGAAATCAGACGTTTACAATTTCCGCCTGAGCATTTTAAAGTTTGAAATTTCCATGAGAAAAATTACAATCGCAAACCGCGACAGGCCGATGACAAACCTTTTTGAAATGGGCAGAACTGTAATCAAACTTAAACCTGAGGCTGTACTTAGAGGGAAAATTTACATCGAGGCTGTCCGCGCAGACGGGATAAGTTTCGGCACGCCGAGGACTGTGTCGGGAGCGCTGCCTGCAAGACCGGGAAAAGTAAAACAGCCGAAACCAAAGAACGACGCGCCTCCTATTGTTGACTTGAAGAATTTTGACGCGATGGCTCTTTTAAATCAGGAGTACGACAAGCTGAATACTCCGCGTCTTTATGACGAAGCGATCAAAGCATACGATGAAACTGCCGCAAAGTGGCAGGGGCAGGTTGAAAATTCAACCAAAAGAGTCGCGGAACTGCGCACTTCCATCCAACCGATTTTAAATATGAATGTAAACTCCGTAAGCGATGTAAACGCGATTAGAACCACGATACAGGACATTACTACAATGGTAAACACCGTTCAGAGCGCAACAAATGACGTAAAGAGCATGGTCAGCGATCTTGAGACCGATGTAAACACAGTCCGCCGTCTTGAAACAAATGCACGTAACGCATTGACTGACGACATCAATCATTTAAAATCGTATATCGATCTTGGAAGCGGAGCCGCTTTTAATGCGCTTGAACCGTTCATAAGAGACGTGCTTTCAGATGCCGGGGATCAGTATCTTGATTACGGTTTAATGGCTTTGGAGACTTTGGAAAAAATAAAAGCAAGCTCGGCTCAAAAGCCTAAAACCGAAAAACCGAAAAAACAACCGAAAGTTGTTTTCAGAGGCAGGGACGTAGCTTTCCCGGTTGTCTCTTATCCGGCTTTTTACCTTGGGGTTTTTGCGTCTGATGTTACACAGGGTTCGTGGAACGGAGATTTTGATCTGCGGAACATAAGCTCCGACCCTGAACTGACGTACAGACAAACAGGCAAGCCAGTTTCCTTGACGGTCGGGGCAACTGAAATCAGCGGCGATTTACGGCGTGAGATAAGATTTGACGGCAGTGCCGATTTCAGAGACAATCCGCAGGAAAGATTCAGCGCCAAGGTAACAGGAAAAGGTTTTCCTGTCGGTCTTGGAGAAGAGTTAAGCGGAGCCGGAATAGGCGGCTTTTCAGGCGAAACGGCATTTTCGCTTTTTGTGAACGGAAAACCTGACGGCGCTTTTACAGGCGGCGGCGATGTTGATATAACTCAGGCGCGTTTGCTGGATCCGAGGGGAACTATAGCTGAAGCCGCGGCAGCCGCTGTCAGCCAAGCCGGTAATATCAATCTGGGTATTCAATACATTCACAACATCGGGCAGAGCGATGAGTTCAAATTAACGACAAATATCGCCGATTTAATCGCCCGCGCTCTGAGGAATACTGCGGAAGCCTACGCAAGAAAAGCGATAGATGACATTGAGAAGGCGTTACGCGCAAGAATCGACGAGTATATCGGCGACAGGATGGCTTCAAAAGAACAAGTTGACCTGCTCTTGAGATCCGCAAGAGGCGACAGCGCCGCAATTGACAGTTTAAAGAGCGGCCTCGACGCAAAGAAGGCTGAATACGAACAGAAACTGAGAGGAGCCGCCGAAGGAGCCGCTCAACAGGCAATACAGAACGCACTGCCGTCTCTGCCGTCCCTGCCGGGCTTCCCTAGAAGATAGGAGATTTTATCGGATTATTTCGCGCTAAGGCGCTAAGGATTTTATCGGATTATTTCACGCAGAGGCGCGAAGACGCAGAGGGAAGATAAGGGAGGGAGGGTGATTTCTTGATATTCTTTTCTCTTTAAATATTCCCTTTGCGTTCCTTGGCGGCTTTGCGCCTTGGCGTGAGGTCTTCGGGGATAAATTTATTCTTCTCTTCCTTTGCGCCTCTGCGTGAGGTCTTTGGGGCCAAAATTAAGGGCTTTTTGTTCGGTTTTTTTGTTGACAATTACCCAAAAAAGGGGTATATTGGGATATGCGTGGTATTTTTCTGTGATTTCATCCAAAAGTTCAATAATTTGGAGGATAAAATGAAAAAGCTAACCCCTTGTTTTTCCCGTGTTACCGCTTTATTACTGCTGGTAACGTTTTCATTCACGAGCTGTTTTTCTCCTTTACACTTACAGGAACAGGAAATTGTGGTGATTACTCCGGGCGAGGGAAACCCTAAATACGTCTACATAGATTCAGAAGGCAATGCCAGCGAAACTGATACGGGCAGAACCGCTTTGTTCATAGAAAATAACAAAAACGCCGAGGGTGCGCTTGTTGTCGCCGACAAGTATGATGAATATGACAGGGTTATGGTTTATAACCCCGATAACGGCAGCGTTGTTTCCATGTTTTTTAAACCGGATAGTAATTTTCCTTATCAAATGAGAATAAACTACGGCGATCAGACATATTTTGCGCATTTGAGCAAATACCGCGAAGCATCCAGCAGTTATGACATTGTCTTTCAGAGCGACGGCGCATCCCAGACATTGTATAATCTTATTCTGAATAAGGGTATTCTTAACCTATATCAGGATGACAGCAATTTAGACGCTTCCCAAAATCTAAGGCTTCGCAATATTACCATAGCCCTCGGACTGTGGGGAAGCATTGCCGCTTCGCTGGAAGAAAAAAACAACGGCCCTGCCCCAATCAATTTGTCTTGGGGTGATTTTTTGGGAGGTCTTAGAGAATTTTTTAACGTTGTTAAGATAGTAGCTGTCGTAGTGGCTGTAATAGTAGCTCCTATAGTATCGTTAATTAATCCTGCTGTGGGTGAAATTCTATTTCAGGTAGCGACTGTCGTTTTTGTGTTGAGTGATTTTGCGATAGGTGCAATAACAGATGCTCTTGATGACAATAAACCGCAGTATGTCCCTTCCGCGCTAATTGTTATTGTCCGTAAAAATAACGGTGAGTTGTTCAAAAACGGCGAGGAATTCCACATAGGCAAGGACAAAGAGTTGGTGTTAAATTTCACAATTCCCGGTCTTGACAATAAAAGTATATCCTTGAATCATTGGGCATATTATGATCTTGATGAAATAATAATTGATAACATACCTACGTCTAATAAAACTTTTTTCGAAAGGACGATGGAAAAGAACGGAAATTCTGATGAATTTCAAATGAGATTTCGCCGTATTATTAAACCCGGATTTATCGGAGAGGGAAAGATTGCTTTCGGTATTAAATTTACCAACGACTCCGTGGGTATTTCAGTAAACGACAGTAAGGAGCCTGTGCTTTTTAAATTGTTTGGCACAGACGACGAAGAAACCGCGCATAATGATATGGTTGTAGTCAGATTCTGTATCTATCCAGAGTGTCCTGATTATGTGTATTGACAGGTAAAATGAAGAATCCAACCTCTCTTCCTTTGCGCTCCTTGGCGACTTTGCGCCTCTGCGTGAGGTTTTCGCAGATAAATTTATTCTTCTCTTCCTTCGCGCCTTAGCGTCTTAGCGCCTTTGCGCGAAAATCTCCGATAAAATCCTTCGCGCCTCTGCGTGAAGTCTTCGGGAAAAAGAGTTGTTGACAATTGCCCAAAAAAGTGGTATATTAGAATATGCGTGGTATTTTTCTCTGATTTTATCCAAAAGTTTGATGATTTATGGAAGTATGAAATGAAGAGGTTATTACCCTATTTTTCCCGTGTTACCGCTTTATTACTGCTGGTAATGTTTTCATTCACGAGCTGTTTTTCTCCTTTATACTTGCTAGAGCATGAAATTGTGGTGATTACTCCGGGCGAGGGAAACCCTAAATACGTCTACATAGATTCAGAAGGCAGCCCAAGCGAAACTGATACGGGCAGAACCGCTCTGTTCATAGAAAATAACAAAAACGCCGAGGGTGCGCTGGTTGTCGCCGACAAGTATGATGAATATGACAGAGTTATGGTTTATAACCCCGATAACGGCAGTGTTGTTTCCATGTTTTTTAAACAGGGCCGTAATTTCCCCTATCAAATTACAATAAGCCATGGTGATAATCCGGCATACCTTGCGTTTTTAAGCCAGTACCGCGAAACTTCCGGCAGTTATGACATTGTCTTTCAGGAGCAGGGTAATTTTTATACTTTGAGTAATCTTATTCTGAATAAAAATATTTTTAACCTTTATGAAGATGATAACAATTTAAACTCTTCCCAAAACTTAAGGCTTCGCAATATTACTATCGCCCTTGGGCTATGGGGAAGCCTTGCCGCCTCGCTGGAAGACAAAGATAAGGACGCTCCTGTAATCAGTTTGGGGTTAGGCCCATTTTGGAAAGGCGTAAAAAGTTTTTTTACCGCCACTAAGATAGTAGCTGCAGTTGTGGCTGTAGTAGCAACTCCAATAGTAACGTTAATAAATCCTGCTGCCGGTGAAATTGTTTACAATGCTGCTGTTATTGCGGTAAGCGATATTGTGATAAAAGGTATCACACAGATGGAATCTTCCTTCGGAAAAGAGCCGCTGTCTGGTCCCTCTGAATCATTAGTTAATGTCCTGAAATATTATGACAACGCGCCATTCACCAACGGCGAGGAATTCCACATAGGCAGGGGCAGCAATGTGGTGTTAAATTTCACGATTCCCTATTTTGACAATAAAAATATATCCTTGAATAATTGGACCTATGATACGGATGAAAAACAAGAGGTGTCTAATCTGCTTCTTTTTGAAATGAACATGGAAAAGAACGATAATCCTGATGAATTTCAAATGAAATTTAGCCGTATTATTACACGCGGATTTATCGGAAACGGAAATGTTGCTTTCGGTCTTCAGTTTGCCGGCGACATTGAAGTAAACGGCAGTAAGGAGCCTGTGCTTTTTAAACTGCTTGATGAAACTGAAGCTGTTATGCATAATGACATGGTGGTAGTCAGATTCTGTATCTATCCAAACTGTCCTGATTATGTGGATTGACAAGTAATATGAAAAAATACGGATTTGTTTATTTATTTTTTCTGCTCTCTTCCATCTGTTTTGCACAGCAGAACAGGTTGGGTGATATTGAGCTGTTCGCCGGTATGCCTTTTTTAAACGGAACCCTTGATTATCAGGGGAAAGAAGAAAGATTCTATTCCGAAAACCCTTCTTTTGCTTTTGGGTTTGCCGCAGTCAATTATTCAGTCTTTGGAAACGATTCTATCGGTCTTTTTAGCGCAGTCAATATTTTTAGGCCGAAAGCTTTTACTCATTATTTAAATAAAGAAGAAGTTCTCTATGATCAGAATATAAACGCGACTGATATTCAATTTGGGGTAACATTTCGCGTATTGGAAGCAGGGTATTTCAAATTTCCTTTCTCAACCGGACTCCATATTTTTATCATGTCGGGAGCGGCAGGCAATTCATCTCTGACTACATGGCAGTTGCAAAAAACCGCTTCCGGCATTTACACTTCTGCCGCCGCCGAACTGCATATAAACCAGACCGTATATTTTTTTGTAAGACTTCAGCTTGCTTTAGATTATGTTATATCGACAAACAGCACGAAATATACCCCTGTAACCGTAGGAAACCGAACAGCTTATTATATTGACCAAAATGTTTTTCAGGAGATTGGAATATACACTATATTTACTCCTGTTTTAGGACTTGGCATTAAAACAGTGGGGTTTTTTGACAAATAAATGAAAATGAAAAATATTTTATTATTAACATTTTCTCTTATATTTATGAAACCATTGTACGCGCAGTCTTTTGACAATCATGTTTTTTCACTGCAATTTGAAACAGGAGTTTTTTATGGAACTGCCTATGAGATTCTTTATGAAAACTCCCATAGTTCTAGTTATGTCAGCGAACTGCAGTGGAATATAAAACCGCTTGTGTTTATCGGTTTTCAGACAGAGTACGCTCCAAAAGATCCTCTTGAAAGAAACGCTTTATATTTCAGCACTGACATAAAATTCGGCATACCAATGACAACCGGTGTTATAGAAGACAGAGACTGGATTAGCCCGTCAACCGTACCGGGTTCGCTTACGCTTTTTTCTTCGCATGACAATAAAACAACAGGGGCCTTTTTACTGAATTCCACAGCCGGTTTATCTATGCCGTTAGCGAGAGGTTTTCTCGCAAAGCTTTCCCTTGATTTTTTGATAATGTATTTTAAGTTTGAGGCATGGGACGGTTATACGCAGTACGGAACAAATGCTCTGCCTCCTTATGACCCGTGGAATCCCGAATGGCCAAAGGAAAGTTTTTCAGGATTAGGTATAGATTATTCCCAGATGTGGGCCATACTGAAACCGGCGTTTGGTCTGGAATGGCACGGGGAAAAAATAATTTTTAAAACAGCTTTTTCCGTCAGCACAAATGCAGTCTGTATTACCGAGGATAATCATTTTGTAAGAAATCCTCCTCTTCTTTTGACCGGCGAACTTGAAAAGGGACTGTTTTTTGAAACAAAAGGGGCTTTCATTTTAAAAGTGCATGAAAAAGTTTCTATAGGCTTATCATTATCATACACACAGATTGACGATTCGCGCGGAGCGGCAACCCTAGAAGAAAAATATCCGACGCACATTAAGACAACGACATTTCCTAATTGCGGCGGCGCAGGCTTTCGAGCCTTTTCAGGAGAAATTATTACAAAAATGTCTTTTTGATACTTATACTTAACCTAATTTATTACGTTAAGGCGCTAAGGATTTTATCGGATTATTTCGCGCAAAGGCGCTAAGACGCAGAGGCGCGAAGATCAGAAGATCAACCACGGAGTTGCACGGAGGTAACACAGAGTTACACGGAGGATTTTTTCGGATTATTTCACGCGAAGGCGCGAAGACGCAGAGGCGCAAAGGGGAGATAAGGGTTTAATAAGGCGCGAAGAGGTTTTTAAGAGAATGAAGAATCCAACTTCTCTTCCCTTTCTTCCTTTGCGCTCCTTCGCGCCTTAGCGCCTTTGCGCGGTATCTGCGAGAAAAATCACCTTTAAAATCTCTGCGTGAGGTATTTGGGGAAAAGAGTTGTTGACAACACCGCTATATATGGTGTAGTTTGTTATTAGGTACACTAGACGAATTCGATGTCAGGCACCTTTTCTGGAGGTTTAATACCAAGGATCCGTCATGAAGAAATATCTTTTTATCATTTTGTTTGTTTTGTTACATGGTTTATTGTTTGCAGAAGAACTGCAGTTTAAAGTACTGGAAAGGGCTAAATATGTTCCTCTGGATAATTTATGGCAGGTAAGTTACTTGGAAAAAGATGTTATTGTTACCTGCTGTAATAGGATAAACTATTCTCAAGCTTTGACAGAAACAAAAGATCTTTCTTTCACTGTTACGATTATGCTTTTAAAAGACGACAGAGAATACTGGACCGAACCTGAAAAATTAGTTCCTTTATATACGCACGATACTTTTTCACCGCATATTGCGATAAATCATTCAAGGGAAAACGAGGAGCTCTGGGTTCCGTCGTATTATGCTGATGTGTTGAGCAGCCGAACAAGGGATACGCTTATAGGCTTTGAATCGTCATGGCTCCCTTGGGAAGTTGTAGATGATTTTTCAGGTAAGGTTTTAGAGAACTGGCATACTCGTTATAAGATTAATTATAACGGTGAAGTTATGTTTTCCAATGCGGCAATTCGTTTAACCCTAGCCAATACATGCTTAATGGTTAAAGACATCCAGAAAACAGATTACGGTTATCAAGTGGTTTGTATTAGATCAGAACAAAATATTGGTCGAGATGCCGGTTCTCATTTCAATTGGTCTTATGTAAAAGATAACGAATATTTTTCGCTTCTCATGGTAGAAGACGGCGACTATCTTGATTTATATGTGGATAATTTTTCACAAAAATTTGGGTCGCTTATAAAAGTACGACAGGAATTTGCAAGACAGTTTGAATCATTAATAAAAACAAACACCTGCGATCTTGCCAAAGTACAATGGCCTCGCCGTGCTGACGGCAGTACGGATTATTCGACACCGCCTGTCACCAGCGTTCTTGAAGAAGATAAACAACCTGAACCCATTGAACTTTCCGTTGATACTGAAGACCCACTAGCTATCCAAAACAGCGCAAAAACAAGCGCCATGCCGTTCTGGGCATGGTTCGCCATTACCGGCGGTGCGATCTTAATTGCAGGCGGTGCTGTGTTTGCGGTAAAGCTGAGAAAGTGAAGCGGTTAAGATTACGAACAACCGCTCCGTGTAAAACTGTGATCGCCAAAACTTGATCTATCAGACAGTATAGAAATTGTCAGATGCCTGTCAGATTTCCTTGTATCTAAAACGCCATCATTTTTCACATTTATACTGTACTGGTTCCCCTTTTGTAATTCTTTACTAGGTAAAGAATTATCAGTACCACAGTAAAGAAAAGCTGTGAAAAGAATTTTATTGAGACAAAGTTATTATGTATCTAACAAGTATGTCTAATAACGTTTTTGAATGTCAGATCAAGTTTTGGCGATCACAGTGAACTCTCCCTTTAACATTCCCTTTGCGCCTTAGCGTCTTCGCGCCTTGGCGTGAGGTTTTCGCAGATAAATTTATTCTTCTCCTCCTTCGCGCCTTAGCGTCTTAGCGCCTTTGCGCAGTATACGCCGAAAAATTCCCTTCTTAAATTGCTTGCAAATAACGCCTCTGCGTGAGGTCTTCGCAGATAAATTTATTCTTCTCTTGCGCATCTGCTGAGGTATTTGGGACGAATTTGACGTCTGTCAGTCTTTTTATTCGATTTTTTTGTTGACAATTGTCCCGTAAATTGTTATATTCTTACATAGTTAGGAGAATTGTCATGGCACGGCGTTATTTTCTGTTTTTTATCGTTTTGCTCCTCGTTTTTCCGGTTTCTGTTTTTTCTCAACAAGGCGCTTCCGCAAGCGGACTTCGGGATTATGTAGGGTTGATCAACCAAACCTATCACCCGGGCGTTGTCGCATGGTACGAAAAACAAAGGGTCGAGTACGAAAAGGTGGGTGAAACCGGAATTGTAAAAATGATAGACATCCTTTTAAGCGGAGGTTTCGGCTCAGGCTTTATCTACAGCGACGCACGGGGAAACCAGTACGTCATCACCAACCACCATGTTATTACCGATGCCTATACTATCTCCATTTCATTTGAACAGCAGGACGGAACAAAAAAGAAATTCGATTTAAATCTCATTGCTTCGGACGAAGATATAGATTTGGCAATTCTGGCCTTTTCTAACGGGGAAAAACCTGTAAGCAGGGGCCTAGTTTTCCTAAACCGCGCGGTTCAGGAAGGCGAGGATGTCTTTTCCGCAGGTTTTCCGGCATTGGGGATAACGCCTGTCTGGCAGTTCGGGCGAGGAATGATATCAAACGCGTTTGCAAGGTTCCCGAAAAGCCTTACCGACGAAACTCTGATGGGTCCTTTTATTCAACACACCGCCCAAGTTGATTCGGGCAATTCAGGCGGTCCTCTTCTTATAGCCCAAACGGGAGCTCCCTCGGGTTATGCCGTAGCCGGTATCAATACTTTAAGCGCGATTTGGAGGCAGGCGGCAAATTACGCCATTCCGGTAAACACCGTCCAAACATTTATTGAAAGCGCGTTAAACCCAAAACCTGATACTTTTAGATCAGTTTTAAACACGCGCCTTGAAAAATTTATAGAAGGTCTTGGAGTCAACAGGGCAGTCTATCCTCATATTTCCGAATACCTTTCCACCGCCTGCGTAGGTGAAAACGCAGAATACGCTTTGACGCAGATGTCTGAAAAAGGCGATACCGCGGCAAGGCGCGCCTTAAGAGAAAGGATAAACAGCAACCCGGCAACCGCGATGAGCATTGCCGTAGCATGGACTATTGAAAACAGTATCCGCCAAAAAGGAAGCGGAGCGCTGAGAGCCTCAATAAAAGAAGTAACCGGTGAAGGCGATGAATACACTGTCGTCTTTACGATTAACAGCACTGACGTAAGTTCAGTATGGGTGCGCGAATACGGTAACTGGCGTATCAGGTCTTTCGGTACTGTAGCTACAGGGGATGCGTCACTTATTGAAAAGAGAAAAGCTGCAAGGGAAGCGGCTGAAAAACTGCGTATGAAAAGTGATTTTTCTATTGAAGCCGGTTTTGCGACCCTCTTTGAAAAACGTCCTGCCGCTTTCTACGCTTCTTTGGAAATAGCAAATATCGGCTTTAACGCATATTTTGCGGATTCTGATTTTTGGAGTATTGCGTTATCAGGCGGTTACAAGTTTCCCATTCCTGCGGGAAACTTTGGATTTATCCCGTTTTTAAGATTAGGCTGGGGTTTCTTTCACGATTCGGGATTTGATTTTTCGAGTAGTGATAACAACGCAACCAAGGAAACCGCTTCCTTTATTTCCAGTACTTATTTTATGGGACAGCTTGGAATAAAAATAACTACGAGCTATGCTCCGGGTCTTTATTGGGGAATAAATTATCAGTACAGCTTGAGCTTGCTCGGCTGGGCAGGGATGAATGTAATGAAATCGTCCCTATCCATCACCGCAGGTTACGCGTTTTAGACAAGCGAAGAAAGTTTTTCGCGGATAAATTCGCTCTTTTCTTTAAGGCCGATACTGCCTGTTGTTAATAACAGCATATTCGGTCTTTTTGGATCGAGTTTTACTTTGCCAGACGACTCTTGCATGAGACGGACAAGACGCTCAACCTTGATGCGCGAAACTTTGGCGAACTCAATGCGGACAACTCCGCCCCTCTCCTTTAAAGAGGAAAC
>JGI24698J34947_10000633_pt1 | contig 16948 bp, 17 predicted proteins | sample TergutMp193P3_FD_34947 | JGI IMG/M metagenome (IMG submission 34947) | reverse complement strand
AAGGCATAATGAGTTACGCTACGCTCATCGGGTAATGGGAAAGTAAGTTCGCCCTCTAAAATGCGGTTTGTTTTGTTTCTAAAAACCATCGTGTAGCGGGTGGAAGCTATGTTTCCTGTCACTTCAACTTGAATATCAAGCGACTGCAAATAAACATCGGCATCTTCTTTCCCGCCTATTTTCAGGGTAGGCAGTTGTGCCTGCGGCATATCCGGGAAAACCGTGCTTGAAACTGCAATATCCTGCTGCGAAGTTGGATTTTTAACATTATTTGCCAATACTGACAAAGCTAATACGGCAAGCAGAAATACTGTTACAATTACTAAACGCGATTTTAATGATTTCATCAAACGGCTTCTCCGTTATTAAAGATAGAAAAATTCCGAATTTACTATATTTCAAGTATGCAATACTTATTAGAACTTATAATAGCCAATATTTCTGCCAATGTCGTGTACTTGGCAATTCCCCTGATACTTTTAACCGTGGTAGTATCTGCGGTTTATCTGGATAAAAAAAGTATTCCTGTTATTCTGGTGGCTCTGTTTGCCGGGCTTATGTTTGGCGGAGACGGGCTTAAGCTATGGGAATTTAACGATATGTTTTTGGCCAATAAACTCGCAAATCTGGCCCTGGTCTTTGTTNTGTTCCACGGCGGCTTTTGCACAAAGAAAGAGAATNTGAAACTTGTTGCCTTGCCAGCCGTAGGCCTCGCTTCCTGGGGAGTTATATTAACGGCNNTATTNACCTTTGCNTGCCTGTATTTTGTTTTGGGCTGGGATAAAAACCTCGCTCTTTTGCTGTCCGTTATAATATCTTCTACCGATGCGGCGGCAATATTTGCAATTTTAAGAAAGCAGCCCCTGGGCCACAGGCTCTCTTCCACCATAGAAATAGAAAGCGCAGCCAACGATCCCATGGCCATTTTGCTAACGGTAGTAGCCGTGCAGGCCTTGACCACCAGCGGCGATTTGGACTTTATTGTTTTTGTCTGGGAATTCCTGTGGAAATTCATAGCCGCGCCTATTTTCGGTTTTGCCATAGCCAAAGCCGTTGTGTGGCTCATTAACAGGCTCACCCCTCAAGAAACCGGCTATTACCACATAATATTGCTGTGCACTGCCCTGTTCACCTACGGTTTTGCCGAATCGCTCAATGCGAGCGGAATTCTTGCGGTTTTTACCGCGGGCATTGTTATGGGAAACATGCAGTTTGTGCATAAGCAGGGTGTTTACAATTTTTCATCTGCCATATCCATTATAGCTAATATTATGCTCTTTGTGCTTTTGGGAGTGCTGGTTGAGCCGCGCACCTGGTTTGAGAAAAATCTGTTTGTGAGCGGAATTTTGCTTTTCCTTTTCCTGTCCTTTGTTGCAAGGCCTGCTGCGGTATTTTTGGGAACTATCGGCATGAAAATTCGCTTTAAAGACCGGCTTTTCATAGCCTGGGCAGGTTTGCGCGGCGCGGTTCCCATTGTGCTTGCCACTTACCCGGCGGCTAATGGCATAGAGAACGGGATGGAAATTTTCAATCTGGTATTTTTTGCGGTGCTTCTCTCCTTGATGGTTCAGGGTTCATCGCTTGGCAAGATGGCAAAGTTCTTGAAATTATCCGTGCAATCCCGCCCGGAATCGCCTTACAGCCTTGAATTTTTCACAAAGAACGATATGGAAGCCGGGCAAAGGATAACTGTTTTCACCATTGAATTGCCGGATCCGGAGGGTTGCAAGGGGCCAGCCGTAAAGGATTTGAAATTGCCGGACAGCGCTCTTTTGCTGATGATAGCCCGCAGGCAAAAAGTGCCGGTGCTTTTGAGAAAAACTCAGAAAATCATGAATTTGCTGAACGAGCGCAGCATAAAGTACGGGGAAGAGGCAAGGATGCTTGTGGAAAAGGCGCAGGAGATAATTTTAAAGATAAACGAAAAAAAATATTTCCGCGAAAACGGAAACGAGGAAGACATCGATGTCTGGCAAGTGTTGCCTCCCAGAGGCGATACGATTTTGCAAGGCTGGGATCAGGTAACTGTTCTTTCAAAGGTAGAAGACGAGGAAGCGGTAAGAAAGGCCCTGCTGGACACTTTTGGAAACATAACCATAGAAGAAGGCCTGCACCGTTTTGTCGATAATTAGCCAAGGATAACTGCGTCGCCAGCAGTTCATCCACAGGCGGCAGCGGCGATTGTCCAGATTGTATAGATTTAGATCTCAGCAGCAATGAAAATAAAACTATTTCTACTGGAAAGAAATACAAAATTACAGGTGTAAAATCTGGAGCAGCTTGTGCAAAGATAACTGCGGATTGCACAGGTGATGGTAATTGGTCAGATAATAAATGCGATAGAAATTGTATTATAGGTTCACAAACATTAGTATGTAGTACTTATGGAATTGAATTGAGTGGTATATCTAATGGTTCTATTTTTAGCACTAGTGGACCAAATACTGGAAAGTGGCCTATTAGATGTGCTTACAACAACTAATAAAATCTGCCCCCTTCGGGGGGCTTTTTTGTTTTAGCGTAGAAATTTAAAGGGGTGGCTGCAATGATTTATACGCACCAACAATGCGCCCAACCGCCCCCACCGCAACCCCAACCCAACGCCGCGCCCGTAGGGGCGTTGCAGGCAACGCCCTTATAATTTACTTCTTCCTATGTATTTTATGCCTGAATTTTAGCAATGCCAAATTGATTTCTATATCCGTTTCCGTATCGGAAATATCTAAGCTGCTACCTAAAACATCGGATATTATTTCACCACTTCGTTGCATCAAGCTATTTTGCCTCTCCTTTTCAGGATTTTTCGCCAATTCGCCGACAGTCCGAGATAATTCTCTTATTTTCGCAAATGTTTCAACTATTGCAATTGTTGTTTTGGTTGCTTTTTGACTTTTTAGGATTGTTGCAAGCATATAAAGCCCTTTTTCGGTGAAGGCTTTGGGGGGATATTTAGTGTGCTCTCCTCTGCCTTTCTCTAAGGTCAAAAATTTTGACCTTAAAAATTTAAATTCCTCCAAATCTATCATCAGAATGTAGCCATCGGGAAATTTGTCAGGGTTATTGCTAACCGCTTGATTTATTTCTTTGGTTTTCACACCATATAACGTAGCTACGTCGCTGTCCAAAAGTACACGTTCGCCACGGACGGTTATAATCAAGTTCTCCACTTGATTAATTTGAATCATGTCACTCATAAAAACTCCTTTTTTGGTTTCCTATATACTTAGACGCGTTTTAGAGGCAAAAAGTTCAAAAAAAAACAAAAAAATTTTATTTGCAAAAAAAAGCGTCAACGCTTGTTGCAAAATGAGGGGATTTTTGCTTTTTTTGAAAATATTTTATATATTTATAATTGAGGCGGAAATATGAATGAAGCAGTTACCCATGAACAAATAAAAACTTTATTTGCCGAATCGGCAAAAGAGTTTCAGTCCGGCATTGCCGGGCTGGCAAAAGAACTTAGAACGGAGATTGCCGAATCGGCAAAGGGCCTCCGGGCAGAGATTGCTAAGTCTGCAGAAGAACTCCGAACGGAGATTGCCGATTTGCGAGTTATAGTAGAGCGGAATAATGCAAAATTGGATGAAAACAATGCCAAATTGGAAATACAGAATAAAATCAGCGGCCATTTAAACAACAAACTTGGCGGCATTATAGAAAGCATCGTTATACCAAAGGGACGCAAAGCAAGAGCATGGTAAATTAAGGGAGGTTGTTATGACAGTTGAAGAAATAAAAGCTATGTTTGCAGAAACAGCAGCACAGATGCGGGAAACCGACCGCAAGACGCAGGAAACACTGGCACAGATGCGGGAAACAGACCGCAAGATGCGGGAAACACTGGCACAGATGCAGGAAACACTGACACAGCAGACGCGGGAAACACGGGCACAGATGCAGGAAGAAATGCGGGAATCACGGGCGGAAGCAGACCGTAAAATACAGGAAACATGGGCACAGATACAGAAAACCGACCGTCAAATAGATAGAGTTTCTAAGCAAATGGGCGGTATAAATGAGAATATCGGCTACCACGCAGAGCAGTTTTTTCAGGATGTATTTGCCGAAAAAAAGGTTTTTGGCGGAATTCAATATGATGAAATAATTCCGAATATGAAACATGGCGATAAAAGCGGAGAAGTGGAGTTTGATATAGTTTTGGAAAATTGCAATTCGGTTGCCATAATAGAAGTCAAAAACAGAATTCATTCTGATTTTGTCAGGAAGCTGGCAGAAGAGAGATTTGGCAAGTTTCGCAGGTATTTTCCCGAATATAAGGATTATGATGTTTATATGGGCATAGCAGGTTTTTCTTTTAACGAGGAAGTTTTGTCTGAGGCTCAAAAATATGGTATTGGCATAATTAAGCAGGTGGGCGAAGGCATTGAAGTCAGGGCAGAGGGGTTGAGGGCATATAGATAGAAAAAAAGCCCCCCGAAGGGGGCATAAGAATGTTTAATTAGTCAATTTGCAAGTAACATCATCATGAGTTATAATTAAAGTAGAATCACCATCAGTTACATCAATAAGGTTTGACTGGTTTTGATAGTTCTCAATTACTATATTTGTTCCATTAAAGCTACCAATAGTTGTAGAAACATTACCAAACGAGGCATGATAACATCTGATTTTTTTGGGACCCCACTGTGTGGTTTGTATCGTTACGGTATTTGTTCCTTTAGGTATCGATACTTCAACGGTCTCTGTAACTACAATTTTTCCGCCGCCCCCGCTTGACACTGAAGAACTGCTGGCGACGCCGTTAGACGAAGACGAAGGAGCTACTGAACTGCTGCTGGGACGGGAACTGCTGCTGGCTGCTGAACTGCTGGAAAGCCTGCTACTACTGCTTGGTACGGATGAGCTGCTGGTACCGCTACTGCTACTGCCTACAGACGACGAACTGCCACCAGCCGAACTGCTGGAACTACCGCTATTGCTGCTACCACCAGCCGAATTGCTGGAGCCACCGCTATTGCTGCTGCCACCAGTCGAATTGCTGCTACGATCACCATCACCGCCGCCTACAGACGAACTGCTATCATCACCATCTTCGCCACCTCCAGACGCACTGCTTGGCTGCTCCACTGGCCGGGACTCGGAAGAAGGAGATTGGCATCTAGGGTCTTCTTTGCTATCGCCAATGCACGCTAAAATCCAATCTTGGACGTATCCTTCAATATGATCCTTCCTAAAAGTATCATCATCATCTTTGATTTCCACCACTTCACCCGCTGTGCAGGCTGCTAAAAAGACCAAAAAGGCTATAATAGCCAAAAGAACAAAATAAAGGCCGTTTTTCTTCATATAATACCTCTCAAGGTAAATATACATTTTTTTTTAACAAAAAACACCAAAAATATGATTTTTAGCGCTTTTTTACAAAATTCCACCGCAAATATTCAAAAAAATGTGATTTTCGCTACGCTTTTCCGAACTTTTCATGGAATAGACCACGCTTTGCCCAAACACCAAATCAAAAATCTGGGTCTTTATGCGGATTTTCGGCTCCCCAAAAAGCCTTCTCGCGCTGAACTCGCTCCACGGATTCGGCTCCCCGTCCTTTGCAAAACCACCCGTCAAAAATATGCCGCTGCCCCGCCACTGCAAAGAAATACCCGCAGACACAAGCCCGTAAATATGCGAAGAATTACCCGGAGTTTGCCAGCCCTCCCTGTAAAAACCCATCCCCATGGCAAACCTGTAGCGGTTATCTAAAGCCCGGTCGTGATTATCATAAGTAAAGTCGTCATAATCATAACGATTAATACCGTAAAGCTCACCGGGCAAAACTATTTTGCCATGACCGGTTCTGCTGAAATTCGCGCCGAATTCCGTGCCGCCGCTCACCGAAACATAATCCGTAAGCGGATGCGTTATGCTTAGCTTGCCCTGAGTAGAAACATAAAGCGGAAGGTTTTGCCCGTAAGAAGAAACCGAAACCGCCTTGAACCCGCCCATAAGCTCCGCCATAAAACCATCACTCGCAAACCACCTGTTGTAATCCTCGCTTTGCCAAAGCCACCTTGCGTAGGGAAACATGGAACTCAGGGAAATAAATTCATAATTCCGAACTTTTCTAAAAAAATCATCATCCGTAACTAAATCACCATCATAGTAGTAAATATCATCTACCGGTTCGTAACTTACATAATACGAAGCACCGGTTTTAATATCCTTTCTCTCAATTTCAACGGCAATCTGCAAAAGCGATTTTCTTTGCCCCAGCGGTTTTTCAACGCCAAGAGTAATGTTCCTGCCGCTCTCTATTAATAATCTGGCTTCTTCGTAAATATTTTTTTGAAAAAAGGAAAGAGGCTCATACTCAAAAACCTTGGCTTTCACAAAAAAATCACCGTCTCTCATAAAAAAGCGCTCAAAACGCAAATTCGGCTCTGCCCCTCTGGCTCCCTGCCCGTAAAAAGCGGTCAAATTCAAATTATAGCCAAACTGATTTATAAAACGGAAATTAACATCTGCCGCCGCGTTAATTCCCAAAAAAGTACCGCCAAAAACATAAAAGGAAAGCGAAAGCAAAGGGCTGCTCTCCGTATTTATCTGCAAAAAGGAACCCGTATCCAAAGTGAGCTTCAAACTCCGATAAGAAGCATCTTCCTGCAAATTCAACAAAAAATTGCGAACACCCAAAATACCCGTATCCCCAGGATTCCAAAGGCTTTCCAAATGCCCCTGATACTCGGCAGAAACGCTGTCAAAAACCGGATGGTACAGGAAACGCGGGGGCGGTATGGGCGTGGCCTGCCGTAGGGGCGTTGCAGGCAACGCCCCTACAGGCAACGCCCCTACGGCCTGCAATGCCCCTAATGCTGTGCGTTTGTTTTGGACGGATTGTATTCCGGCTTCAAAAAGCGAATCCGGGTTGGGCTTTGAATGGGGGCGTAAAATAATCAAATTGGAATCTCGGTTCCATAGTTTTTGCTGATAACGTTCTGCGGCTGTGCCGTTTGTATCGCGCAGGGCAACAAGAGTGGATAGTAAAAGCTGCCCGCTCTGTTCTTCCGGGAACGGATAAACTCCAGTCGCCTCTCTAAAAGGCACCCTTGCTCCCGGTTCGGAACGCCAGAGAGCCTCCTGAACCATCAAATCAAAAAAAATCTGCCCAAAATAGGGTTTATCCTCGCTTATTTCTACCGGAGCCGGCTTGCCATCCTCAGTATGCTTAACAAGCCATGTTTTTTTCCACAAAACGGAATTTTGCACATCTTTTGCCCGCGGCAAGGAATCCCAAGACCTGATAAGCTCCCTGATTTGCCCGGAATTCCACCCTGCGCTCCACAAAGCACCCACAAAACTCCCCCAATCCATGCCAACAACGGTATCTACAGGAACCTGCAACCTCTCAAGTTCGCTCAAAACCCCCAAATGGTATTCAATGGAGGAAAAATCGCCGAATATGTATAGGTTTGGGGTATGGGGTATGGGGTATGGGGTATGGGGTATGGGGTTTAGAGTGTCGTTTGCAGGGATATTTATGCAAAATAAGAACATTAATGGCAGGAAATATTTTTTGAACATCAAATAAAGATAGAAAACACTTGACACAATATCAAAATTTTTCTATATTTTAAGCCCATGAGAGAAGGAATTCACCCGGAATATCGCAAAACCGTGTTTGTTGATGCCAACACGGGCAAAGAGTTTTTAACTCGCAGCACAAAGTTTTCAAACGAAAAGCGCACCATAAACGGCGAAGAATATCAAGTTATCACTTTGGAAATAACTTCAGATACCCACCCGTTCTGGACAGGCAAAATGCATCATCTGGATACCGCAGGCCGCATAGACCGCTTTAACAAGCGTTTTGGGGGGCAAATAGTGGGCGCAAAACGCAAAACCCGCAAAGCAGCGGTTACAAGCGAAGAAAGCGAAGAAACTTAAAAATACCCTTGACAAAACGGCATTAGTTTTCTATCTTTGTATAGGATTCAAGCGGGAATAGCTCAGTTGGTAGAGCATAACCTTGCCAAGGTTAGGGTCGGGGGTTCGAGTCTCCTTTCCCGCTCTTTTCAAAGTTTTTAAACAAAATCCTTATTCTTAAAAAGCACCACTGCCAAACACAAAACTACGCCGGCATAGCCAAAAGCGTAAATACTGTTCCATATTATGTACCCGTATTCCAATGGAATTGAGTGGGCCGCTTGCATGGAAGCGTTAAATTTAAAGAGATTCGGCAAAGCATAGTGTATGCCCTTGGCTATACCGTAAACGAGTTTTCCGTTCTCGCGCAAAAAACTGCCGTCTTCGCTGATTCGGTAGGCAAAATAAACCTCTTTTAAAATCTGGTTGCTCAAATGCCCTATCAAATAAATTCCAAAGGAAAAAATTGAACTCACCAGGGCAGAGGAATATGTGGAAAAAAGAACCGCAAAGGCGAGTATTATGGCGAGTTCCCAAAAGACCAGGTAACAGGCCTGAATTATAGGGGCGGTTATGCTGCCGTCAATGGCCCACAGAACAACAAAAAGCGTGGAGGAAAGCAAAACTACGTGCATGGCTATCAATGCCAGCAAGCCTGTGTATTTGCCTACGAGGAATGCCGGCCTGGAAACGGGCTTTGCCAAAAGGGTGTGTATGGTTTTCTTTTGAATTTCCTTTTGAACCTGCCCAACGCCTGCAAAAATAGCTATGAAAAGCCCGGAAAGAGAAATCACGGAAACGGTAACGCTTTTAACAACAAATTCCCTGTCAAAAACAGACCACTCGCCCAGCAACACGCTGAATGCGGCAAGGGCCACGGCAGCCAGCAAAACAACATATGGGATTTTATCCCTAACCGCTTCCCTGAAAGAATTGATGGCTATTAAATATGCTTCTCTAAGGAACAACACGGGATACCTCCTTTGCCAAAACATCTTCCAGACTATTCCAGCCCGTTTGTTTTGTGATTTCTTCCAGAGTGCCCGTGTGCGAAATTTTACCGTCTATTATCATGGCTACCCTATGGCTTATGGCTTCTACATCGGAGAGTATATGGCTTGAGTAAAAAACGGTTGAGCCTTCCCTGTTCAAGGTTAAAATGGCTTCTCGCACATCGCGCCGCCCAAGGGGGTCAAGACCGCTCATTGGTTCGTCTAAAATTAAAAGTTCCGGCTTGTGCAAAATTGCCTGCGCCAGGCCAACCCTCTGCTGCATACCCTTGGAATAGGTGCGCAAACGGCGGTAAATCCAGTCTGCATCTGCATTTACGATTTTTAGCGCCCAGCTAATTCGCTCTTTAAGGAGCTTGCCTTTTAAGCCGCTTAGCCCGCCGTAGAATTTTAAAAGTTCATAGCCGCTCAGGGAATCGTAAAAATAGGGTTGTTCGGGAAGGTAGCCCAAACCTATTCTGCTTTCGGTTTTGCTAGGTTCCTTGCCCAGAATAAAAACATCCCCGCTATCCTTGCGCAAAAGCCCGGTTAGCACTTTTATAGTGGTGCTTTTGCCTGCTCCGTTTGGGCCTATGAAACCGAAAATCTCGCCTTTTTTAACTTCCAGCGATATTCCGAATAGCGATTTTTTTTTGCTCAACCAAAAACCCTGCCTGTAGGTTTTGTGCAAATCCTTTATTTCTATGGCATTTTGAATTTCACTCATACTTTCTTTTCCGTCTCTGAACGGCGGCGTACTGCTTCCCTTTTGAAGAGTATGGCATAAGTAATAGACGCCCCGATATAAACCAAAACCCCGATGCCGAAAAGCACCCAGCCAATGCGGCGGTCTTCCAGGCCGGGAAACCAATTTGCAAAAGTAACGGGGAAAATTGCCGGAATAACCAGCAAAATCCCAAGAAACCGAATTAAATATGTAACAACTACATAATTCATAGTTTTACCACCAGGGTTAAATCTAGAAAATTCAAGAGCCTTGCCATGAGGCTCTTCTTGTCTTTCTATATTTTTCAAAATGCGTCCCGTATCCCCAGAGAATGAGTCCATAGAAGAAGCGACTGCCGAGCAGAGTTTGCGACCGCTTTCTCTTGCTGACTTTACAGGGCAGGAAACCTTGAAGGAAAGCCTTTCCATTGCCATGGAAGCAGCAAAAAAAAGAAAAGATGCCTTGGACCATTGCCTGTTTTCCGGGCCTCCGGGGCTGGGAAAAACCACGCTTGCCGGCATAATAGCGCAGGAAATGGGGGTGCAGATCCATGTTACCAGCGGGCCGGTTTTGGAAAAGCCAAGCGATTTGGCAGGCCTGCTCACAAGCCTGCAGCACAGCGATATACTGTTTATAGACGAAATTCACCGCCTGGGACGGGTTATTGAGGAATACCTTTACCCCGCCATGGAAGATTTCAGGCTGGATATAATGCTGGATTCCGGCCCCGGCGCCAGAAGCGTTAATTTGCCGCTCCGCCCTTTTACCCTTGTTGGCGCAACCACCAGAAGCGGGCTTTTGACAAGCCCTTTAAGAGACCGCTTTGGGCTGCTGTTTCGCCTGGAACTTTATTCACCCGAAGAACTTTTAACCATCATAAACAGGTCTGCCGGAATTTTGCGTGTGGAAATTGAAAGCAATGCCGCCGTTCTTTTAGGTTCCCGCTGCCGCGGAACCCCCAGAATTGCAAACAGGGTTCTGCGCAGATGCAGAGACGTAGCTCAAGTGAGGGGAAACGGCAAAATCACCATCCAGATAGCCGAAAAAACCCTGCAAATGCTCTCCATAGACTCAGACGGGCTGGACTCAATGGACAGGCGTATTTTGGAGTGCATAATAGACAATCACGGCGGCGGCCCGGTTGGGTTAAGCACAATCGGCGCGGCATTGGGCGAAGGAGCAGATACCATAGAAGAGGTTTACGAGCCTTATTTAATTCAAAAGGGATTTTTGGCACGCACTCCAAGAGGCAGAACCGTGACTTTGANCGGCTATAAAAAATGCAATCGCATTCCACCGGTGAAAGTTGAATTGCAACCCGAATTGTTTGTATAAACNGCNCAAGTATTTACTATCTTCCCTCAATGGCTAATAAAGTCTTGATAATCGGCGCGGGCGGGGTTGCCAATGTTGTTGCTCAAAAATGCGCACTGAACAGTGAAGTATTCGGAGAACTCCTGATAGCGAGCCGCACGGAGAGCAAAGCAAAAGACATAGCGAGCCGCATAAAAAACATTCCCGTTGGCACGGCAAAAGTTGATGCCGATAAATCCGCGGAAGTCGCCGCAATTATAAGGGATTTCAAACCGAAAATTGTTTTGAACATAGCGCTTCCATATCAAGATCTGGCTATAATGGATGCCTGCCTTGAAACAGGCGTTGATTACCTGGACACCGCCAATTACGAGCCTAAGGATATAGCTCACTTTGAATATTCCTGGCAATGGGCATACTACGAAAAATTTAAAAGCGCAGGCATAATGGCCCTGCTAGGTTCGGGCTTTGACCCCGGCATGACCAATGTTTATACAGCCTACGCAAAAAAACATCACTTTGACAAAATGGATACTCTGGAAATTGTGGACTGTAATAACGGAGATCACGGCAAGGCCTTTGCCACAAATTTTAACCCGGAAATAAATATAAGGGAAATAACGCAGAACGGCCGCTACTGGGAAAACGGGGAGTGGAAGGAAATTCCGCCGCTCTCAATACATCAGGATATAGATTACCCGGAGGTCACCGTGCGAGGCTCCTACGTGCTGTTCCACGAGGAACTTGAATCGCTGGTAAAGCATTTCCCGGAAATCAAGCGCGCCCGCTTTTGGATGACCTTTGGAGACGAATATATCAAGCATTTAACCGTTCTCAAAAATGTGGGAATGACCCGCATTGACCCGGTGAAATTTAAAGGCGTGGACATTATCCCCCTTGAATTTTTAAAGGCATTGCTCCCGGAACCCTCAACGCTTGGCGAAAATTATTCGGGGAAAACCTGCATCGGTTGCCAAATAACGGGGCAAAAAGACGGCAAGCCGCAAAGCTATTTTGTTTACAATGTATGCGACCACGCAGAATGTTACAGGGAAGTTAAGGGGCAGGCAATCGCCTATACAACAGGTGTCCCTGCCATGCTCGGNGCGGCAATGATGCTCACCGGAAAGTGGCGNGGGCAAGGCGTGTTCAACATGGAGCAGTTTGACCCGGATCCCTTTATGGCGGAAATCGGCAAGTGGGGGTTGCCCTGGAAAGAGTTGTTTGGAAAAAAAGCGGAGTTAGTGTAAATGTCAGATTCATCTTTGTTCAATTTGTCCGTAGGCGGCTTGAAGCCGGCCGTGCTTTCCTTTGAGTTGCTGGAAGGAGTTTCCGGCGATGATTATCTCAAAGTCGGTTTTTTGGCATCTTCCGGCTGCTCGGAATCCCTGATAGGGCAGGAAGCAAATTTTTCCTTTGACGGGGAATTTTTTAACGGCACGGTAACGGAGTGTTCCGAGGAGCAGTCGGGAACCGGGTTTTCAAGGTTTGCCTTGTGCGTAAAAACTCTGCGACATTCCCTGGACAGGGAAAAAAAATGCGCGGTTTACTGCGACACGGANGCCGAAACNATTATTCGCTCCCTTGGCATCTCCGCAAAATTAANTTCCTTTTACGAAGTGGATTTTAAAATACAGTACAACGAAAGCGACATGGACTTTTTGCAAAGGCTTCTGGAAGATTTTAAGATAATAGAATTTGTAAGGCACTCCGAGGGCAGCAGCGAACTTGTTATCAGCGATGGCGATGCTTTTGAGGANCGGGAATTAAANCTGGTGAAATGCCGCCTGCAAGCGGAAGAAGGCGGAAATTTCCTTTTTGGCTACGGACATTCCTCGCTAAGGCCGGGCATGGCGTTCAACGCTTTTGGCGAAACTTTTATAGTTTGCTCCGCGTTCCACAATGGCAGCCAGGAAGCAGCATTCGGCTTAAAAGACAAGGTTGATGGCTATACCTGCCAAATCGCGGCGTTTTCAAAACGTATGCTGCGCAAGTTGCCGCACGGCAAAATCAAACCGCAAGTACCGGGCGTTATAGTAGCAAAAACCGAGGGATTCGCAGGTTCCTTTGCATCTCTGGACAACAAAGGTTGCTACACGGTTCGCATGCCTTTTGACGGGGAAAATCACAACAGCGCGCTGGCAAAGCATCCCGTGCATCTGGCACAGAATTTTGCAGGCGAGGATTTTGGCGTTCATTTCCCGCTCAAAAAAGACACCCCTGTTTTGATTGCCTTTGAAGACGGCGATATAGACCGCCCCGTAGCACTGGGCGCCTTGCCCAGAGAAAAATGCAAAAGTCCCGTTGCCAAAAACAATTCGCATCAAAACATTCTCAAAACATCAAGCGGAATAAAATTCCTCTTTGATGATTCCACGGGAAATCTGGATATAGAGGCTCCCGCAAACCTTTCCATAAAGGCAGGCGGCAAGTTGACTTTGCAGGGGAAAATGGTGGAAATAAATTGATGTTTTTCAAAAATATCATATTGATTTTCCTTCTTTGTGGATTTTTGCATGCGCAACAGGATTCGGCTGAATACGAAATAAAACCGGCACGGCTTGCGATTATAGGCGGTTCTATTGCGGCGAGCTATACCGCGATTTATCTGATATATCTCAAGGAAGGGTGGTGGGCGGAAAGTGTGCCCTTTAATTTTAAAAACGATTTTGAATATGCCTCAAACCTGGACAAGTTCGGGCATTTTTATACGGGCGTTATTTTCAGCGAACTTTTTACAATGAGCTATGACTGGGTGGGCATGACCCCATTTGCATCAACACTTTGGGCCGGCATAACGCTTGGTTTTACGCAAATCCTGATTGAATTCAAAGATGGCTTTTCCCCTTACGGTTATAGTACATGGGATGCGGTGGCGGGGACGCTCGGCGGTTTTTATGCAATGGGCAAAAGATTTATCCCGGCAATGCAATATATTGACTACAAATTTGTGTATTGGCCAAGCAACAGGGAATACTGGAAAACCGGCGGAGAAGACAAGGGCGGAAGTTTAACCGGAGCCAACGGAGTTTGGGTTGACGATTACTATGGCGGAAATCAAACGCACTGGCTTTCGTTCAAAGCAGGCAAAATGCTGCCTTATCACCTTGAATGGATAGCCTTTGCCTTTGGCTGGGGAATAGACGATGGGCGTTTCACTTCGGAACGGAAGCGCAGCCGCTATGAATTTTACCTCTCCCTTGATTACGATTTGGAAGCGATTTTTCGCCCTCAAAAAACCTGGAGCAAAAATGCAGTTACAATTTTGAATCACATAAAATTCCCGGCACCTACCGTTAAAGTCGGGCGTAATCCCGGATTTTTCTGGATTTACCCCCTGCAATTTTCCGTTGGGATTTAATATTACCCACAAAACCGTCAACAATAGTTTGCAAAATAAAAAAAGCATTGCATACATGTAGGGGCGTTGCGTGCAACGCCCCTACTTTTTGCCCGAAATTTTATTATATTTGCTATAATGAACCCGAAAAAGGAGTTTTTATGACCGTAGAAGAAATAAAGGCCATGTTTGCAGAAAACGCAGCGAATCTGCGCGAAACCGAACGCATAATGAAAGAAAATTCCGAGAAAACCGATAGGCAAATGCAGGAGACCGACCGCAAAATAGCCAAGCTGTCAGAACAAATAGGCGGCATAGACAACAATATTGGCTACCATGCGGAGCAGTTCTTCCAAAATGTGTTTGCGGAAAAAAAGGTTTTTGGCGGCATTAAGTATGACGATATAATTCTAAATATAAAACATAACGAAGAAAGCGAAGGAGTGGAGTTTGATATTCTTTTAAGAAATGGAAGTTCGGTAGCTTTGATAGAAGTGAAAAACCGAATCCGCCCGAATTTTGTAAAAAAACTTGCAAAAGAAAGAATAGGCAAATTCCGCGAGTATTTCCCCAGATATAAAAATTACAATATATATCTAGGCATAGCGGGTTTTTCCATTGACAAAGCAGTTTTGGAAGAAGCCAAGAAATACGGCGTAGGCATAATAAGGCAGGTGGGCGACGGCATTGAGGTTGACGCCACGGGGTTAAAGGCGTATCCCCCGCCGCCTTAGTAGGGGCGTTGCATGCAACGCCACTACATGAACGCAACGCCACTACATGTTAATCGTCCTTCACGCAGCGAACGGAAGCATACATATTCCAATCGGTACCAAATTGAGGAAGGCCGTGTTGCAAATCAGCTCCGTTTATTCTTACATCCTGGACGCCGTTTGAAGCGGTGCCATTGACGACAGGAAGAAGCGTACTGCTAAGCCAGTAGGCAATAGTGCCGAGACCGTTGATTTGGCCGGAGATGTAGCCGGCCGGCAGGGCAGAAAAGCCTAACTCGTCCGTGCTGAGGTCGTTGAAAGAGGCTGGCCAGAGGCTCCTTGCTCTTAGCTTGATTACCGGATCAATATCTCCTGCATACTCAATAAGTTCTAGCCATTCCTCATAGCTTGGCAAATGCCAACCCTCTGGGCAAACCTCAAGCGCCGCTGCAGGCGTATATAGCCTGCCGTAGGTGTCGCAATAAGAGCATTTGCTGCTTGCCTCGGAATAATTCAGATTCTCCGCCATCCAGGTTTGGGTGCCTATTTCCACATATACATATTCATGGCCGTCTCGCTTGTCGCAAAACACCTTTTTAAACATGCCATAATGCTCAATTTCTGTTCCTTCTACAAAATGCGAGCAATGTGTTACGCTATTTACGACTGAACTACTGCTTGGCTGGCTTGCATCTGATGAAGATGATGTAAGCGTAGCCGGAGGGCTGTCTCCATCATCGCCGGAGCAAGAAAAGGTGAACGCCAAGGCAAGCGCAAGGCCTGCCGCGAGCAAAAAACGAGGTGTTTTCAGCATATAATCTCCAGGGTTAAAGGGATCATCGTTTAGTCCTTCATACAACGAACTGAAATATGTCTATACGCGCCTTGAGCAAAGTTAACTGTTGAAGTGGCGCTCGTGTTGTTGGTTGTATTGACGGTCTGTATATAGATAAAGTTCGAAGCAATGTAGTTCATCCAAAATTGGGTCTCTGAGCCGCGATTGCAGTATTCTGATTTACAAGGCTCAGTATTGCTACCTTTGGGAGAACCGTATTTGCCGGCCGGCAGAGCCGAAAAACCATATACATCCATGTTTTCGTCGGAGTTGGCATTCCACTCGTTGCTCCTTGCTTTCAGTGCATATCCAATAGCGTTATTATTAGCCGCCCCTTGGTCTCCCATGATATAGTTCCGTAGTGTAGTCCAGCCCCCTGCTGCTGATGCAGGCGGAATATGCCAACCTTCTGGGCAAATGCCTCGGTAAGGCGATTGTACTTTACTTGAACAATTGGCAGAATTACATTCATCAATCGTCATTTGCACAGCAGTGTACCAATCATATAAACGACCGTAGGTTTTGCAGTTAAGTTCATTGTCATCATAACACCTGCTGCCTTCGGCAGCGTAGTTCAGGTTCTCCGCCATCCAGGTTTGGGTGCCTATTTCCACATATACATATTCATGGCCGTCTCGCTTGTCGCAAAACTTCTTTTTCATCATGCCATAATGCTCTATTTCTGTCCCTTCTACAAAATGCGAGCAATGTTCTAAAGAAGTGCTGCTATGTTCCGAGCTACTGCTATGTTCCGAACTGCTACTATGTTCGGACGAACTGCTGCTATGCTCCAAACTGCTGCTTGACGGGACTACAGGCGGGTTAGGCGGGATGTAGGGTGGATTGTAAGGCGGTGCTACAGCCAGGCTGCTGCTGGAAGCAGAGGTTTCTTCCTCGGACGAACTGCTGCTGGAAGCAGGGGTTTCTTCCTCGGAAGAACTGGACCGTGCCACAGACGGGCTACTGGGTAGCTGGCTTACTCCTGCATCGGACGATAACGGAAGACTCGGCGGAGCCGGTGGGTCATTGCCGCCATCATCATCGGAGCAAGAAAAGGTGAGCGCCAAGGCAAGCACGAGGCTTACCGTGAGCAAAAAACGAGGTGTTTTCAACATAATAACCTCCTGGGTTATTGGGGGGGGGGGGGAAAAA
>JGI24698J34947_10000632_pt1 | contig 16952 bp, 12 predicted proteins | sample TergutMp193P3_FD_34947 | JGI IMG/M metagenome (IMG submission 34947) | reverse complement strand
GCTGTCGGGACAACGAGCCTTCGCGCCCTTGAAAGCGCGTTTTGCGAAGGGAAACTGAAGCGGGGCGGACAGAGTACGTCGATTTTTATTTACCCCGGCTACCAATTTAAAGTTGCACACGCTCTTTTTACAAATTTCCACACGCCCTTATCGACCTTGCTGATGCTTGTCTGCGCTTTCGCCGGCAGGGAACTGATACTTGAAAGTTATGCCGAAGCCGTCCGCGAAGAGTACCGCTTTTTCAGTTACGGGGACGCGATGCTGATCTATTAGTTATGCTATTTTAGTGTAAATCTTATCGGGTAACGGTAACGGCAGGAGACCGATTCTCCGTTTGCGGTTGCGGGTACTCCCTTTATGCCTGTTAACGCCCTTACCGCGGCTTCGCCAAAGCCTCTGCCTTCCGGCTCTTCCAGTAAAACAGTGATCCTCTGTACAGTGCCTGTGCGATCAACGAATAATTCAAGAATCACCCTGCCTTCAATGCCGTTGCGGCGGGCAATCGGCGGATAAACAATAGCGGCTTCAATCGCCTTCGGATCAAATTGCGGCTGGGTTGATAACTGGTGCATGGGAAGGTAAACTTCCTGAGATTCAAGAATGGATCCGGCAGCGACTACTTCCTGAATTGGAGGCGTGTCGGTCTCTATCATTGACTCCGCTATTTCTTCGACGCGGGGAATTTCAGGCTCCGGCGGCGGAAGCTCGTCAATGTCCGTGAGCTTCATTATTCTTGCGTTTTCGTCTTCAATCTGTACGGATCTTTGCGTGTCAAATACAAAGAAAAAAATTACAAGCAGGTGTAACGCGGCGGCGGCAATAAAAACCGCAAGTCTTAAAATTTTTTCATTCATTGTTTTTTACCACAAAGCTTACCACGCGGTACTGTAAAATCTGAAAAATTTCCAATATGCTGTTTATTTTTTCATAGGGAGTGTTACGGTCGGCGATGATATGCACCCTTGTATCAGGCGCGTTTACATAAAGTTCGGCAATTTTTCTTTCAAGCGCGTCATAATTTGAAGGGTCTCCGTCAAGGTATATTCCGCCTTCCTTGTCCACCCATACTTCAAGATTTTTTTCCGCGCTTGTCCTTAGCGCGGTCTTTGCTTCGGGATACTCGATTTTTACTTCCTTCCTGTAATTTATCAGGGCTACTATCATGATGAAGATCAACAGAAGGAACGCCACGTCGGACATGGAGTTTAGCGGAATGTAAAAAGTTTTCTTTTTTCGCCTCAGATTCATGGCCCTTCCTTCTTCATTGAAAAAGAAAATGAATCTATTTTACAATCCTGCGCGAGTTCCACAAAGGACACGACATTCTGCCAGTGGGCCTGTCCGTCTATGGTGATGATAAGGGCAATATTCGGGTTTTCCCTTTGGGCGTTCTGTATCAAATTTTTTGCGCTCGCCGTGCTTAAAATATCGCCTTCGCGGACAATTCTTCCTTCCCCGTCCATCTCAAAACGCAGAAGGTCTTCCCTCAATATCAGCCTTTGCGAATCTTTTCCCGGAAGGTTCATTAAAAAACCCTTGTTGATGTTAAAGCCAGCGATAACTATAAAATAAATTATCAATAGGAACGCGACGTCGCTCGCGGCGCTTGAATCAAGGAAAGAATGTCTCTTTAAGCGTTTAATTTTCATCTTTTAATTATCCGCTGATTGAATGCCGGTCCTCTGCCCGCTGGAAAGCTGCATAATTAAATTCGAACAGACGCTTTCTATTCCGGCGGCGAACTTGTCAACGATGTGGCTGAAGATAGAATGAAAAATCATCGCGATGATTGCGATTACAAGGCCGAATACTGTCGTGATGAGCGCCTCGTAAATGCCGTTCGCCACAATCTGCGCGTTTACTTCCGTAGCTTCCGCGATTGAGCGGAACGCGCCTATCATTCCCGACACGGTTCCCAAAAAGCCCGTCAGCGGCGACAGGGAGCCGAGCGCGGTGAGAAAGTTAAAGCCGTTTTCAAGGGAGTTGATGCAGTTCATCGCCTCGTTTTCGGCGGCGCGTTCGGCGCGGTGTTCAGAGAAATCGGGTCCCGGATTGGAGCGGCTCAAAAGCGCAAGTAAAATACGCGCGCCCATGCGCCGTTTTGTAAGTGTTGACAGATACCCGGCTGCCTCGTCATAAGCGCCTTTTTCTATAAAACTGTCCAGGCGTGAAGTGATGTCGTCTATGCGCAGGTTGTGGTAAAAAATATAGACGGCGCGTTCAATTGAGATCGCGACTGTCGCGATGGAAAAAACAAGCAGGGGCCACATGAAAATGCCCCCAAGATTGAAAAGTTCCAGTACCGAAAAAGAAGATGTTTCCATAAAAATCACCCTACCTTATTTTTTGTAAAGTTATTTCGCGGGAAAAAAGCTCCGCGATATTTTTCCATTCATATTCCAAGTATATCCATGAAAGGGCTTCTTCCCAATCCCTGAACAATGTCGCCGAGTCCCGCACAGGCCAAAGTTCTTCAGGAAAAGTCCGCTGTGTATAGCCTGTGTTCCAGCGTATGCTTTCGGCCCTTTTAAAAATGTCTCCTTCGAGCAGCCAGCCTTCGGGCCTTCTTTTTTGAAAAACAGTTTCAGGAAAAAGAACAGGTTTCCAGTATTTTTCAAATTCTTTTATGCCGCCCGCGGCAGGACTGTCTGTGGCGGCCATCCATCCGGCTAACGATAAGATACGATCCCTCCTGTTGCGCAGGGCGGTCAGCGCCTGCGCTCCTGTTATACGGGTATCGTAACTTTGAATACGGCCGGCTGTTATTTCGACAGGCTCAATTTCCCCGATTATCAAACGGCCTGAATTTTCGTCCAGTTCAAGACTGCCGGATCCCAAAAGTCCAAGCGTGTATTCGTTCCAGCCGTGAAGGTTTCCCGCAAGGTATTCAAGCGAAACAGGGTAAAAATTTCCCTCTTCGTCAGGCATGGACGCGCGGATTTTCATCATTGGAAAATTTAAAGCCGAGATTATTACGGCTTTTTCGCCGCTTTTATTTTCTACTACGGAAATTTCAACGCCTGGGTCAGAGGAGCGGTATAGGGCAATTGTCTTTTGCGCGAACGCGCTGCCGTCAATTACACGCCCCGCCCTTTCCATAAACGAAATGCAGCCTGAAAGCAAAACAAGCGCGGCGAAGGATAACGGCAATTTCAATAAATAAAATTTTTTCATAGTTGTCCCCTTTAATAGCATATCTTAAATCCGAAAGAAGGAATAGGAATGGGTATTTCATATCTTGCGCTGCTGCTTCCCGTGTCAACCTCTCCGGTGTACTGGTTGAAACTGGTATTTCCTCCGGCGCTGTAAAGAAGCGATAAAACATTCTCAACCGCCGCATAAACTTCGTACCTTGTTTTTCCGTTCCTGTTGCTTCCGAAGATTGAAAACTTTATATCCATAGGAAGCGACGGGGTAGTGCGGTTTTCTTCATCGGTAACGGAAGGCCAGGAATATTTTTCTATAAAGTAACTGCCGCCCGGATTGTCCCTGTCGTAGATCAGCACGGGAACGCTTTGCGGCCCGTTTCCCGTGCGGCGCGGCTGTTGTACGCCGGAGGCGAGTCCGAAGCGGATATAGATGTTTATGGATTGAACGGGCCTTATATTGAAAACAAGGTTAAGGTTATGGAACCTGTGGAATGAGGGAAAGTACCAGCCGCTGCCCCGGTTTCCGCCGTCGTAGCCCAATCCGCCCCCTTTGCCGCCGGGGTCGCGGTATTTGGTCCAGTTAAATGAATAGGAGAGCCAGCCGTCCCAGAAGCGGGATTGTACCTTGTGCAGCATTATGTCAATGCCCCATGCCGTTCCCTCGCCGTCGAATCTTGGATCCACGCCGGGCTCGTTAGTTGTAAGGCTTACAGGAATGTACATACGGTTAAAAATATACTTGTAATAAGTTTCGATGTTTAAACTTAATGATTCGGGGAACAGGAATCTGACGCCAATAATGGTTGTCCATGAACGGTTTGGTTTCATATAGTCAATGCCGTATTTTTTTTCCGCGTCGAAGATGTTTTCGTTTACGGAAGAAAAAAGACCCGTACCCGCGGAAAGGTCAAGCGAAACAAGAGGGCCCGCGTTTTTTAAAATGTTAAAATCAATGTTTAGCCTCGGGTTTATTACGGGGTCGCTTCCTACGGTGAAATCTTTGCCAAAAATAACAAAGTGATCCAGACGCAGGCCAAGTTCAATTTTAAGGCGGCTGGAAAACAGGCTGTATTCGCCGAGAATATAAGCGGAAGACGACAAGAGGCTGTTCTGCAAATCGGGAGAATAGTACGCCGGCATTTCTATAATAAGATAGTTTAGAAGAGAGTCCGGCAGCGAAGGAAACGTAGTCCTGATTTTATTCTTGTCATATTCATCAAGGCCGCTAAACATTACATCATAAGACATATGCTGGCTGCCTGAGGCTTTTTTAAGCGAGAACATTTCCTGAACTCCGGCGGCGACAAGAAGATCATTCGCCAGCTCCCAGTCAAAATCCGCCCTTGCCTGCGCGTTGTAAAGAAAATCAGAATGATCAATGGAACTGTCCTGTGAATACTGGTATTTTTCAGGATCCTGGCCTGTAATAGAAGCGAGATATGAAAAATTGCTGTTGAAAAAATCAGAAAAAAACTTGTTGTGGATTTCATAGATCATCCGCCCGTCAATGACCGCGTCTTCATATCCCGTTCCAAGAGAAAATTTTAAAAGCATATCGGCGCGGGGATTCCAGACAAGGGAGGCTGTTAAAAAACCCTGGAAATTCGCGTAATCGAAATCCGCAGAGGTATCGCTGTTAAGAGTATTTGAGCGGCTGGAATTTAAAAAATACGCGCTCATGCCGTCCATGCCCCAGAAACCTGTCGCGGAAAGTTCCAGGCTGTCCGTAAAACGGTAATTTCCGCTTACTGTTGTTGATCTGATATAGGGAGCGGTCCTGATAAAATTTATCACTTCCAGTTCAGGGATTGCTTTGGATAATTCCTTTGCCAGCGCGATTACAGGATCGTAGTATGTAATGCGGCCCATAATAAGAACGCCTCCCTTTTCAAAAGGAAGGGAAAGGTTAAAATTTGCCGCGCTTGTGTTGATGCCGAGTTCAAACTGGGTTTCTGTTGAAGAAGGTTTTTTGCTTGTTATTTCAAGCAAGCCTGATATGGTGTGCCCGTAACGGACGGAAAAAACGCCGTGGGAAAGCTGCGCGCTTTGTACCATGCGCGGATCGAAAATTGAAAAACCGCCGCCCCAGTGGTAGGGGTTGTTGATATAAAAACCGTCAAAGGACGCGCTCATATCGCCGGGATGGCCGCCCCGGATACTCGGCTGCGCGTTAAACAGCCCCGAATAATTTACGCCGGGAAGGAGTTTTATTGTACTCATCACGTCTTCGATGATTCCGATTTCGGCAGTTTGGGCGATTTCCCTCCCGCTGACCGCAATACTGCGGCCTGTCTGTGTTTCGTTTTCGCCCGGTCTTGACGCTTCGATAACAAGTTCCCTTCCCTGCATAACGCCTGAAAGACGCAGGGCGATTGTAAAGGAGTCGCCTGAAACCGGAATCACAATCCTGCCCGTTTCATAACCGGGATAAGCGGCCTGTACGGCAGACTGTCTTCCGTCGGGAGCCTGAATTACCGCCTTTCCGTTTTCATCGCAGGCATACTCATTGCCGTCCCAGCCGCGAATCACGGCTCCTTCAAGCGGAAGAGCAAGATCGGAATCTATAACCGTTACCGTAATCTCGCGCGCGAAGATCGAAAGCGCGGCAAAAAAAAGAAATATTGATACTGATAATTTCTTTATTAAATGGCGCATTCTTGAATCTTTATTCACCCCCCGCGGTTTTTTTTACCAAAAACTCATCAAGCTGCTGGATCATCGAGGTAAGTTCCCCGGCGGAAGAAGTGGCGACTCTGGTTGATTGTATAAAATTGGAAAGCCCCTTTGAAATATCCGCGATCGCTATATTTATATGTTCTGTTGATTTTTGCTGTTTCTGCGTGAAGATTGTAATTGTCTGCGCCTGATTTGAGGTTATTTCCGCGCCGCTGCGGATTTCGCGGAAAATATCCTCAAGTTCTTTTATCAGGTTGTTGCCTTCGATAATTTTGTCCGCGCTCTCTTCGCTTGATATGACAAGGGAGGAAGAAGAGTTTTGTATTTCTTCAACCTGCTCCCGTATCTGCCTTGTAAGGGACGCGATATCGTCGGCAAGGCGGTTAACTTCGTTTGCCACGACCGAGAAACGCCTGCCCCTGTCTCCCGCGCCTGCCGCTTCAAGAGCCGCGTTAAACGCTATTACCTTTGTCTGATCTGTAATTGTATTGATGTTTTTTACTATGTCGCGTATTTTGGAAATTTTATTTCCGAGCGTGATAATGCCCGATATTACGCCGTCATTTTTTTTCTTGATGTCTTCCAGTTGTTCGACATTGCGTTCAAGAACAGAAAACCCGTGAATGACGTCGTTTTCCATCTTTGACGCGATTGTGGCCACGCTGGACGTTTTGTCTGAAATGTCGCAGGCTATCTGCGTGTTTTCGTATATCGTGCTTTCAATCTCCTGAATGCTCGCGGCCTGGTTATTGGCGGTGGAAAAAATGTCCTTTGAGGACAGGAATATATCATCGGTTGATTTTTGAATAGTCTTCGCCATCTCGCGCGTTTTATTTACGGTGGCGGAAGCGGCGGCGGCGGCTTCGGTTTGCGACTCTATCATATTGTTGAAAAGCGCGAGGTGTCTTTTACAGGCTATGCCGGAAATCGCGCCGGCTACGACCATTGAGATGACGCGGAAGATTTCATTGTAAAGGGGAAACCTTACCGGTATCTCCCTGCCCGCAAGGATGAAAAAATACGGCAGATCTATAACGTTTTTATTTGCGAAAACGACGGCAAGATAACAGACTCCGGCTAAAATGCCGGAAAATGACGCGCAGCGGACACTGTACCTGAAAGAGCCGGCCATGATAAGTACAATGTAAAAGAGCGCCTGTATTGAAAGAAACTGGACGGGAGGAGACGCCTCGGGGTATGTACAGCCGGTCCAGATGGCGGCGCTGATTAATACCATGTCAAGCGTTACGCATAAATATTTAAACATGGAAGAAAGAGTGTCTTTTTTTCGCAGATAGACAAATACGACGGCGGAATAAAGCGTAAAAACGGCGGGGAATAAATGCGCCCGCCACGGAAAATAACCGTAACCGTCCGCGTTTCTGATTATGGAAACCATAACCACGCTTATTACAAAAATCAACGCGATGGAAAAACGGAATTTATTTATCAGTTTTTCCCCGTAGCATTCATCCCGTTTTATTTTTTCTTTGATATCGTTACTGGTCATATATCCCTCCTGTTTTGATTCATTTTTCGGAAAAAGTAATAACGCCGTCCCAGTCCTCGCCCGGCGGCGTCTTTTCGAACTGGCGGGAACGTTCAAGATAAAGAGAGGAAAGAAAGTCCTTCCCGTCTGTTTCAAGCGCCTTTGAAAAATATTCTTCCGCCAGCTTCCATTGGCGCATATAAAAAACCTGAAGTCCCTTGTTGTAATTAACAAGAGTTTCGCGGTTTACCAAAAGAGAGGAAACAATGGGTATGTCCGCAGTTTCTCCCGAGCGCAGTTTGCCGCCGTCCTGTCCGTGAAAACCGGAATAAACGGCGTAAATCCCCGCGGTTTTTTCTTTTCCCTTGACGCGGACATTGTCGATTTTTCGGAAAAGAAAACTGTCCTTTGTCGCTTCGTAAACGAATTGTGAAACAATAAGAGGGTGATGGTAGAGCTTGGTAAGGCTTTCAATGCGCGAGGCAAGGTTGACGGTATCGCCGATAATAGTATAATCCATTTTATTTTGAAAACCGATGTTTCCCAGAATACACGCGCCGGAATTTATTCCGATTCCTATATCAATTTTATTTCCGGGCTTTATTGTCTGGCGCCTGTTTATTTCGTCCATAGCGGCAAGCATTTTTACGGCGGCGCGTATCGCGTTAGACTGCGAATTGTCCAGATTCTGAAACGCTCCGAAAACTGCCATAATCGCGTCTCCGATAAATTTGTCTATATGGCCGTTTTCTGAAATTATTATATTTCCCATTTTCGCGAAAAAGGAGTTTAGAAAATCAACTACTTTCTGCGCCTGCGAATTTTCCGATAAATTTGTAAAATCCCTGATGTCGCTGAAAAGGACCGAGATATTTCTGTTTTCGCTGATGCTGGCTTTTTTGCTTGTTTCATTTATTATTTCGTCCATTACGTCCGCTGGCACATAACGGGCAAAAGCCGTGCGCGTGTTTTTTTGAAGAAGGGCGAGTTCGTGCATGGAAAGCGCGTTTGCGATAACGGGAGCCGCGGACCCTGAAAAAATATTTATATTTTCCATAACGGACGGAGAGAAGTATTCGTTTATGGAATTGGCGATATGCAGGGAAGCGAAATTATCGCCCGCTATTTTTAACGGGATGGTTATATAAGACACTATTTTTTTTGAATTTGATCCCGGCGGATGAAAATTCTTTGTGTCCTTTGTCAAAAATTTAAATTCCGGGAAAAGACTATTGAAGTCGTTCATGCAAATCCCCAGGAAATTGTCCGTAACTTCCTTTGTAAATTTTCCAAAATTTGCGGTATAAACATATAAAGACCTGTTGCCGCCGCGAATTGCCATCGTTATAATTTCCGCTTCGCAGATTGTGTGAAGAAGGTCAAAAATACCCGATGCTGTCATTTCCATCGAGTGTACTTTGCCTGACAATTCGGCAAGGAGCCCTATAACTGTCGTCTGAAAGAGTTTGTTGTCAAGGAGGTTGTTTACAATTTCGATAATGGAAGCGTCGTTTATTTTGCCGCCTTCCTTCCGTATTGCGGAAAAATCAATATTGGACTCTTCGTTAAGTATTTTTTCGACAGTGGAAATTAATAACTGGAAATTATCGGGCGATTTTTCGATGTAAAAATCCGCGCCCGCCTGGTTTCCCCAAAATATATCCCTTGTCTCATCAAGGGATGTAAACATGATTATTGGAATTGTTTTTGTATTTTTACGCGACTTTAAAAGCCGCGTTACCTGATATCCCTTGAAGAGCGGCATTTCCACGTCCGTGATGACAAGATGGGGCATGAAGCTGTATACTTTTTTAATTCCCTCAAAACCGTTTACCGCCCGCTCCAGCGTGTACTGGTTTAAATCAAACAGGCCGGAAAGCACGTCGGCGAATATATCGGAATCTTCCATGATTAGAATGCGTTTAGTCCCGCTCATTCGCCGCCTCCGCCTGTGTCCTGCCGGTCTTTGCGATCAAACCGTTTACGGCTTCCAGCAAATTACTGTTGTTAAAAGAATTTTTGACAATGTACTTTGACGCGCCCATTGTTAACGCGCGCTCCATCTCCTCTTTATTTGCGATTGATGAAATGACAATAACCGGTATCTTTGAAAGTTCTTCGTTCTTTTTTAAATTTTCGATAAGCATAAAGCCGTCCATAACGGGCATATTCAGATCCGTGCAGATAAGATCGTAATGCCTGCTTCTGGCGGCCTTAAAAGCCTGTGCGCCGTCCGCCGCGGTGTCTACCATGTAGCCTTCGGAAGCCAGAATTTCACTTTCAATTTCACGGGTAGGAAGAGAATCGTCAACGACAAGAATTGATTTTCTGAGGCTGTCAAATTCAATATTGCGCGCTTTTATATCTATGGTTTTTATGCGCTTTGCCATTTTCATAATAGTCGGGACGTGCAAAACGCTTACCATTTCATAATCTTCATTGAGAACGATACCCGAAAAAACCGTCATATTTTCCATAAAGGCGGGCATTGTTTTTAAAATGACAGACCTCATGCTGTCAATATTGTCTACGGCAAGTGCCGCGATGTCGTCGTATGATCTGATTATGACGATAAAAACAGTGTCAGCCATTTGCGAATCTGTTTTTATCTGTAAAATCTGGCTTAAATAAAAAAGTTTTATTATTCGATCATTGTATTTAATTTCAGGGCGGTCAACTACGGTGATGATGTCTTCCCTGTTTGCAAGAAGTATGTTGTCAACGAAATTGGAGGGGATTATAAATTTCATCGCGCCGCACTGCACGGGGAAACCTGTAAGGGCCGCTATTGAAAGAGGAACTGTTATGGTAAAAGTTGTTCCCTTTGTCCATGCGCTGTCAACGATTATGCTTCCTTTAAGGGCCTCGATGCTTTTGCGCACGACATCCATGCCTACGCCTCTTCCTGAGACGCTGCTTACGCTGCGCGATGTTGAAAAACCGCTGTGGAAGATAAAGTTTGTAAACTCTTCTATGGAAAGAGACGCGGCGGCGGCTTCAGTTATAAAGCCTTCGCTTACCGCTTTGCGCCTTATGCTTTCATGGTCAATGCCGCGCCCGTCGTCTGTTATGACAATTTTCATGTTTCCGCTTTCGCGGGAGCAGACAATGGATATGTTTCCTGTCTCATTCTTGCCCGCGGCAATTCTTTCCTGCGGCGTTTCTATTCCGTGATCGAGCGAGTTGCGCACCATGTGAAGAAACACCTGTGAAAGCGATTCGATAATGTTTTTGTCAATTTCATTTTCCCTGCCTTCAATGCTGAAATGAACTTTTTTGCCAAGCTCCTGCGACAGCTGGTACACATAACGCGGGTAACTGTCAAAAATTGTCGATAACGGAAGGGTGCGGAGGGAAGTAACGCTGTCGTAAGCGCCTCTTATGCGGTTGCCCGAATCTATCGCGTAATTTTTCAATACAGAGTTAAGCCTTTCTCCCATGCGCTCCAGCTTTCTTAAATTCGCGGCAAGCGCCGGATCCTGCTTTTTATATTCTTTGAGAATTTGGGAGCATTCCTTTATTACGCCGTTAAGCGCGGCGCTGTTCTGCGATATGCTCTTTGCCTGAATTTCAAGCGACTGTAAGGATGAGATGCTCCTTATTATACCGTCGATTTTATTAATGGATATTCGTATGCTTTCGGGCTTTGCGTCCTTCTTTGTTTCTTTCTTTGCGGCGGCGGATAAATTTTCCTCCTGCGGCTGTTCCAGCGGCGGAATATTTTCCACAGCGGCGGAAGGCGGGCTTTCATTCCGCGCTTCTGTTTTGGGAACGGAATATTCCTCGTTTGCCGCTAACAGCGACAGATTTTTTACATATTCCTGGATTTCGAAAACGTCTTCTTTTGTATCGGCAATTACGCCTAATCCCGATTTTAATAAATCAAGCGAGGAAAGGACTAGCTTTACCGCGTTTTCTGAAAGCCCTATACGCTGTTCCCTGAAAGCGATAAAAACGCTTTCCAGAGAATGGGACAGTTCTTCAATGCGCTTATACTCAAGTATGCGCGAAGAACCCTTGAGCGTGTGAAGGCAGCGCAGAAGGGAAGCGAGATCGTCTTCTACGGAAACGCCGTCTTTTATGTCAATGACAAGCGTTTCAATAAGGGTGATGTTCTCAAACCCTTCGTCAATATATTTTTTTATATATTTATCTTTGTCTATCGCCATAAATTTCAGGCTTGCTCTCCCTTGTTTTTTTCCGTCAATAATTCGTCAAGTTTTTCGATTAGTTCCGTCAGTTCCTGCGCGGAAGAAGTCGCGACTCTTGTTGATTGAATAAAATTTGAAAGCCCTTTTGAAATATCGCCAATCGCTATATTGATCTGTTCCGTGGATTTCTGCTGTTTTTGTGTGGAAACCGTAATTGTCTGCGCCTGATTTGCCGTAATTTCCGCGCCGCCGCGTATTTCGCGGAAAATGTCCTCAAGTTCTTTTATTAAATTGTTTCCTTCGTTGATCTTGCCCGCGCTTTCTTCGCCGGAAATGATAAGCGCCGATGAAGACCCCTGAATCTCTTCAACCTGCTGCCGTATCTGTTTTGTAAGGGAAGCGATGTCGTCCGCAAGCCTGTTTACTTCGCTTGCTACTACCGCGAAACGTTTTCCGCGTTCTCCGGCGCTTGCCGCTTCAAGAGCAGCGTTAAACGCTATGACTTTTGTTTGATCCGTTATGGTGTTAATGGAATTTACAATCTCGCGTATTTTTGTAATTTTATTTCCAAGCGCGATAATTCCCGAAATTACGCCGTCGTTCTTTGTTTTAATATTTTCAAGCTGATCGACATTGCGCTCAAGAACAGAAAAACCATGAATGATATCGTTTTCCATTTTGGAAGCAATAGACGCGACGCTTGATGTTTTTTCCGCGATCTCCACGGCTATATTGGTATTTTCGCTGATAGTGCTTTCGATTTCCTGAATGCTGGCGGCCTGGCTGTTAGCTGTAGAAAAAATCGCCTTTGACGACTGGAAAATTTCATCTGTCGATTTGCGGATCGTTTTTGCCATACCGCGGGTCCGTTCGACAGTCATGGAAGCCGCTTCGGCGGATGATGACTGCGATTCAAGCATGCCGCTGAAAAGTTTTAAATGGCGCTTGCAGGCCATTGCGGTTATAACTCCCGTTACAACCATGCCAAGAACGCGGAAAGATTCGTTTAAAAGGGGAAAGGACACGTCAATTGACTGACCGTTCAGAATAAAAAAGTATGGAAGGTCTATCGTTTTTCTGTTTATGTAAACGACTGTGATATAGCATACTCCCGCGAAAATACCGGAAAAAATGGCGCAGGCAAAGCTGTATCTGAACGCACCTATCCATATTAACACGCTGAAAAAAAGCGCCCATATTGAAAGATAAATAATCGGAGGGCATATTTCCAGATACGTGCAGCCGACCCAGATGCTTGCGCTGATAAAAAGCATATCAAGCGACGTGCAGACATATTTAAAAGCGCGGTGGACGGAATTGGTTCTTCCCAGAAACAGAAAAATAAAAATCGAGTAAAGGGTGTTTATATTGCTTGATATGTAGGCGCGTCCGGGAAAAAAACCGTAGCCCTGGGAATTTCTCAGAACAGAACAAAAAATTACGCTTGCGGAATAGATAACCGCAATCGCAAGGCGGAATTTGCTGATAAGTTTTTCTCCTGCAAATTCATCGCTTTTTATTTTTTTCAGGATTTCAGCCTGTGTCATGATTTACTCCTGTTTACCGTATTATATTTGGCGAGAGTTTCCTTGAGTTCTATTGACATACTGTTGAGTTTTTCCACGGCGGTGGATGTAAGCGAAGTAGCGGAAACAAAATGGTTAACGCCGGATGATATTTCCTTTAACGCGGAAAAAACCTGGGTTGAAGCAAGTTCCTGCTGTTTGCTGAGGCTGGAAATCTGCTGCGACCTGTCAGCCACATTTTTAGAAACTTCTACTATATTTTTAAAAACTTCTTTTTGTTCAACCATTCTTTCGTATCCTGATTTAATCGCGCTTGAACCGTTATTGGCTTCCGTGATAAGGGAATGGGACGCTTCCTGAAGTTCAAAAATCTTTTCCTTGATTTCCGCGGAGGATTCCACAACGTTATCTGCAAAGCGCCGTATCTCTCCGGCGACTACGGAAAAACGCGCGCCGGCTTCCCCTGAAGAGGACGCTTCAAGCGCGGCGTTAAAAGCGATAAGTTTGGTTTGATCGGCGATTGTATCAATAAGCTGGATTGATTCGTCAATGCGGGAAAGCATATCGGCGAGGTTTTTTATTATGTCGATAATTTTCGTATTCTGGTTGAGAATATTAAGCATCATGTTTTCGTTGGCGTCGCGCAAATTTGCCCCCCGGCGGCTCAGTTCCTGCGTCTCGTCCGCGAGATGGGCGACTTCGACAGTTTTCTCCGCGGCCTGCGCCGACAGATCCTTGTTGCTTTCCATAGTGCTGACAATTTCAGAAACGCTGGCGGACTGCTCGTTGGCGGTAGCTGTCATTTCCTTCGCGGAGGAAGAAAGCTCAAACACGGCGTTTGTTACCATTGACGCGTTCCCGTTGAACGACGAGAAAGCCGCGTTCAATTTATTAAGAAAACCGCCCAGAGCCGTCATCAGCTCTCCCAGCTCGTCTCCTGAAGAAGAATCAAGCTGTACGGAAAGATCGTTCTCGTCAAGGCGTTTGAAAACTTTGCCGATTGTTACAGTCGAACTGCGAATGGTAAGAACAGTCGCGATTATAACAACGAAAGCGAGAGCTGTCGCGGCAAGGGCCGCGGCAAGGGATAAAATAAAACGCTGTCTGTGTTTGTTGATTCTTGCCGTTATCAGAATATCAAGCCTGTCAAGGGACGCGCCCTGCAGCCTGAAAGCGGCGTTGTTTGCGTGGTGTGACGCCTCGTATAAAACATTTAATGAGTTTATTTTGATTTCAGGCTCGTTTAGCACATGTTCTACGGTCTGTGAAAAACCGGCGATTCTGTCATAACAGGCTTTCAGGAGCACTTCAAAAGATTCGAGAGTTTCGGCATTTCTTATTCTCAAGGCTTCGGCGGAGTTAAACCTGTTCTGTATTCTCGCGTTATCTGAATAAACAAGAAGTTCAAGATTACGCATAAGTTCCGTTCGCCTTCTTTGGGTAAACGCGCCGTCTTCCGCTGTCCTTATAAAGTTGCCTATCTCGGCCATTCTTTCCTGCGCCTGCGGCAGTTCGTGGACGGAGGCGGCGATAAGATACGCGCATTCGATATCGCTGTCCGTAACAAGGCCGGAAATATCTCCCGTATAAACTATCAATTTGTGTATATCCTGTATCATCTGGCTGTATGCCCATAACACAGTATTGCGTATTTTTGTATTTGATAAATGTTCCCAGTTTTCCATAAGGGATCGCGGATAAATATAATAGGCTTCATCATCAAAGTAAGATGAGTATTTTTCATTGAGCTCCGCAAGCAAATCCGCCGTGTATTTCTTTGTAAATTCAATGTCCCCCGGAGAATTGTCAACAGAAAATCTTATGTATTGGGGAATTATCTGCATAAGCGCTACCGCGGGACGCAGGACTTCAATTCCACGTAATTCTTCCGTGTCTTTTTTTATTGAGTCAAGCGATATTGAAATGATCGTAAAAAGCATAATGCCAAGGGGAAGCAGAAAAGCTGCGGCGCTTATCGTTAATTTTGTGGAAATTTTTATATTTCTTATATTCATGTAACACCTCTTTCCGTATCAATTTTTTTTCTGAGGATTCTGATAAAATAATCGGATGAAAAACCGCCTATAAAACATTCATAATTGCGCTCTTTATCATGCCCCTGGCTTTGGGAAAGTTCTATGCTTTCAATTGCCTTTTTTATTTTGTATTCATACCTTGTCCTGTTTCCTTCGGCGGCAAGGATCGCTATTCTGTAAAAAGCGGGCCAGAAAAACCTGTTTTTTACCGCCGCTTCCTGATAATACTTTTCAGCTTCTTCGCAGGAACCCCGCAGGAAAAGCAGCTCTCCCCTTAAAAACAAAACAAACTCATTGCCGCTGTTTTTTTCCAGGGCGGAAATAACATTATCTGCAAGATCAAATTCCTGGGCGGCAAGGCAGTAAAGGGCGCAGGCGGCAAGGCCGCTTCCTGAAAGAACGGCGGAAATTTTGTCCGAAAGACAGTCAATAACATTTTGCGCGTTTGCCTTGCCTTCGTCTGTTTTCATGATTTCGGCGACTTCCGCGCAGTTTATAACGAGTTCATCGCGTTTTACAGGCGGGGGATCGTGCCTGATTTTCCCGCGTATGTTACGTGAATTATTATGCGCGCCTTCGTTTAATTTTATTTCAAGCTGCTCCTGAGTTTTAACATATTGGGATTTCTGAAAATAAAACGCGTCGCAGGACAAACGGTTCAAGAGAAGGGGGTGGTTTACTGACGATGTTTCGGACGCTCCCAGAAAAAGATAGCCGTTATTAAGAAGGGCCTGCGCGACATTGTTCAGTACCGAAAGCCTGTTTACGGTGGAAAAATAAATAAGAGAGTTCCTGAAAAAGATAACGTCATACCGGCTGTCAAGACCGCGCATGATGTTATGTGTAAAGAAACGAACTTTTGCGCGTATATTATTCGAAACTATGTATTCGCCGTTGTCAGGAACAAGGTATAAATCAAGAATATGTTTCCATGACGAGCCGTCCTGTCGGAAGGAGTTTGCCGTATAGCGGGCGTTTTTCGCCGTTTCTATCGCGCTTGAGTTAATATCAAAAGCGTCAAGCGAATAATCTATATCCAATCCGTTTTTTATGTGATAGTCGAGAAGCATCGCGATACTGTAAGCCTCGCAGCCTGTTGATACGGCCGCCGAACATATTTTTAAGGGGCGGTTTAATTTGGCCAATTCAGGAAGAAGCTCTGAAAGAATTTCAAAATGCGCCTTTTCCCTGAAAAAATAAGTTTCGTTTACTGTGATGAAATTCGAGATTTCGTAAATACTTTCGCGCGAGGAAAGAAAACGTTCAAAGCCTGCGGGGTTTTCGACGAAAGAAGAGCCGCAGGTTTTTTCAATATATTCGTTGAGGCTTACCAGGGCTTCGCTTCTGGCTTTAATGCCGAGCGATCTTTCAATACGGTAGTATAAAAATAAAAGCGCGGGACTTGACAGCGCTTCGGAAGGCACTTCCGTCGGAATATCAAAGTTTTCCACTGCCTGAGTGTTATCGCCCATCGCCCGTTATTCCCCGCTTGTCAGAGACACCAGCTTTGAGGCGATTTCGTTTAAAGGAAGCACAATGTCCACGCAGCCTGTTTCTATGGCCGCCTGGGGCATACCGAAAATCATCGACGAACTTTCATCCTGCGCGATCGTTATGCCGCCTGATTGTTTTACAATCCTCGTGCCCCCGGCTCCGTCCGCGCCCATTCCTGTAAGAACAACCGAAATTACGGAATCTCCGTAAACCTCCGCCGCGCTTTTAAACAGCAAATCCGCTGCGGGTTTTTGATTGTTAACAGGTTCGCCGTCGTCAAAAGCGATGCCTTTATCGCTGATAACAAGGTGCTTGTCCGTAGGAGACACATAAACATTTCCGCCGGACGGAACAGTTCCCTCCTCGGCAAGCTGGACGTTGAGGCGGGCGTACCCGTCCAGCCACTGCACAAAGCCCCTGTCAAAACCCGA
>JGI24698J34947_10000631_pt1 | contig 16961 bp, 18 predicted proteins | sample TergutMp193P3_FD_34947 | JGI IMG/M metagenome (IMG submission 34947) | reverse complement strand
TCGCTGTTGATTTTCATTCTTCCCTCCAAGGTATGGTTATGAGGGATAGTTTATTTCATGTGTTTACTGGGTGGTAGAAGCGGTTATTTTGACAGTTACGGAGCTTCAGGCGTTTTTCATTGATTTCGCGCAGGGCGTCGGGCGCGTCACGCTCCTGGTCGCGGTCCTCATGGCGGCGCTCAATTACGCGCTTACGGGCACGGGGTTCAAGGAAAGCATCGTCAAGATCTCCAAGGCACTCATCTTTTACACCCTCGTCATATTCGCATACCCCAACATCGTTTCCTGGATGACCCAGATGACCTTCACCCTTGCCAAGGATTCCACCTATTCCTCCATGTCGGGCTACCTTAGCTCCGCCGCCAGAGACATGCAGGATCACGCGAGGAACCAGGAGCTGGACGGGGAGGTCGGCACTTACGGCGACATGGCCCTTAACGACTACGACAACTTCTTTGGCGGCATCATCAACAACCGTACCTTTCGCGCCCCCAACGGGAAGTTATTTTCCTATGCCTCGGTTGCCCCGGCCGCGGCAATCAACTCCATCATGCTCATCGCGGGGGAGTGCTTTCACTATTCCGACAAGGCGGGCACGTTTGATTTCGCCAGGGTCCTTAAGGGCATCCTTTGCGCCCTGGCAATCATGTTCACGGGGTTCTTCGCGCTTTTGGAGTACCTGATGGCGTACATGGAGTTCATGTTCATTTCCTCGGTCGGCGTCATCCTCTTCCCCCTCTCGCTTTACGAGGGGACAAAGTTCATGGCGGAGAAGTACATCAACGCCATGATAGGTTTCTTTATCAAGCTCCTTTTTTGCACCATCTGCATCTTCCTCATGCTTTACGGCTACCTCTCCCTTGCCAAGTCCTTCGTCACGAAGCCCTTTGCCGGGGAGGTCGAGCAGATTGTGATGCTGCTCTTTACCGGGCTGCTCTTCTTCTACATCTGCAAGTCAGCGCCGGGTCTTGCCCAAAGCCTCCTGACGGGGGCGCCGAGCCTGTCGGCTACGGGCGCCATTAGTACCGTAGTCGCGGCGGGCGCGGCGGTCGCTGGCGCGGCGGGCATGGGAGCCGGGGCGGCGGGCGCGGTTGGTAAGGGAGCCATATCTGCCTCGGGCGCGGTTGCCAAGGCAGCCGGCGCGTATGAGTCGGCCACCCAGGGCGTCGGCGCGGGCAGCGGGGCATTCCACAGGGCCTCGGTCGGCATGCAGGCGGTCGGCTCGGAGGTTGCCCACTCGGCGGGCGACCTCACCAAGAGCCTCATCGGCATGCCCAGGAACACTGACGGGTCCGTCAAGTCGTTCTCCCAGTATTACGGCGAGAAGTACCGCGAGGGGAACAGGGACGGGAACAGTGCGGCGGCCGCCGACGCGCAAAGGAACGAGGGGAGGCCCCTTTACCAACAGGATGGTTCCCCTCAAACATTTTCACAGCGCGTTTCCCCTGACGTTCCCCAACAATCACCGCCGTCGCCTACGCAGGGTCCAATACCCCATCATCGTTCCGTGGATCCTTACCAAGGCAGACATCAAAATAGTCATCATAATTAGTTCTTGTAATTCATGGTTTGCTAGGGGTAAAAAATAACCCCGTTTAGCTTTAAAGGAGAAAGTCATGGTTAATTTTGAAGTTTTCGATGAAATCAGTTGCATTAAGGGTTCTGGTGATGTTACCCAGAAGGTCAATGACATCCTTTCCTTTATCCGCGATAAGGGCGCAAAGGGAGAATTAAAACGTAATTCTTTCGTCTTGGAAGATAACTTGCTTAACTTTACCCTTGCTATAGCAATTCCGATGCAGAGCGTGCAATCTTCCTAGCTATTGTTATGGCAAGTTCATGGTAATGCTTAAAAAGCATTTCGCTTACCGGTGACTCGACCGTTCCTTTGTCAGCCGGCCCTTTAAGCATAATCGCAATCTCAAGCCCTTTGGCATACAGCCATTCTGCTTCTTCTCTTTCCGTCATCATTTAATCCCTCCGGGGTTTGTGCCGTGCCCGCCCATGCGGGTTTATTGCTGGCACTATTATGGCATGGCCTCGGGGGGATTTTTAAGGGGTTTTTTTATGTGCGAGTTTATCCAGATCGCTGAGCTTCTTTTCAGGGCAGGGTACGACCTCGTTTCGTATAACAAGTACTATGACACCGAGCGGCACAGGTATGCTATGGATGTCACTATCTGCGTTTTGCAGGATCCACCCCAGGCCGGTGACAATGCCGCGCCTTCAGGCTCATAGGGTTTCCCGTTATGCCGTTCACCCATAAGTCTGCTTCCTATGCCCCCCTCCCCGTGAAGAACCCGTTCAACGACAGCGGGGACAGGGCCTATGGCGAGCTCCTTTTTATCGAGCAGGGGCGCTCCAAGTTTTACCTCCGGGTCTTCGGCTTTGGGAGCCTCGCCCTTTTTGCCGTCACGATTTACCTTTTCTGGTATGCGGTCTCCCTTCAGAGGACCGTCCCCATCCTGGTGAACGTCATGCCCTCAGGCGAGGCGGCGTACCTGGGCGAGGTGAAGGACACGGGCAGGTTCGAGATACCGGAGGCCGCCGTCTTTTGGCAGGTCCGCAGCTTCGTCTCGAACGTCAGGTCCATCCCCGCGGACCCCTATGTCCTGGACAACAATATCCGCGTGTGCTACTCCATGATCACCACCAACTACGACAGGATCTTCACCGCCACGCTCAGGGCGAGCAGCCCCTACCCCATGGTGGGCAAGGTCAGGCGCTCGGTCGAGTTCGAGTCCACGTTGCACATAACCGGGAGCTCCTACCAGGTCGACTGGGTCGAGTTTTCCGTCGAGAGTGGCAGCAGCTCGGTTTCCTCCAGGAAAATGCGGGGCCTCCTCACCATCATGTTTATCGCCCCGAGCCCCTCGGCCCCTTGGGTTAAGGACAACCCGTTGGGGATATTCATAGACGCCTTCGACTGGACGGAAATATGAGACTTGCCTATTTGTTTTTTTTGGCCCCCCTTCTTCTGCTTGCCTCGTGCGCCACGACAATCGATGTCCAAAGGGACCTTCAGTCCGCCTTGGGCGTCAACAGGCTTTTTGACCCCTCCCTGGCAATCTTGGGCGTCCCCATCGAGGTGGAGTTTGAGCCGCCCGCGCCCGTGGTCGTCGAGAGGCCCATCTACATCCCTGAGGCCTCCGCTTCTTCCCCTTCAGCCCTGCAGGGCAGGGGCGCGGTCCAGGCCGCCGCGAGGGCGGGCATCCTTGAGCCCCGCGACTATTCCAACGCCGCCATGCTCTACGACTATGACAGGGACTTCGTGTACGAGCTTTACTGCCAGCCGTTCCGGCTTTCCGACGTGACGCTCCAGCCGGGCGAGAAGGCGGTGGACGTGCCCTTCGTCTCCGACAGCGAGAGGTGGATGCTCGGGGCGGGGGTGAGCTACGAGTCTGGCGTCGCCGTTCAGCACATCTACGTCAAGCCCACCGCCGCAAACCTTGTGGCAACCCTCATCATCAACACCGACCAGAGGGTCTACCATTTGATTTTGCGCAGTTTTTCCGACGTCCACATGCCGGTGGTCCGTTGGCGCTACCGCGACAACCCCATGCCGCAGGTCTATGTCTCGGGCAGTGCCGGATCCCCCGCCTCAGGCGGCAACGGTCTTGCCACGGATCCCAGCTACCTTTCCTTTAACTACCGCATCAAGTACGGCTTCTTCAAGCGGCCCAAGTGGCTGCCCACCCTCGTCTACGACGACGGGCAGAAGACCTATGTCACGTTCCCGGACTCGGTGCTGCAGAACGAGCTGCCGGCCGTCTTCGAGGGGCGCGCCGACGTGCTCAACTACCGGGTCCACAATAACATCATGATAATCGACAAGCTTGTCGAGATGGTCACGGTCAGGCTCTCCGACAAGGTCATAACAATCGAGAAAAAAAGGGGGAACTAGTTTTATGGACGATTCGAAAAAACTGCCCGAGGAGGCCGAATTTGACAAGACCCCGGAGGAGATGACCAGCATCCCTGGCGGCCCCCCGTGGTTCAACCGGCAAAGGGTCAAGCTCATACTCGCCGTGGCCGGCTGCCTCGTCGTTATACTGGGCCTTGTCGTTTCCAATTCCTCGTCCTCAAAGAAAAGCTCACAGGGCGCCTCCTCTTCCGGGTATGCCTCCACCTTGCCCCGTGAGTTCCTCAACAACGAGCTTTCCAGGGCACTGAGCGAGCAGGACGAATACGTTTCCCCTGCCGTTGAGCCTCCCACCTTTCTTGTCGAGGACAATTCCGACCCGTGGGGCCTCCCCGCGGTCGTGGAGATCCCCGTCGAGAGGCAGCCCGTCGTGCAGGTGCAGCAGTACCCGCCCCAGCAGCAAAGCAGCCAAAGGGAGGCCCAGCCCCAGCTTTCGTCCCTTGTCCCCAGGGTCGAGGGGAGCCTTTTTGCGTCTTCCGCGCCCGCCGCCGCTCCCCAGGCTGCCCCCTCGGACTATGACGCATACCGGCAGGCGGCCTACCCTTCCAGCCCCACTTCAAGCACGCCGGACTATTCCGGCATCTACTCTTCCCTTATGGCGGGGCAGTCCCCTTCCGAGGCGGCGCAGGACAACAAGGTGGATTTTTATGGCGGGGCCTCAGGGGGTAATTTGTCGGGGTACTTCCTCCAGGACGACGCCCTGTGGATAGGGACCGTCATCCCCGCCGTCCTTGTCACCGCCATCAACACTGACCTTCCCGGCAACGTGATTGCCCGCGTCACGCAGAACGTGTACGACTCCAGGACCGGGAAGAACCTGCTTGTCCCCCAGGGGACGCTACTTGTCGCCCAGTACAACAGCTCCATCTCCTTTTCCCAGCGCCGCGTCCAGGTCGTTTGGGACATCATGATACGGCCTGACGGCTACCAGGTGGAGCTGGAGGGCATGAACGGCGTGGACCCGCAGGGGATGGCGGGCATCATGGCGCAGTACAAGGAGAACTGGTTCGAGTACGTCAAGGCTGCGGGCATCATCTCCCTCTTCTCGGTCGCCAACGCGAAGCTCACCGAGGAGGTCGCCTCCCGCACGTCGGACGAGATGGCGGGGGCGGTCGTCGCCTCCAACGCGGAGTTTATCCGCAATATCGGCGGCAACCTTGTCTCAAGGGCCACCGATATCCAGCCCACCCTGACCGTCTCAAGCGGCGAGAGGATCAACGTCATGCTCAACAAGAACGTCTTCCTCCCGCCCGTCTCCGGTTACCCGGTGACTCAGCGTTACACGCTTCCATAGGGGTTTTTTATGGCAAAAAAAATTATCGTTGTCGCCTCGTTTCTCCTCAACGCCGTGTTCCTCCTTCTGCTGCTTTTCCTCCTTGTCCTCGCCCGCGGCACGTCCTCGTTCTCCTTCGTGGACCGCGGCGCGGGCTACCTCAACAGCGCGTTTATCGTGAGCGCCCCGGTTGACGGCTCGGAGGTCGGTTTCGGCCCCGTCGAGGTTACGCTTAGGGCGGGCACGTCCGCCTATTTGCAGTTTTCCGCCTTCCACGACGGGAGCCAGTCGAACATGGCGATGGAGCCCCTGTATGACCACGGCGTCCTCGATGTCGGCCAGTCCGGCTTCGGCCTTGTCATCAGGGGCATTAGCCCTGGGGAGGCTGTCCTTCAGCTTTTCTCCCCCTCAGGTTTTAAGGATGTTGCCCATGTCACGGTATATTAAAAAATTGCGCGTTTTGGCCCTCCTCCTTCTTTTCGTTTCCCCGGTTTCCGTCCGGGCCTTCGACGTGTGGCAGTACCCTCTTGCGGCGGACAGGGATTCCATTTTCGCGGGCGTCTTCGCCGCCTTCTTCGCGTTTGACTTCCAGGACCCGCCCGAGTCGGAGTTTTCCTTCGACTACCCCGAGTTCTACCTTGACTACGTGCTCCCGGTCGGCCTGCCTTTTTCCGTGGGCCTTTCCTTCGACTCCATGCGCGTCGACCAGTGGGGTATCGGTTTCCGGCCCGCCTACCACGTCAACTTCGACGTGCCAAGCCTGGACGTGTACGCCATGTACACGGTCAGCCTCGATATTTATGAGCACCATATGGTCTTGGACCACGGCATCAGGCTGGGCCTCCGCTATGTCTTCTGGGACCTTCTGTGCGTCAACGTCGAGACGGGCTACCGGCTCGAGAGCCTCCTTTTCGGCCTTTCGTTAAAGCTCCACTAGTTTTTTTCCTTCGTCAACAATGCGGCTTGCGCCGCTTTTATTTTCTCGTTTCGGGAGGGTGAATATGAAATTCATCAAATCTGTCTCGGTAATGCTTGCTGCATTAATCATTTTTTCCTGCTCCCCGCTGACCTTCGAGGGCAGGCCGGGCCAGGACGGCAAGGACGGCGCCTCGGGCACCGTCGCCCGCGCGTCCGATCCAAAGATCGAGATCGGCGAGGACGGCTACTGGTACATTGACGGCGTCAGGACGGGCGCAAAGGCAAAGCCCGACATCGTCATCGGCTCCGATGGCTACTGGTACATCGACGGCGTCAGGACCGACATCAAGGCAAGGCCCACCGTCACGGTCGGCGAGGACGGTTACATCTACATTGACGGCGTCAGCTCGGGCGTCAAGGCCGACACGGGCGTGCGGCCCAATATTTACATCGGCGAGGACGGCTATTGGTACATCGACGGCGTCAGCACCGGCGTCAAGGCAAGGTCTTCCGTCACCATCGGGGAGGACGGGTACATCTACGTGGACGGGGAGAACACCGGCATTAAGTCCTCGCAGGGCGGCGATCCCGAGGTCACCATTGGGGAGGACGGCTACATCTACGTCGACGGCAAGAACACCTGGGTCAGGACCTCGCGGGACCACGAGCCCGAGGTTACCATCGGGGAGGACGGCTATATCTACGTCGACGGCAAGAACACCTGGGTCAGGGCCTCGCGTAACGGCCAGCCCGAGGTCACCATCGGGGAGGACGGGTACATCTACGTGGACGGGGAGAACACCGGCATCAGCGCCAACCCCGAGCTTACCATAGGCGAGGGCGGCTACCTGTACATAGACGGGGTCAACACCGGTATCAAGGCTACCGAGACCATAGAGGTGCATCCCGAGCTTACCATAGGCGAGGACGGGTACTGGTACATCAACGGCGTAAGGTCCAACATCAAGGCAAAGCAGGATCTCTATGTCGGGGAGGACGGCTACTGGTACATCGACGGGGAGAACACCGGCAGGAGGGCAAGGCAGGACATCGTAATCGGCGAGGGCGGCTACCTGTACATAGACGGCGAGAACACGGGGATCCGTTCTCAGTACAATATTGGCGAATTTTTTGAGGACGGCCAGTTCACCGTACCGGCCGGGATCACAAGTATCCAGATAACCGCCTGCGGCGGTGGTGGTGGTGGTGGAATAACCACCTCGATTTATGCAGGAGGAGGCGGCGGGGGCGGCGCGTATATTGTCGATGAAGTGTTTGCCGTTACCCCTGGCGATATTCTGTCCGTTACAGTCGGGAGAGGCGGGAGAGGCGGCTTCGTCATATTAGGCGGGGTCTATAATCAAGATCAAATTTTTCAAGGTGCTGCAGGTAGTGCAACTTCAATTACACGCATGGTTGTAATGGAAGGTGGTGACACTGAGGTAATCCCCTTGTTTTCTTTGCCCGGTGGGAAAGGTGGATCAGATCAACTCGGCGGTGTTGGAGGAGGCAACGGAGGTTCTGGCGACATTTTTAGATCAGATAACATACATATTGGTAAAACAGGCCAAGATGGTTACTTTCCCGGCAGCGGCGGGTACTCCTCCCGTGGCGGTGGTGGCGGTGGAAGTCTTGGCGGTGGAGGAGGAGGCGGTGTTCATGGTAATATTAATTTTCCCCCTCCAGGGGGTACCAGCAATTATGCCAATGGAGGCAATGGCGGCACAAATACCATTCTTGCAAAAGATGGCGGAGGTTTGACAGGCGGTAAAGCTGGGCGAACACCTACCCTCGAAACTATGATACCTAATATTTATAGTGGTGGTGGCGGCGCCATGGGTGGTGGCGGTGGAGGAGGAGACGGCAGCAGCTTTATTTCTTCAATTGGTGGTGGAGGAGAAGGCGGCCACGGCTATGTCCTCATCATTTGGATCCCCCCCGAGCTATAAGTTTCCTTCCGTTCCCTGAAAGTTATGCGCAATTGCAGGCCGCCCCTCCCATGGGGCGGCTTTTTTTTATTTTCCATTGGTATATGGCGGATTCCGTTTTTGGCTTGCCGGGGGAACTGGTCGTCACAATCCCGGACGAGCCCCCTTTCTATTCCCTTTACGCGGACGGTCTTTATTCCCGGAAGGTGTACCGCAAGGAGACGGGGGAGACCTGCCTGGCGTACCCGGAAGGGTCGGTCGTGTTCCTCTATTATACCTACCCCAACCACAGGGCCGTGACCTGTATCCGTAACGTCCCCGGCAACGCCGCCCTCCCGGGCCTCTCAAGGAGGGTGTCCGTGCTTTTCACCGTCCACGCCTCGCGGGTGGACAAGCTGAAACGGGCGGTAGGCCACCTCAACGAGCGTGCCGGAGGGGCCTATCAATTTGGCGACGACTTTTATTTGCGCCTTTGGTTTGTCCTCATGCAGAGGGGAAAGTTGAATTATATCGGCTTGCGCAACCTGGCAGAGCGGTTTTCCACGGTCACCGCCTAAAGCATTTTTTGTTAGGGGAAATTCATGGTGGAGCTTTTTAACGAGGACTGCATGGAGACGATGGCAAGATACCCGGACGGTCACTTCGACCTTGCGTTATGCGACCCGCCCTTTGGGATCGGGAAGTGTTGGCAAAAAAACCGTTACCCAAAAAGATGCTCCAATGTTTTCCCTGACACCTCATACAAAAACAACGCTGTCTCATCGAAAGAATATTTCGATGAACTGAGGCGCGTTTCTGTTGATCAAATTATTTTCGGCTACAATTATTTTGTCGAATTTCTGGGGCCCACCAACCACCTCATAATATGGGACAAGCGTTTTTTCCTGAACCTTGATTTTTATTCACAGGCCGAAATCGCGTATACGTCAATCCGTAAGCCTCTTCATATATTCTCCGTCCCCTGGGACGGCATCCAAATGGGCAAGGAAACAGGTACAAAAAAAATACATCCGCACCAGAAGCCAATTCAGCTATATGTCCAGATCCTGCGGAAATACTCGAAGCCTGGCTGGAGGGTCCTCGACACCCACATGGGGTCCGCTTCCTCCGTCGTTGCCTGCCACAGGCTGGGCCTCGATGTCGTCGCGGCGGAAATCGATTTGCATTATTTCAGGGCGGCAAAAAAGCGCGTCGGCTTTGAGCTTGCGCAGCGGGAGCTGTTCACCAAAAAGGAGCTTCGCGTCGAGTCCCTCTTTGAGGATCCCGCCCAGTCCGTCTAGGCCTTATCCCTTTTAAAGGAGCACGCTATGTTCATACTCTGCGAGAAGCCTTCCGTGGCAAGGGACTTTGCCTCGGCATTAGGCGCTAGCCCCCGTAATGGGTTTTTTGAGGGCAACGGGTACACCATAACCTACTGCGTCGGGCATTTGTTCGAGCTTTGCTACCCGGAAGACTACGACCCGAAATTTAAGAAATGGTCCCTTGAGGCGCTTCCCATAATCCCGGATGCCTTCAAGTACCGCATGAGCCCCGGCACGGCGGAACAGGCAAGGCTGGTGCTGGACCTCCTCAGGAATAATGGCGGCGATGCCCTTGTTGCCACCGACGCCGGCCGCGAGGGCGAGCTCATCGCGCGTATCGCCCTTCTCATGGCCCCCGTCCCCGATACCGGCCGCTTCAGGCGCTTCTGGGTCTCGGAGGCGCTCACGGCGGACGTTATACGCAAGGGAATCCAGGACGCGAAACCGCTATCTGAATATGATTCCCTCTCCCGCCAGGCATTTGCCCGCCAGCGTGCCGACTGGCTTGTGGGTATGAACATTTCGCGCCTTGCGAGCATCGGCAACCCGCCGCCCCCCTGGTCCGTGGGGCGCGTCCAGACGGCCGTGCTCTCGGCTATCGGTGCGCGTAACGAGGAAGTGAAAAACTTTGTCGCCGTGCCCTACAGGGAGCTCCAGGCGCAGGTCGGGCCCGGCAACCAGGCACTGGGTATTTTCGCCCTCCTGGAAAACCCCAAGACTGAAAAAACCGCGTTTTTCAAGGGTGATGATGAATACCTTGCGGCGGCGCTTAATTATTGCAAGGGCAAGCCCGTGGGTTCCGTTGACGCCAAGGCTGAGGAGAAAAGGAATAAGCCGGAAAGGCTGCTCAACATCACGGGCCTCCAAAAACTTGCGTTCAAGCGTTTCGGCTACAAGCCGGAAGAGACCCTTAATATAGCTCAGGCTCTTTATGAGACCCACAAGTGCCTTTCCTATCCTCGAACCCCGTCCAGGGTGATGGGCGACAACAACGTGGAACTCTTCCGGGAGAAGTTCGAGCTCCTGAAGGGGGACACGCTGCTTTCCTCGTTTTGCGACCCTTCCCTTATCAGCGCCGAAAACAGTCATATCTTTAACTCGGCGAAGCTCGAGGACCACCATGCCCTCATCCCCCTCAACAAGCTCCCGGAAAGCGCAAGCGAGAAGGAGCGCAACGTGTACAACATTGTCCTTGAGTCATTTTTCACGGTCTGCATGGGCGACTTCGTTTTCAACGAAAAATCTCTCCGTTTCCATGTCGGCGACTATGTTTTTGCTTCCAGGATCCGCGAGGTAATCCAATACGGCTGGAAAGAATCGCGTCCGAAAAAATCTTCCAAAAAAGAGGACGATGACGACGATGACGACGTTGCCGAGGTCAATGGCTTTGACGAGGACAACTGCCTTGTCAACGAGCTGTGCGTCCTCGAAAAGCTCACCCAGCCCAAGAAGGAATTCGCCCTCGACACTCTTCTTGCCTTCATGGAGCACCCAAGGGGGGAAGGTGAGGCGAGGCTTGCGGGCCTCGGGACGCCTGCCACCAGGGCGGATATTATCAAGAAGCTCTTTGCCGCGGAATATGTCAGGGAGGAAAAGAAGAGGCTCTATGCCACCGAGCGCGGCCGCTTCCTCCTGGACATGCTTTCCAAAAACGATCACCTTAAAAAGCTCGCCGACGTTTCCAACACCACGGACTGGGAGGAGCGCCTGGCGCGGGACCCTGAGGCGTTCGAGAGGGAAATCAAGGAGTATATCGCGTCATGCGTCAAGTCAGGCGCGGGAAGCGCCACTTTCCAAAGGCCCTCCCTGGGAGCCTGCCCCCTCTGCAGGCGGCCGGTACACGAGACCAAATTGGGCTATTGTTGCTCCGGGTACAAGGAAGAGCCCAGGTGCTCTTTTATCATCTGGAAAACCATTTCAGGCGCCACGGTGTCAACAAACGACGCCCAGCTCCTTCTGATTGGCCAGAAGACCAGGGTCAAGAAATGCAGGAGCAAGGCAGGGAAGGAATTCGAGGCTGCCTTCGCGCTCAAGGGCGCGGAGGTTGAGTTTATTTTTAAGAAATAATTTTCTTGTTTATAGGAATTCAATAATAGTGTTAATACTGACACCTGAAGAAGTTGACAAGCTAGTACAGAATTTCTGTTCTGATGAAATTTTCCAGAAAAATGAGATTTGCTGTCATCTAACAGATTCTCCACAAAGTTGTTTGGAACTCAATAAATGCCCGCTTTTTTTGTTCAAGCTGCATTTAATTAAAAAAGCAAAACAAGATCCTAAACCAAAAAAGAAAGACTTTACTAAGATTGTGAAATTTATTGAATATTTTTTGGATAAATTCTCTGATGGATAATAAAAGAATAATCCGTGTTTTTTCGCACTCAAAGTAAGGAGTAATAATTATGCCATGCATAAAATACAATAACAACAGAATACAACGCCGAGGCTTAATTCTCATCGACCAAATAAATGAAATAATTGCAGACTATGCTGCCTCTGGATACACCCTGACACTCCGTCAGGTTTACTATCAGTTAGTTTCAAGAGATCTTATTGAAAACACAGAAAAGAGCTACAAACAGATCGGAAACCTTATTAATAACGGTCGCCTTGCCGGACTTATCGACTGGGAAGCAATAGAGGATAGAACCCGAAGACATCGTGCACTCCCACACTGGAACACGCCCGCTGAAATAGTGCGGAGCGCTGCCCGTCAATATCGGCGTAATTTATGGGAAGGGCAGAATCGCTATTGCGAAGTATGGGTAGAAAAAGATGCGTTGATCGGGATTGTTGAGCAATCCTCCGAACGCCTGGACTGCCCTTGTTTTTCTTGTCGTGGCTATACCTCACAATCTGCAATGTGGGCCGCCGCAATGCGGTTCATTGAAAAAACAAGGCTCGGTCAGGAATGTTTCATTATCCATCTGGGAGACCATGATCCAAGTGGGATCGACATGACAAGGGACATTAAGGACCGCCTGGAAATTTTTGGCGCTACTGTGAACGTAAACCGGATCGCCCTCAACATGCCGCAGATAAAGGAATATGATCCTCCTCCGAACCCCGCAAAAGAAACGGACAGTCGTGCCGCCGGTTATATTAAGAAGTATGGGGCACACTCATGGGAACTTGACTCGTTAAGACCGGAAATCTTGGACGGTCTTATTACAAGCGCAATAAAAATGCAACTAGACCAAAAAAAATATAGCCATGCCATAAAAAGACAGGAATCCGAACGTAAAAGCATAACGTCTTTATTAACTAAATTGTAAATGTTAATCATTTGCTTTAGGATATTATATTGTCTTCTTCCCCAGAAAAAGAAAACCCCTCTTTCTATGCCGTCATCCCGGCGTTCGTGCGGTACAACAAGTCCCTAAGCCCCAGCGCAAAGCTTCTCTATGGTGAAATAACGGCATTGGCCAACAAGGAAGGCTACTGCTGGGCCAGCAACAAGTATTTCGCCGGCGTCTATGGGGTAGACAAAAGCTCCATCACCCATTGGATCAAGCAGCTTTCCGATGAGGGCTATATAAGTCTTGAATTCATATATGAGGATGGCAAGCCCAACATCACCGAAAGAAGGATATATATTGTTGACCTCTCGCCCCAAAAGGAAAACCAGTATGGTGTTGAGTGCTGTCAGAAAATCCAGGAACCGGTTGAAGGCTTGGGGGGTGGTGAAAAAACTCACCACGGGGTGGTGAAAAATTTCAACGGGGGTGGTGAAAAAACTCACCACGGGGTGGTGAAAAATTTCAACGGGGGTGGTGAAAAAACTCCAGAGATAATATTACAAGCTAATAATACAAGAGCTGCTGCTGCTGATCAGGTTCCCAAAATTTCGGAAAAACCTCCCCCGGAAGAGACAGCAACAGCTTTTTCCATGGAAGACATTGGCAAACTTAAGTCGCATTTCGCAGGTCTCGATAAAAACCTTGTCTTTGACGAGGCTTTCTATCCAAAAGTCTTGTCGTTCCTTTCGGATCATGGCCTTGGTTTTGATTATGTTTCCTGGATGCATGACTATTGTTCCCGTAAAAATCCAAATAGCCTTTCCGGGTACCTTTTTAAAACACTTTTGGAGCCGCGCTATGTTGAAATCTATCGTGAGGCTTCGCGGCCGCCTTCTGTCATGACGGTGAGTTGCCCTGTTTGCGGGAGGGGTTTTGATTCGGCGGGTATTTCTTGCCCTGAGTGTAGCTTTGAAAAGATACATCATCTTGATGCAGAAAGGATCAAGGATGCAAAGGCCTTCTACTCCCTTGCTCCTGACCTAAAAAAAGCTTACCAGGAAGAATTTAAGGAACTGTCTGGCAAATTTTTATCCATGGAATTTTTGGATATTGTCAGCGAGACTCGTTCCTTAAAGCATAAATATGGTTTGGTTTAATTCATGATAATCTGCTAATTTGAAATATTTTTCTTATATAAGCCCTGGGTTTTCCCAGGGCTTTTTTTTGCTCTTTTCCCCTCGGTTCCCCTTCTTGGCGAATATTGGCTTTTCTGTATCACCCTGCCGGCGAGACAGTGCCTTGGGCAAGCCGGGAAAGACTTGCTTTCTTTGCGTGTTTTTACCTCCCGTAGGGGACTTCGCCGGGCAAGCCGGCAAAGTTTTAAATAGGTTGCTGTCATAAGCCTACTGGGACTCAGACAATAAAGTGTTACCGGTAACATTATCCACAATAGCTTTTCAGGCGTTATCCGGTAACGGTCAATAGGTTTTGGTAAAATATTTTACTTTTTTAGCACATAACGTTCCGGTTCTATCCAATTTTTTTATCCTCAAAAATATACCGATCCAGGATTGTAAACACTTTTTTTGCTTTTTTTACCATCAATTCCTTTCCCTGCTTGTCCTTGTGGTTATACAGCTTTGCCACGTTGCTACTGACCTTATGCCCCATGAATATTTCCTCCACGTCCTCCCCGAGGCCCCCGGCGTTCATCAGAGTCTTCCAGAAATGCCTTCCTGAGTAAAAGGTGATTTTTTCCTCTTTCTGGTTTTTTTCGCTTTTCAATAGCATTTTGCCAAGTTCCCTGGCGGCCTTCTGGCATTGGTGACTAAACATCCCACACAATATCGGGGTTTCATCCCCTATGCCATTTTCGGTTGCGTAATCCATGATTTCCTGGTATACCCTTTCGTGCAGTGGCACAAGCCTTATTCCGCTCTCTGTCTTGCTTTTTTTTATGTCGATGAACCTGCACCCTGATATGCTTATTATTTGGTTTTTGCTGAAGCTCCTGATTTCGCACGGCCTCATGTCGGTCGTGTATATTATTAGGTTCAGCAGATAGTTGGTTTTGTTGTCCCATTCTCTGTCAAAGATGCCTTTTATTATGTTTATCTCGTAGCACCCATGCGTGCTTTTTTCCTCGGGTCTTATTGGTATTTTTGTTACCAGTAAGTATGGGTTGTCTTTTATCATCCCTTTTCTCACCAGGTACTTAAAAACCCTTCCCAACACCGACATTTGTTCGTTTGCTGTTTTCGACTTTATCCCTTTCGCCAAAATTACATCCTGGAAGTCATCGAGAACCGGCACGGTTATTTTGTCGAAGGTGTCTATTGAACGGGCTTTTAAAAACGGTATGAAATCATTTTCTATTACCGCCTTGTACATCTTTCTTTTGATTTCACATAACTCAACGGTCCTTTTGTTTTCCCTCTGGTAAATTTGGCTGTTTTTTTTGTAAAAACTGCGGAAAAACTTCTCCACTTCTCCCTCGTTCTTTTCCAGGTATCTCCTTATGAGTGAATCCCTGTTCTTCTCGGCGAATTCGCATGCCTCCTCGTATGAATTTGTATGCGTGCACCATTTGGAGCTTATCATCCTGCCATTGTGCCAATAGCGCACGTAATACACAAAGCCAGATTTTTTGTTTTCCCTCTTTAGCAGGTTATATCCCTTTGGTTTCTTTATTGCCGTTAGTTCGTAGTCTATCACCCTCAGCGCTTTTAGCGCGGTCGGGCATTCGTTTGCCGCTACTGTCCTGAGATATAAGTAATCATGCTGCTGCCCATACACTCTTTTTATGGCATCTTCCAGGGAGACCATCTTGCCCCCCTTATGCAGTAATCGCGCCTGTGTCGTATAAGAAAGCTGTTTCTTCCCCTTTCAGGGTGTTTTTTTCTTCCAGTTTTTTTAGGTATGTTATGACTTCCAAAAAATTGAAATACACTCTCTTTTTTACACAAAAACATGGTATTTGCCCTGAATTTGCCAGTTTTTTGATGGTTTTTTCATTGATATTGAGCACCAGGGCCAGTTCTTTTGCGGTCATCTTTTTTTGGTTCATTTGGTTTTCCTCCTTAAGAATTTCCCCTCCCTGGCTAAGCTTTTTCTATGTTCCCTCCTTGCTAATCTTTTCCGTGATATAGTTAAGCACGTCCTTAAATAACCTTTTAAGCTTTGACTTGCTCCACCCGGCCGTTAATGCCTCAATCCTTTTCAGGAATAATTTTCTTTCCAGTTTAACGCCTTTCCCTTCCGAATCCCTTGGAACCCAGACCTGCATTTGTTTGTAGCCGGCCTCATACATCCGCTTTTTATAGGCTGCCTGGTTTTCTTTGTTTTTCAAAGTCATAATAACAATATAACTAGTTACTAGTAATTTTGTCAATACTTAAATATTGAAATATTTTTTGGGTCAGTTATTTGGGACAGTAATTTTTTTTGAAAAAAATGAAAAAAACAGTTGACATTCTTTTTAATATACTATATAAGTATTACTAGATGGGTTTGATTTTTATTAAGATTTTGTAAATGCAAAACTAACCTGTTGTTCCCGTAGGCGATGGCGTTGATATCGGAATCGCCGAAGGTGTTGTTCGCGACGCGAGTCCAGCTTACGCCGTCGGAGGAATACGCCATTCCACCGCCCCAGCTCACGGCGACAAACATGCCGTTGCCCTCGGCATTCATGCCATAGGCGATGGCGCGGATAGAAGAACCGTTGAATCCACTGTACGCTACGGCCGTCCAGCTTACGCCATCGGAGGAATACGCCATTCTGCCGCGATTGCTCCCGGCGACGAACATGTTGTTGCCGTAAGCGATGGCGTTGATGCCAGCCGTCTCTGTTCGGCCGCTGCTGCTGGTGTACTGCCAGATTCCGCTGTTCGCGACGGCTGTCCATGTCCAGCCGCCGCTTGTGCGGGTGGTGGTTGTCGTCGCCGACTGCGTTGGCGTCGGCGTTGGNGCTGGCGCGGATGTTGGCGTTGGCGTGGTTGCTGGCGGCGCATTCGCGCCCCCGCCGAGTATCTGCTGCGCCGCCTCAAGAGCCGCTTGTATCTCGGCCTCGGTCGGTTCCGCGCCGCTGTTTCTCGCGCCACTGTTACGACTGCCCCCACCGAATATTCCCGCGAGGAAGCCGAGGATGCCGCCGGGGCTTTCCGGCGCTGGCGGCGCACCGGTCAAGAGTGCCTGCGCGTCATTGAAGAGCCACTCGGGTGGCTGGAAGCCCAGTCGCTCAAGTTCCGCCTGATACGTCCGCCTGTCCTTGTCAGACAAGGCAAGCGCCTTTTCCTCGATTCCCGCCGCCTTCTCCTGCAACGCCGCCGCCTGTTTAATCAGGTTCACCGCCTGCTTCGCGAGGCTTTTCGCGCCGCC
>JGI24698J34947_10000630_pt1 | contig 16966 bp, 17 predicted proteins | sample TergutMp193P3_FD_34947 | JGI IMG/M metagenome (IMG submission 34947) | reverse complement strand
CAACCGTCGGATCGGGCCTGGGTATTGGCTTTGCGGGTCAAGCAACAATCGGGGCGTGGAAAAAATGTTATGTCGCAAATAAAGCGGCTCCAATGATGCTGCTTGCCTTTGCGGGCGCGCCCTTGACCCAGACTTTTTACGGATTCATTCTGATGGGTCAGATGATAACCGCTGCTGAAGCAAATCCGAATAACGGCTGGCTCTATTTAGGCTACGGCGTTGCTTCGGGATTGGCAATCGGATTTTCCGCCATTGTCCAGGGAAAAGTAGGAGCCGCCGCCGCGGACGCGCAGGCAGAAACAGGCAAGGGCTTCGCTCAGTACATCGCGGTTGTCGGTATTGCGGAAACAGTTGCTCTGTTTGCGATGGTACTAACCATGATCTCTCTCTAAGTGACGTCGCCAACTTTGTTGGCGAAACGTCGCTTAGCGCAGCGGTTTGCGCCTGCGGCACTTTGGATTGTTGCGTAAGCAACTTCCTTACGCAAACCGCCATAGGGAGCGATTATATTCCGTCTTTGGCGGAATATATAGCCATAGGGGAGGGGGCGAGCTTCGCCGCCCACATTGCTGCTTTTGGCGGAATATCGCAGGGTTGCCATAAAGAGAGAACAAGCTTCACAGATTTATAGGCCAGCCTGTTTCCTCAAACAGCTCCTCTGATGTACCAGTATGTACTATATGAAGAAGTTTCTATTAACATCGATCTTGGCGTTTATCGCCGCTTTAGTATTTTCTCAAGAACGTATCGCGGTTTTTCCGTTTGAAGACATGGACAATGTATTAACGCGCAATGAAGCGGCTATGTTCTACCGTACATTCAGCGATGAATTTACAAACAGAAGCGAAGACAGATTTTCTGTTGTCCCACAGCAGGAAATAGAAGGGTTTATAAACACAGAGACGGCGTTTCAACTAGGTGAATTTTTCACACGGGTAAAAACGGCTGAAATGAACAGGGTATTAAACGAAACACAAATACTTTCCGGCGTAATCGGCAGGATAGGCAATAATATTCGCATAACAGTATATTTATACACATACCCGGAACTGGTTCAACTTCTCGGTATGACTACTATAAGTATAGCTAATAAGGACGAGCTCTTTAGAAGAATACCGGAACTGGTACAGAATATTCAGAACGCAATTACCAGCGTAATAGAATCAGACGGTACAACGACTGTCCCTGCAAACTTTGTTCTCATACAAGGCGGAACATTTACAATGGGCAGCCCGTATAATGAACCAAGCCGTAGTGTTAATGAAACACAACATCAGGTAAGGATAACTTCTTTTTACATGGGAATATATGAGGTAACGCAGAGGGAATATCAGGAAGTTATGGGAACAAACCCAAGCAATTTCAAAGGAAATAATCTGCCGGTTGAACTGGTGAGCTGGTATGACGCGATAGAGTACTGCAACAGGCGAAGCGAGAGGGAAGGGCTGACGCCTGTATATACGATAGATAAGAGCCGCAGGGATCCGAATAACAGCAGTCGAATTGATACTTTTCGATGGCTGATAACATGGAACAGGAACGCGAACGGGTACAGATTGCCCACTGAAGCGGAATGGGAATATGCCTGCCGTGCCGGAACAATTACTCCGTTTAACACAGGGAACAACATACCGACAAGCATGGCAAATTATGACGGGCGTAATCCTTATAACAACAGTTCAAGGGGGACGTATAGGGCAAGGACAACGGCTGTAGGGAGTTTTGCGCCGAATCCATGGGGGTTATACGATATGCACGGTAACGTATATGAATGGTGCTGGGACTGGTTTGGGAATTATTCTGCAGGGGCGCAGACCGATCCGCGTGGAGATGTATCCGGCTATGAACGTGTGTATCGCGGAGGGTCGTGGTACTCTTTCGGGCCGATACTCCGTTCGGCCTTCAGGAACTGCACCGATCCGTCGGATCGGGGACACAGCATCGGCTTCCGGGTGGTGCGCAACGCTCAGTAGGGTATAGCCAAAAATCAAAAAAGATGAGATAATAAACTAGAGGAGAATAAATATGAGTGTAAGAGCGACAGAACGGCTTATTGGGGATTTGGTGGCAGTTACCGCGCTTCCCGATAGTCCTAAAATGGTGGTCAAAGCTATCAATGAAGAAACAAAGATAATAACCACGGCGTGGTTTGGCGATTGCAAATGCTATCAAGAGGGGACTTTTCCGGCAGCCGCTTTAGACAGGGCAGAACCGACAAAAACGTCGAAAGCTGTTAAAACTGTTAAGGGTAAGAAACCTGCCGCGAAACGGTAAAAAGTGCCTGATGCCTAAAAAGCGTTCCCGCATAGCGGGACTAAAATATAACAAGGAGAGATTATCATGGCAAAGATTACCAAAAAATCAACGATAAAGAAACCGCAGGCTAAAGCGAAACCCGCAGCAGGAAAGAAAACAACGGCAAAGAGGGCCAAGCCGATAGCTCAAGCAAAGGCAAAGCCGCAGAAGAAAAAGGTATAAAAAAGTACCGGAATCTGCCCGCTGACTTGAGTATACTCGCTTACTGCCCTGAGGTAGAAACCGGTTTTTCTTTAAGCGTATTTGAATTTTACCCTCCATAGTTAAATTACAATTTGATGTTTCTGAAAGCAGATTGCCATCTTTGATTAATTCTTTCACACAATAAAGATAACTCTTTCACACTGTCATTATATGACATAGTGAAGATGCTATATTTGATGAAACGAAGCGGAAAAAGCGGCATTTAGAGCAGGGAAGATTTATTATGATTACTTTTCGATAAAGGAGTATAAAAAAGGTATGAACGTAGACACAATTACAATTATTTGTGATAATGAAGACTGCCGCGCGAAGAACGGCTCGAAGTATGTTCTTTCAATGGACACCCTTAGGGCCGCAAGGGAAGTAAAAATTACGTGTAAATACTGCGGAGGAATCCAGAAGATTATATTTAATGAAGATGGAGGCATTGAGATATATGGCGTTAAATAACGAGGATAATAAAATGAGAAAAAATCGGTATAATATTCACGAAAACTATAGGCTGTTTCTGGACTCTTTTAATAACGTAGTAGAAGATAAAATAGAAAATTATAATGACGATGACTGTGAAATAAGTAAAGAAATATTCTGTCAAATGTTTAAAATACGTCAGTATGCTCATAAACATGAAAAAAAATTTGATAGAGGAAGAAGTCCTACAATGGCTGATATTTTTCAGGATATTATAGCTTATTATTTAAAAACATTTCTTGATAATAATAAATATAAAGTGCGTTTGGAAATTGAAAAACAAGGAAAGGAAAAAAAGTATCGGCCTGATATACTAATAAAAAAACAAAATAAACCCCATTTTATTATTGAAGTTAAAACAAGCCTTCAATGGAAAAAAGAATCTATTAAGGAATGCGAAAAGAAAATAAAGGAAATGTCTGAATGTTTTGATATAAATGAAGATAATATTATCTATATTTTAGAATCAGGTAATAAAAACAAGGAATTTTTAGCTGAATATTACGAAATAAATAAAAAAGATATAGATAATAGAAAAGCTAAAGAAAATCATCCAAAAAATAAACCACATAAATATTTCTATCCTCTTTTTTATAAGACGGGGGATGACATAGAAGAATTAAAAAAAGAAGGATGCGGAGAAAAAGTTTTTTACGAGAATATTGACGACAATAAATTAGAAAAACTGGCAAAGAAGAATATTATAACAAAATTTGAGGATATTATCAAAATCATAAATGGTCAAGATACTTGAGAAGCTTGAAGATTATCTCAAAATAGATTGACATACTGAGAAACAAAATATTTTTTCACCATGTCACTATATGACATAGTGAGAGTGTATATTTAAAATATGAATATGCTCGAACATTTTGAAAAAATTATCAGCTTTGCCGGAGAAAACGGATTTTGCGATTCGTTTTTTGAAAAAGCCCGCGAACATATTGACGCCGCCGCCGCAATACTGCATACAACTCCCGCACAGACAGCGCTTTTTGCCCTGATGCTTGAGCATTTTGGCGAAAACTCTGTCTCTATTGATGATATTTCAAAAAATCTCAAGTGTTCAAAAATGCAGCTCCTTCGATACATGGAAGACTTTGATGTTCTGAAGCAAAAAAAATTGATCAGAGCGGCAAGGGGGCCAAAGTTCATGCGAAGCTCTTCCGGTTTCCCCGATTTTATTATCCCCTTGGATGTTATAGAAGCCGTTCGTAAGGGCATTGAATACCAATACACGATATATGACAACCTGAGCCCCGAAGAATTTTTTGACAATGCACAAAGCCTGCTCAATGCCGCGGAAATGGACGATTTGGATTTGACCGCGCTGACAGATGAAATTAACTATCTGCTTGAGCGCAATAAAAGTATTTGTTTCACAAAGAAAAAAGAAGAGTACAAATTAGGAGAAGGCTCTGTATTGATCATGTTTATTTTCTGCTGCGCATTTCTGCATAAGGATAAGGAAGTGCTTGAATCTGACGAACTGATGCATCTGTTAGACGAAATCATAGGGACGAGAGAAACAAGAAATATTTATAACCGTTTTAAATCCCAAAAGCACAAACTTTTTGTAAATGAGCTTGTCGAGTTTGACTGTCAAAACAGCATGGCCGATACCGGGCATTACCGCCTTTCCCAGAAAGCAAAGGACGAATTTTTAGCCGATGTTGATCTCAGGGAAAAAACAAAACACAAGGGCAGTGATTTTATACTCGCGGAAAATATATCGTCAAAAAAACTTTTTTACAGCCAAAAAATCAACAATCGCATAACAGAGCTTACAACATTACTGCGGGAAGAAAACTTTAAGAGCATACAGCAGCGCCTTGCCGACAGCGGAATGAGAACCGGCTTTGCCTGCATTTTTTCAGGCCCTCCCGGAACCGGAAAAACCGAAACCGCCTATCAGATAGCCCGTGAAACAGGCCGTGATATTATGATGGTCGATATTTCAGAGACCAAGAGCATGTGGTTTGGCGGAAGCGAAAAGCGCATCAAGGCCGTCTTTGATCGTTACCGGGGCGTTGTAAAAAACGGCGGCCTTGCCCCGATACTGCTCTTTAACGAGGCGGATGCTGTTCTTGGAAAACGCAGACAGCTTTCCGAATCCCGCAGCGGCCCTGATCAAACTGAAAACGCGATACAGAACATCATCCTTCAGGAAATGGAAAACCTAAATGGAATACTCATCGCTACCACAAACATGACAACTAACCTTGACAAGGCTTTTGAGCGCCGTTTCCTCTACAAAATCGAGTTTGAAAAACCCGACGCGGAGTCGAAAAAACTTTTATGGCAAAGCTTTATCCCGCCGCTGTCGGATGAAGACGCCCTGCGCCTTGCCGCCAAGTTTGATTTTTCCGGCGGTCAGATAGAAAACATAGCGCGTAAAACCACGGTTTCCTTTATTCTGAACGGCACTGACCCGGATTCTTCCATTCTGGAAACTTTTTGCATGGAAGAATTATTGGAAAAAAAGACGGCAAGGATTGGCTTTTGCGCTTGAAAGGAGAAACCATGTAAAGTTTTAGAAATCATTTCGTCAGGGCAAAAAAAAACGGCGTAGTGATTAACTACGCCGCCGTTTTGGGGAGTGGAGGATTCGAACCTTCGTAGGCGTCAGCCAACAGATTTACAGGCCAGCCTGTCTCCTCAAACAGCTCCTCTTATGTACTAGCATGTACTATTATGCTTTATCATGTATAAATATATAATTAAATCTAAGAATTGTCAACCATCTTATGATGCAATATTATGTATTTTCTAGTCTTATGCAGTCCTCTGATGTTGAATGTTTTGCATTTGTTTTGCAGTAATTTGATGTTAAACGATACAGTATAATATCAGACACGCAGATTTCTTAATCTGTAGGACAATATTTGTTTGACTTGTTCAATAACCATAAAAAAGATATAATAAAGAAAACCAATGAGGGAGTTTATTTGATTATGAGTAATGATATTGTCCCCCATATTAATGTGATTATCGCAATGATCGAAAAAGCGCGAGAAAATACGCTGGCAAATATTAATACTGAGCTTATAAAATTGTACTGGAATGTGGGAGAGTATTTAAGCAATGAAAAAGCCCGTTCTTCATGGGGAGATTCTTTTATTGATTCTTTAGCCGATAATATCAGGGAAAATTACCCGGAAATTAAAGGCTTTAACCGGCGTGGTTTGTACCGTATGCTGCAATTTTATGAGACATACAAAAATAATGAAAGTGTGTCACCACTGGTGACACAAATTAGCTGGACTAACCATCTTCTGATTCTCTCAGGAACAAAAACTGCGCGAATATAAGGAATTGCTGCCTGATAATAAAGAACTGAAGTAAAGTTTATTAGAAATTGACTGGAAAAATATAGCCCAATGGGACTTGAATAAAACCATCCGATTAGTTAATAATAGGCCTATTAAGCTGCTGAGTTCAAAACACCTTATCATGTTATTGTTGATTTTGCAGATTGCATTCAAGGTACAAAAAAATTATTGTTTGAAATACCCCTATTTATAGACATTTAAAGTTATGTATTAATTATTCCGGCTATTGAGTTCGTTTTAAATTGACAGACTATAACTTTCCTTTACAATTAACAATAGAAGAATATTTTTTTGGAGAAATTATGCTTAAGGAAGATAAAAAAAATTTTGATATTCAATTCGAAAACGAGTATGTAACTAGAAAGGAGGCCGCTCAATTTTTAAGGATTTCATTAGCCAAATTAGATTTAACAAAAGACATTGATCGAATTAAGTTCGGGAAATCAGTCAGATTTTCTTTAGCGACCCTTCGGGAATATGCAATAAATCATACCATAAAAGGAGTTGAAGATGTTTAAAGAACAGTGGGATGTAATATTTAAAAAAATAAAACAGAACGAAATTAATTTTGGCTCACTAACTTTAAAACTTTTCTATCATGAGAAGCGATTCGTTAAATATGAAATTACGAAAACTGAAGCGATTATTATTAGAGAAGAAGATAATAAAGAAAAAGAATCGTTTTAAGGAGATAAAAAAATGGAAGAAAAAAGTAAAAACTTTAAAGAAATAATAAATTTCGGATTAATATCTATAGAGCTAATAAAAATGGAGCATAATATTCGTACTGAATATAAAGAACAAGATATTGATAAACTTTCAGAGTCAATGAAAAAAATTGGACAGTTACAACCAATTTGTGTTTATAAAAAAGGCGACAATTATTTTATTATTTTTGGACACAGACGTTTTTTAGCAGCAAAAAAAGCAAAATTTAATAATATTTTTGTTATTGTTGTTGAAGAGCCTGAGGAAATTGATATTTTTTATATGCAAATAATTGAAAACGAAGAGTCAAAATCGTTTACCCCTGAAGAGAGAGAAAGTTATATTAATCTACTAAGGGAAAAAGGTGAATCATTTAAGAAAATCGCACAAACTTTAAATATGTCTGAGTCGTGGGTTCGTGAATGTTATATTGCTTATAATGTTAGAGTTAAGCATAGAAATTTATTTGAAAATACAACTATAGTATTTGGCACAAATGATTTATATAAACTAAGAAATTCAAATAAGGAACAAATAGATGAGGCAATTTCATTATCAGTAGAACATCCTGAAGAAAAAAAAGAGATTCTAAGTGATTTAAACAAACGAACAAAGAAAAAAAGGAATGTTGGAGGAAAGAAAAATAAAAATTTGGAATTTTCCTTATTAGACTATAATGAAATATTTTTTGGAATAAGAGTAGATAAAGAAAAAAAAGAGTATTTTATTAAAATGAAAGTAATGGAAGGTTTAAATGAAGAAGAAAAAATTTCTTTATTAAAATTTATTCATGATATTTACATAAAAAGAGGATATAATAAAATAAATACTTAATAATTTTAATAAACAAAATTATTTATATGAAAGATTCTAACAGTTGGAATCATCAAATAAATAATTAAAATAAAAATGGAGGAAATTATGGAAAATAAAAAATTAATCCGTAAAGATTTAGCTAATTGGATTTATGAGAATCAGGATAATTTATTTTACAAGATCAATAAACAAGATTCTGACCGAATAGTTCTACAATTTATTGATTTTTTACAAGAAAAATTATCACAGGGTTATAAAATTGAAATTCGAGGATTTGGAACATTTTATATTAAAACTCTAAAACCAACCGTAAAAACTATTCCAATAAAAAAATATGGATATGCTAGACAAAAAACATTAAAACAAAAAGTTCAAGTCAAAGAACGTAAAACTGTAAAATTTATTCCATCAACTATATTACGAGAATATGTAAATCCAGAAAGTCATATTGACGAAAAAAAGTAGACAAGCATTTTCTCCATTAACTGTACTCAAACAGTCCTAACATTATACTGAGTAGAATAGCAAGATTGAAATGCGTTTATACTTAACAAAAGAACCGAATAAAATTTATGGAAAACCTCAAAGAAGAGGAACCATAACATTTTTTGTGTAAAACGCAAAATATCATAAAGAGACTCTATTCTCGGAAATGCCCGCAAACTGGTGAAACACTTCACCTCAATTCCTAATAGGCATTGTCAATCTATTTGATATTCTCCGCAAGATCATAAAGATAAGCTTTATCGTTGCCTCGTCATTAGGGAAGGACTGGCGGGTCTTCAAGTTTCGCTGTAGCGTGTAATTAAACGACCAAATAGCGTTAATTACGTAAAATGCCTTGCGAATCTCAGGAGAAAATTTCAAGAACGGAATAATCTCGTTGCAGCTGTTCCGAAATGACCGGGAATGGCAGGATATTTTTTATCTCATTTTCCAGCGAACCGATCCAACGTCGATTCGGCGTCTTCAATAGACGGAGTGAGATAGATTTCCTTCAAAGTCGCGGTTACCGCCTTACGGTCTTTGTACGGGACATATTTCATCGAGTTACAGGCCATGTGTACCATACAAAGCTGAACTTCGGAGTCGGGGAAAAAAGCGTTGACCGCATCGGGATACCTGCTCAGCCCGTCCATCACCGCTATCAGGATGTCCTGTGAGTCTCTGTTTTTCAGCTCTTTCAATATCTCCAGCCAGACCTTTCAATTCGTCCGTCACACGGCCCAACAGTTTGGGCGACACATCGACGTGGTAGATTTCTTTGAAGTTCTCCTGTATCTCCTGAGTGGAAAGCCCCAGACCGTACATCGACAAGATTTGTCATCGAAGTCGCGCCACTCCGTGGCAACTTCGTTGCCCATGATGCTTCGCGACAATCTGCGACTCGAACTCGCCGTCCCGGTCGCGGGGAACCTCTATTTTCATCGGTCTCTGATCCGTACTCAACGTTTTTGACGATTTCCCGTTGCGTCGGTTCTCGGTCGGTTTTTCCCCGGATTCGCCTTTCTCGTAAACGATATGAGCTTTGGAAAAACTTAAGTATTCTCCTGTATCTAATGAACAGAACGTAAGATAGGGGCAAATTTTTATTTTTATGTAAACATAAAAAGTCAATGTATTCACGCAACCACGTGCCAGTCAATAGTTGCGTACTAAAGTTTACACTCTTAATCTTGCCATCACAAAATTCTCGTTTATATTTTAGAATTAGTTGATAGATTCCAACGATTAGAATCTACCAACCTACTTTTCCACAACATTCTTTTTGTATTTGAAAAAATTGCCTCTGGTAATAAAAATAGACAAGCCATCACAAGAACAAATATGGTAACAATTTACGACTTTCTATAATTACCATTTCCTACGATAATGCCTTAATTGACTTTTACAAACCATGAACCGTTCCTGTAAAAATACACTCCCGCCTTGCTTCCGTTAGCAAGGTAAAAATCATCAAATCTTAATCCAAAAACTTCATATTCAACCTCGAACCCGCCATCATAATGCGCTTTTCTCTTTTCAAGAACCACGCCTCCATTTATCGTTATCCGCGTGATATTATTCCCTGTAAATGCCCTGTTCTCAATATAGGTAACGCTATCTGGAATTGTTACGCCGGTTAGCCCTCTTTTAAAGAACGCCATGTCTCCGATTTCTCTAACAGGAAGGCTATTAATTGTATCGGGGATAAGGACGTCAGTATTGCTGCCCATATAACTGACAAGTCGTATTGCTTCGCCATTGTCATCGTTTACTGTCTGTACGATAAACCCTTCAATATCATCAAACTCGTATTCATTATTATCTATGATCATACCCTGAGGATTAAGGGCATTATAGCCCCTGAATACGCCGTAATGCAGATGAGGTTCAATGCCGTCGCCGGTATTTCCCGCTTTGCCGATTATTTTCCCCTGCCTTACATAACTGCCTTTCGCTGCTGAAACTTCAGATAGATTGCTATAAAGAGTAAGATAATAATTATCATGCTGCAGTATGACATATTTGCCGTGTATCGGATCATTCCCTAAATCGTAAACGATTCCTGTCATTACGGCTCTTACAGGCGTGCCTGTTTCCACATGAAGATCGATGCCGGGATGAAAACTGTGCACATCTGCCGCAGAATCGTATTCCCATCCAAACGGACGGGTGACAGTACTCTGTACCGGGTAGATAAAACGTTCCTTAAGGATCGCGCTGTCAAAAAAATTATCTAAAATATACGGGTTGGGGATAAAGAGTTCATCTTTATCAATAATATCATTTATAATGCCATTGACATTCATTATTACTTCCTGCGGCACATGATATTTTCTTGAAAGCAGGGATACGGTGTCGCCGTTTTCTACTTTATGGGAAATACCGCTCATACTCGGTATCTTCTTAATTTCCCCTTCCCGGGAAAGCGCCAAATTAATTATGCTGCCTGAGATTTTAAATTTACGTTCAATTAAATCTATTGTGTCACCGTTTTGAAGCCTGTATTCAAGCCATTCAAATTTTTCTGTCAAATTAAGGAAAATTTCCTTGTCATCAAGGGTAATGCCCGCAGTATCCGTTTTGCTAAAAATCGCGAAAACCTTGCCGCATGAGACGCAGGCAGTTAACGGCACAAAAATACAAACTATCAATTGAACAATGATTTTTATTGGTTTTTTCATATTTAGCCCTTAATAAATATATATGAAAATTCTGCCCTGAATTTTCCCTGATTCTATATTTTTTTCATGTTTATAGAATTCATTACCTTATAAAAAAAATCGCTCTTTTTTTCATAAATATAAGGTATGACAATAGAGTTTCTATTGCAACTAAATTATCAAATAAGGAGTAAAATTATGAAATTTAAGCAGTTTATTATTTGTTTTTTGATGCTGTCTGTCTTTGAAACAGGCCTTGCCCACGCTGAAACTGCGGAATTTTATTTTAACTTGGGAAGGGAAAATTTTCTTAATTGTAACTATCCCCTTGCTCTGGAAAACTATAACCTGGCTTTACAGCTACAGCCGGAATATGCTGAGGCGCTTAACGGCCGGGGGGAAATTTACCTGAATGTGAGCGAATACGCAAATGCGGAAAGAGAATTTTCCTCGGCTATAATGGCAAATCCACAGTACGAAATTGCTTACATTAACAGAGGGCGGCTATATCGGATAAGAGGGGAATATAATCGCGCGATTACCGACTGGACCAAAGCGTTGGAACTTAATTCCGGCTTGTCAGAAGTAAGAGAAGGATTGGCAGATCTGTACCTTTGTCAGGGCGCTAATAACAGCGAAATTAAGGATGTTGCCGGAGCAATAAGAAATTTATCCCTTGCCTGCCTTTACAATCCGGAGAACGCGGAGGCATGGTATCGCTTAGGGGCGCTGTACCTGTATCTGGGAGACTACACAAACGCACAGGCATGTTTTCTGGAGGTGCAATTTATATTGCAAAAAACAGAAAAAAACCGAAATCAGGAAAATTTTGTTGCCATACTCGAAAATAAACAAGAGCTTTTTCATACAAATATTATATATGGAGGATATTATGTGTGATAGAAAATTTGGTATTTACCTGATGGCGCTGGCCTTCTGTGCCCTCGTCATGGTAATCGGTTGTGATTTATCAGAAGATGAATCAACTTCAGAACAAACGACAAGCGTCGCCGATCCGGATCTCATTCAATCTTACAGGATTGTAGAATCCGGACCGGTTAAGCTGGAAAATCTGGCAGAAAATCAAGTTTACACTGTTGCGGTAAATAAGACTGGCGGTAATATTAGTTATTCCAGTACCGGAGGGGTGGTGTCGTATACGCTTAATGGGAATAAGCATCAAATCTCATCGGCCGGAAGATCGGTTGGCGGAAACATATTCAACCTTTCTGACTGCGGAGATTCATCTATCGAACAGGGAGATAGAATTCCTCTTCAGTATGATAAGCCGGAGGCCAGCGATTTTAACGCAAATCCGCTGCCGATACCGGCTGTCTCCCGGAATATGTATTCAATGCGGGCTATGAGTTTAGTTCCTCAGAATATCGGAGACAAACGGTTTTTCTGGCTTAACGATGCGGAGCGTTTATCCAAATGGCAGGAGAAACAAGCTACCATGGCGGCAATTTCCAACCATGCGGAAATTTGGATTATAGATGAGTACTTTGATGATAACTCTGCCGGCGACATTGACAATAAAATAACTACCGATCAAGCCCGTATCATGGCCGAAAAGTTTGACGCCATTTATCAATATACAACGCCGATCTTTGGCTTCGAATATGGAAGCGAGTCTAATAGTCTGCAAACCGGCGGCGTAGACGGGAACCCCAAAATGCTCATATTGGTTTATGATATCGGCGGTAATAATTCGCTCACAGGTACTATCGGATATTTCTGGAGCAAGGATTATTATAGCAACGAGTATTTGAAGTCCATGGGTTCCAGTTATAAATCTAACGCTGCGGAAATATTCTATATTGACAGTCGTTGGGCAGATTCGCGGCCGGAAACGATTTACTCTACATTAATCCACGAATTTATACACATGGTCAATTTCAACGAAAAATTTGTTAAACACAATAAAACTTACGATACCTGGTACACGGAAATGCTTGCAATGCTGGGTGAAGATATTATAGGGCCGCTGATTGGTATTAGCCCTGAAAAACCAGCTCATCCTATCACTGCCAGAATACCCTATACACTGGGCTTGTATTCATGTGATCCTACCCTCTGGTCCGGCACCAAGTCATACGGCGTTACCTTTGGGTTTGGCGCTTATTTAGCGCGTAATTATGGCGGTGTTAACCTTATCAGAGAAATTGCCCGTAACGACGAAACAAACATTGAGTCCTTATCCGCCGCATTGTCTGTTTTTAACCCAGGCATGAATTTTACAAATGCAATTGAACGGTATTATGAAGCATTCATCTGCACTGACACCTGGGATCGAGGGATGGCTTCGTTTAATAAAACGATTACCAATACAATTGACGGATACCAGTATACTTTGTATGGTTTTGATATTTATCAAATGAACAGGGTAAATGTTGCCTTAAGTATGGATGTCATTGCCTATTGGAGTACATTTGAAAAAGGCCCTTTCCTGTACGGCCTGACGCAAAACTATTATCTGGAACGATACTCTTTTATACTGTTATCATGCGCGGACTGGCAGAATGTCAGCGGCAACATGACCGTGGATATGAAAAAACCGAATAGTCCATCGGTTAATTTGCATTTGGTTGTACGATAGATGGAAGCTTGCCGCCGGGCTTTTTAGTCCGGCGGTGAAGAGACGTATTGTGCAGGAACCATTGTATTCGGGGCTGGATTTTTTGTTTCGAGGTAATGTAGAAAGTTGACACTTTGCTTATTATGTGGTATAGAGTTGATATAGCAGGGTTTTAGTGTAAATTATGGTATGTATATTCCATAAAAATATAAAAGGAGTTTATTGTATGAAAACTTGGAAACAAAACGCTTTTTTGGGATTTTTGACAATTATGGTATTGGCTTTTACCTTTACCGCCTGTGACAAAGGTAAAGAGAAAACCGATCCTGTAGTTTTAGCTACTATTAATAGCTATAATGCAAATGGTGAATTGGACTCTTATCAAGAATACGAGTACGATTCCAAAGGAAATCGGACAAAAGAGAGTTCCTTTACCGTAAATGAGGAGTGGGGTTCTTATCAAGAATACGAGTACGATTCCAAAGGAAACATGACAAAACAGGGTTCCTTTACTACAGGTGGGTATTGGGACTCTTATTTTCAATTCGAGTACGATTCCAAAGGAAACATAACAAAACAGAGTTCCTTTACCGTAAATGGGGAATTGTCCTCTTATCGTCAATACGAGTACGACTCCAAAGGAAACATGACAAAAGAGAGTTCCTTTACCGTAAATGGGGAATTGTCCTCTTATCGTCAATACGAGTACGATTCCAAAGGAAACATGACAAAAATGAGTTCCTTTACCGCAAATGGGGAATTGTCCTTTTATGCTCAATACGAGTACGATTCCAAAGGAAACCAGACAAAATTTAGTTACTTTTTTGCAAATGGTGAATTGGAATCTTATCAAGAATACGAGTACGATTCCAAAGGAAATCAGACAAAATCTAGTTACTTTACTGCAAGTGGGGAATTGTCCTATTATTTTCAATACGAGTATGATTCAAAAGGAAATAGGACAAAAGTGAGTACTTTTACCGCAAATGGGGAATTGGACTCTTACTCGATTTACATTTATAAAGTTATTATACTGGAGTAACGCAATAGTGTTAATCAATTATTGCAGTAATTTGTTAACACATTTATTGTAAATAATGGTGTACGGACTAACGGCACTTAACAAACGTAACTGCTTCGTCGCTTTACGGTGGCTCTGGGGTCGGTCGGCTAGGTCATGGGTTACGCCCATTTCCACGCCTTCCTCAGCTACGACATGGAGAATTTTATGTGCTATTGACATCAGGAAACTTCTAAAAATTTATTGGACAAGAGGAAAAATGGATGAAAATAGCGTTTTTGGCATATTTTTACTTGATAAAAGCATAAAAATATTGGATTATTAGATGTATTGAGGAGTTTTTAGAGATTCCCATAAATGAAATTATCCTAAGGAGCATTTATGAAAAAGTTTGGTATCCCCATTTTAACGATGTTTCTCTTATTTGGTTTATCGTCATTGATGTCAAAAACGTGTGGTTCAGATCCTAAAATAAATGGAATACGAGTTAGTGAAATAAAACGGCAACAGGAACTAAAAGGGGAATATTTAACATATATTAAAGATGCAAATGTATTAAGAGAATATTTTCGTCAATATGGTATATCAATAACTTCTCCTAAAATATTTATTGATAATTTAGAAGCAAAAAACTTACATTATCATTATGATGAACTATTTGATAAGAATAAAAATGAACTTAATTGGGAAATATTAAGAAACGCCAATTTCGTTTTGAGTGATGTTAAAATAAATGGTGTTATAATACGTGAATTAAGTCCATCAACCTATGTGGAACCAAGTAGTTTAAAATCGGTTGAAATGGCCGAAGTAAGTGAAGGAAGTAATGTTGATTTATTATTAATAGCTCGTGGAAGCGACATCGCGCCAAACCCAGCCCTTAACGATATTGAGACTGTTGATCCACTGGCTTCGATTGCCAATCCTTTTGATACTGTTCTTGAAGAACTAAGAAAAATAAAGCCTGATTTAGTGTATTCAGACATTGTTAATCCAGATGGTACATATAATATGAATTTACTTAATGAAGCTGGATGCATATTAGAAGAAAGAGAGATAAATGGCAATGTGAAAAAAATAATCACAATAAACAAAAATTAGTGATTTAAGTTAGTTAATATAATTATTTGAATATTGGGTTACTGCGCATAACAAACAAAAACTGCTTCAACGCCTTACGACATTAGATGTTCGATAGGCTAAATCATGGCAAAATCAGTTACCTAGAACGTTAAACAAAATAAGAACCGATAAAATTGACAAAGCCATCAAAAAATATTCTATATAAGTATTATTGGCAGATCAAATAAACAAGGATTTTCTAAAAACCTATAATTTAAAGTAAAAATATTGTCATATTTGCCTTGACAAAAAAATAAAAACATTGGATTATTAAATACATTGGGGAATTTTTTAGAGGTTCCCGATATTGTTTAAGAGAGAAGGAGATCACAATGAAAAGATTTATACTTGTTTTAGCAATTACACTTGCTTCAACTTATTTTTTACAAGCTTATGAATATCATTGGAGTGAAGTACTGGAATTCCCCTGGGGCTGCTCTGTTGAAAATTTCCTGAGGGAAGAAGGAAACGGAGTTATACATGAATCTCGTTATCTTGATAAGGGTGCCGATACCTATATCAGAGAACACAATTCAGGATATACCCAATTTGATTTTAATAGAAACAATCAATTGTATCAGATTTTTTATCTTTTTGAGGGAGCTCCGGATCAATTAACGTATATGTATGTTACCGGAAGGTATAGGATGCTTTTTGGAGATCCTTCTGTGATGAATGCTGCCGGGGCACAACTTGTTTTATATAACACCGAGGAATATTTAATTCATATAACTGCCACGGCTGACGGTTGGAGTATACGAATTGTAAATAAAAGATATCGGGGATAATGTGCGGGGAAAAATATGAAGAAAATTGTATTAGTATTCGGAGTTTTACTGAGTTTTTTTACAGCTAATATATATGGTCAGGAAAGCTTGTATGTAAGCGCCGGGGGCAGTTCAAATATCGGGTTCAGCGAGGCAGCTCCGGGTAATTCGTTAATAAACGCTCTGATTCTGGCTAAAGCCGGTTATATAAAAAAAATTACTGTCATAGGGACACTTGATATGGGCAGTGACTCCATGAGCAGGGAATTTATCAGGGATAACGGCGCGGTTTTTGGCCTGCCTGATCTATCGAGATTTAGCAGCAACAGTGATACTCAGGAGATTCTTGTTACAGGAAAGCAAGGAGCCTCCGCCACAGAGAGGGCCGTGCTCACAGGACAAAATTCAGGGGCAAGCGTACTTTCTTTTTCTGATAATATAAGAATACGGTTTGAAAATATCGAGATTTCAAATGGAGAGGTATC
>JGI24698J34947_10000629_pt1 | contig 16970 bp, 15 predicted proteins | sample TergutMp193P3_FD_34947 | JGI IMG/M metagenome (IMG submission 34947) | reverse complement strand
GTGGTGGAAGTGGGGGTTGATGTGCCCAATGCCACCTGCATGGTGATTGAGCATGCCGAGCGTTTCGGCCTTTCGGCGCTTCACCAGTTGCGGGGAAGGGTTGGCCGGGGCAGCGAGCAGTCGTACTGCTTTCTCGTGTATTCCGATGAACTGGGCGATGACGGAAAGCAGCGGCTTAAAGTTATGCGGGAAAACACCGACGGCTTTGTCATTGCCGAAGAAGACCTGAAACTCCGGGGCCCCGGCCACATCGCCGGCATTGAGCAATCGGGCTTTTTTACGCTTGGCCTGGCAAACCCCGTTACCGATATACAGGAGCTTGCCAAAGCCCGCACAGACGCTTTCGCCATATTGGAAACAGACGCGGATATGTTACTCGAAACCCACCGCGTTATCGCCCGTGTGCTGGAGGAAGCGCCTCCGGCAATGTTTTACGGATTATAGGTATCGGGTTCCGCCGGGGTTTCGGGCGCTTGCGGACTTTCAGTTGACAGAATTTCTTTCATCATATTCGATCTGGTTTTTAGCGCGTAGAGATTTGAATCCACCGTGCCCTTTGTTACGCCAAGTATATTGGCTATTTGCAGATTCGTCGCCTCCAGCCTGAATTTTGCCAGCCGTTTCCGCATGGTATCAAGCCGCTGGCGGGCTTTGTTCAGTTGCGATTTAACCTTTAAGTGCATTGTTGAATTTTCAGATAACGTCTTTAATTTGTTTTCATAGACAATGCAGCGGTAATACTGGCTGTGAATGTTCTCCCGCATAAGGCGGGATGTTTCCTCACGCTGCATCCGTTGCTTTCGCAAACACTCTACCATTTGCCGTAATTTATCTTTTTCAATTCCCACACGGGGAGCCAGCCTGTCAATGAAATCATCCGAAAGGCAGTAATAGCACTTTAATATTAAAATTAACAACTGACGGGGATTTTTTACCAGTTCGTCTTTAGGATTGGGAGCAAGCGCATTGTGCTCCTTAAAATAATCGGGTTCGTCTTCATGGGCATATATTATGTCCGGATACCGCGCCTTCCATACCGCCTGCTCCGCTGCCCGGCGATTCGCATACCGTGAGCGGTATTCCCTGACTGACCAGCGAATCGTGGTGGTAATATAGGATTCAAATGTCGCGCCTTCTTTGTTATATGAATCTATGGCACGGGAAAGGCGCGGATAAATCCATGAAATAAAATCCAGGCAGTCGTCTTTTTCCCATTTGTACAAATTAAAGTATTTTGGATCATCAAGGATGAGCTGAAAAAGAAGTTCCTCAAAATTCCTTTTTTCCAATAAGCCGTGCGAGTATTGACGGTAAATATCATTTAACAATTCTGCGGTTGATTGTTCGCGTTCCATTGCTTTGATATTCGGAACAACGAAAAATGCAACTTCAATAAACGCTGGAAAAATTATATTTATAATATTGAAATCATAATGATTTTGATTAAAATATTTCTAATAACCAATTGTCATGCCGGGTATTTTTATGTGAAACTAAATTGCTTATCAAACGTATCAGAATGAGTGTTGAAATTTATCCAGAATTATTTTTGTTATGTGCTGAATATCGCCGTTGAGCGTACAACTCGCCGCGTTTTTATGGCCGCCGCCGCCTAAACTTTTTGCAATGGCGCATACATCAACCTGATCGCGGGAACGCAGGCCAACCGAACACTTCTCCGGGGTTTCCTGGCGTATGCAGGCAATTGCTTCAACGCCGGCAATGGATTGGATCAACTGGTAAAGGGCATCCGAGTCGCGGCTTTCAAGCCCCAGTTCGCAGATGTCTTCGTAGGTTTCATGCGTAAGAACCAGCCTGCCGTCAAAAAACATTTGCAAGCGCGAAAGGACGTGCCCCAGCAATATGCGCGAATTGAAACTCTTGCCGCCGTACATTGCCTGATGCGCCTGCTTTGGGCTGGCGCCGGCTGCGATCAATCCGGCTGCTTTCAGAAATGTTTCTTTCCCGTTTTCATCCGCGTGGCGAAAGAATCCCGTATCGGTACACAGGCCGAATAAGAGTAACTGCGCTTCTTCTTTTGTGAGTTCCAGCCCCAGTTCCTTGATTAGCGAAAAAATCATTACGGTTACTGACGGCGCTCCGGCATCAATATACGCGGGCATTTTTTCCGCTGCCGCTGAATGTTGGGCGGACGCGTGGTGATCGATAATCGCGGCGGGAAGCCCCCGCACATGCGGCTCAAGATCGCCGATACGTTCAATATCCGAACAATCGACAATGATAAGCCGCGCCCCCGTTTTTTCGGCCTCATCCGGTGCCGATTTAAAACTCGCTGCATGGGGAATTATTTCGCTGCGTTTGAACGGGCCCGCTGAACAGGGAATCGCTTCCTTGCCCAGGCGCCGGAGCGCCGAGCAGAGGGCAAGCTGGCTTCCAACGCAATCGCCGTCAGGCTCGGTATGCCCGGCAACAATAAATTTTGAGCCGCTCAGAATAAATTGAATCAAATCACCGGGAACCGGCACGGGTTCTTTCATATTTCACCTGAAAATGGCAGCACGGGGCTGCCTAACCGTACGCTGTACGCTGGGGCGCATACAAAAAGCCATCCGTCAGAGTGTTCCATGGGATGGCTTTCCGCGTCTCCCCGCATTCATTAGCAGCGTTGTTTGGATATGACCGCACAATTACCGCGATAGCCGTCAGCGCAGACCAGCTTCCGGCGGCTAATATTCAATATTCAGGGTCTCAACATCCTTAAAACGGTCATCTATATTTATGTGCATGGGAACAATCCCCATGGGAAGAACCCCCCATGTGGAATGACCGTGCGACCAGTGTACATACAGGCGCACATGACTGAATTCCCCATTTTTGTAGTAAATTGTCAGGCTCGGCCATTCTTTTCCCTTAGGGAGCGTAACGAGTTCTCCCTTGCCTCCGGCGGTGGTAAACCACTCGTGGGGCAGGTACAAGGTGGCCATTGTTTTATCTATCTTGCGGTACCGGATAACATAGCCGGCGCGGTACAGATATACCATTTCCACGGAAATATTCACATAGTAAAAATCGGATAGATTCTCCTTACTGATAGTTTGGCCAAAAACCGGCACTCCAGCAGCGCAAATACTCAGTAAAACAATGGCGACAACAAGTTTTTTCATACAAAACCTCCATTTCTTGAGATACCTGCCGTTTTTATGGCAGATACTATACTTAAAGATAACATATAAATCCATAAAATGCAAGGGGGTATATGACCGCTCCCCATGCCTCCTGCATTTATTTTTGAATGAATCTCTCCGTGAAGCGCTCCGGCGGGCACGCGCTGAGGCGGTAAAATGGCAGGGGAATCTGCTGCCGGAGCCCCCAGCGCCTGAAATATGCCGAGCCAAGCGTGTTCCCTTGTTATATTCTGTATTTCAGGCACTGGAATTAACTTGAGCGGCGGTTTGCGTTGCGTTTACCCGCTGGTCTCCGCCAGCAGGGAATTCCGGATATTTTACCGCCTCAGCGCGTGCCCGCCAGAGCATTTTACCGTTCATTCTTCCCTGTTCACAAACAGCGCCATAAACTCCCGCTGGTTATTCACGGCGAATTTCTGATAAATCTTGCTAATGTGGACTTTGGCGGTACCTGCGGAAATATACAGGCGCTCCCCGATTTCTTTATTTCCAAGCCCTTCCTTTATCAGTAAGTTGGCAACTTCAATTTCCCGGCGGGAAAGCCTGCGCCCCTTAAAAATATCTTCCCTGGCGGCTCTTTCAGAAAACGCCTCTCGGCTTTTCGCCGCTATCTTAGAATCCTGCGGCTCCACAGCCGCCGGCTCTGCCTGCGCCGGCAGCGGCTTGGGGATTATCAGCCTGAAAGCGAGAATCATGAACAGCACGGCGGCTATTACGGTGAACAGCACCCGGTATTCCGCGCCGTCAGGCACAAAGGGGCCGATTATCGGGGAAATGAAAGCGAAAACAACGCTAAAAAAGATTACGGTTGCCATTCCGTAAAACCAAAAGCCGCCTGAATAATACTCCACCGCAGCGGTGGTAAAAACTATCCATACCGTATAATGCGCGATAGAAAGCAGGGTGCTCATAATTACATTGAACTGCGGATGATTCTCAAACAAGGGCAGGCAGGAGATCAGTATAAACAGAATAACTGCCGGAGGCAGAAACCAGCGGATGAAACGGGCGGTTGAACGGCCTGCCAAAAGCCCTAAAACGGGAACCACTGCCGCAACCGTCAAAAAATGGGGATGGTATATTATCTCATCGTAATACAGGGGAAGCAGCGCCCGCATATTCAGCACCCCGTTCAGAATGGTAAACACCGATGCAAGGCTAAACAACTGGAGAATCATTGGCCAGTTGGTTTTAACTCCGCTATTAGCGCCGCCGGGTTCTGCGGGTAAATCTTCGCCGGTCAATGCAAAAGCAGCGTCCGCTTTCCGCGTGAGGTATACGCTTACAGCCGCAGATACCCCCATAACTATCATGCCCCATTTAATAAAATTGAACGCAAACTCCGCGCCTTTAAGCGGGTCTGCGGCGGCGATGCCTGCCTCCAGAAGCGGTACGGAATAATAGCGGATAAGGACAGACACGAGCAGGGCCGCGCCCAAAAAAAACGAACAAAACTTGCCGGTACGGTTGTCCAGGCCGCTTGCCTCAGCCGGGCGCGTCCGTTGCAGCCAGGGCAGGTAGAACAGCCCGTAGCACATGGTAGTTGCTATTCCCTCCGGAATTGCCATAATATTCCTGAGCGCCGCAGACCCGAGCCATACACGGAAGCCCAGACAGCGGAAGATAAATTCAAGTACCATTAAAAAAGCGATAAAGCAAATACCCATTAGCAGTGGTTTGTTTTTCCTTTTGGGATAGGGCAGAAACAGAGGGCACAGAACCGCGCCCAGAACAGTGCCCGCAAAAAAGAAGACATACATGGCATCCATGATCCCTCTGGATTCAGAAGGCAAAAAAAGTCCCAACGTAAAGTTCATGTGGATGCACACCAAAATGCCGAAAAGAGACAGGGAGGCCGCAAAACGCGCAAGCGCCAATAGTATGCTCCGCTTCATACGGCTCATTTTACCCCAAAACGCATAAAATTACACCCCCTGTTTGCCGCAGTGCCGGAGCGCCGTATTTTTTCCATATCCCCGTTCCCTAGTCCCCAAAATATACCTTTTGGCATATATGATTTTTGCAAATTATAACTTTTGGCATATATAAAAACACGCTACCCGTTTATAAAATTAATGCAGGCGCATCTCTGCTGCGAGGCCCTAATACGCCTGCATTACGGGCAGACCCGAATTATAGAAAATAGAAGGGTGATACCCAAAGAAAAAAACAGGAGGCAAGCGCCATGATTAAATTAACGTATGAAAATATTAAAGCGCATGACGGCACGTTTATCAGGACAGCCCGGTCTGAGCCGGCGGCCGTGCCTGCCGGGGTAATACAGATCGTTCACGGTTTTTGCGAAGGCATTGAATACTATGCGGAGCTTGCGGAATTTTTTACCCGCAACGGCTATGCGTGCGTGATTCACGATCAGCGCGGATTCGGGAAAATGCCGGACAAAACCCCCAAAGAAAAACACGCGGCGCAGGGAGTAGCCCCCGGTTATCAATATTATCTTGAGGATGTCAAAACAATTCGGGACAAAATAGGCCAGTGGTATTCCGGCCTGCCCGTCATTCTATACGGGTTCAGCATGGGGGGAAACATCGGCATCAATTATTTGCTTAGATACTCGCAGGAGCACTATCAAAAAGCGATACTCGAATCGCCCTGGCTGGGTTTATACAAACCCCTGCCCGGCTTTGCCGCGCTTATGGTACGGCTCATCGGTAAAATCAGCATGAAAGCGGCGGCCTATGCCCGCCTCAACGTGTATTATTTTTCCCGCGATAGGGAGAAGATCAACGCGTTAAAAGATGACGGCATTTTCCATAACCGCCTATCCTTCCGGCTGTACTCTGAAATCACCCAAGCCGGGGAATACGCCATACAGAACGCCGACCGCATTACCGTGCCAATGCTGCTGCTGTGCGCGGATGAAGACAAAATCGTCAGCCCGCAGGCAATCCGCGAGTTTTCCGGCAAGGCCAGGCCGAATGTAACTTTTGTCGAATACCCAGACGGCTACCACTGCCTTCATTTTGATATTATCAACGCCGAGGTGTTAAACGCGATGCTCGCTTTTTGCAAATAGAGCGGAGAAAGTGAAAAATGAAAAGTGAAGAGAGAAGAATGAGGAAAGCAATTCTTCTCTTTTCACTTTTATTCTTTCTCCCACTCTCCATAGACAAAGCAATTTCCCCCATATATAATTAATGAGTATGTTCCGTGGGGAAAAACAAAACGGTTTCCTGCAAATCGCCGCATTGATTTTAATTTTCGCGCTGTTGTCCGGCTGCGCTTCAGCCCCGCGCAGCGTGTACCATGTTGAGGGCGCTGCCGATTCCGCGCCTGCCGTTGATTATAAACCAACCCTTTCATACCAGATGCTTTTAAGCGGAATAAAGGCCAGCGGCTATAAGAAAATTTATGCGGGTGATGCTGAAACAGTCATTAAGCGCGCGCAAAAATACAACAACGGGTTGAAGCAGCGCCCGCCGAATGATTTTTACCGGCGCTTTATTGTTGCGGAAACAGCGGTGCAGGGCCGCCCGTGCTTTCTTATCACGCCCAAACAAAACGCCCGAACCGATACGGTAGTGGTTTTTCTGTACGGCGGGGCTTTCCTGCTGGACATTGATTTTTATCACTGGAATGCCATTGAGCGCCTGCTTGATGAATTGTCCGCGCCCGTGTATGTACCATTGTATCCCATCTACCCCGAAACAAGCCCCGATGCCGCGCTTGCGTTTATTCGGGAGGCGTTTGAGCGGATTTACGCGGCATACCCGGAGGCGCGGATTATTGGCCTGGGCGATTCATCCGGCGCGTGCCTGCTGCTGAATTACTGCCATTACCTGAGCAAAACAGACGCGCCGCGTTTTCCCGATCAGTTGATTCTCGTTTCGCCCGCGCAAGTCATGGGGATAGACGACGCAACGCTCAATGCAATGAAAGCCATCGCGCGATTTGACGTTGGAATTTCGATAAACATACTGGAAAATCTCCCGGCAATATTCAATATGAACGATGACAGCCAAAAATGGTTCAACACCCCGCTTTACGGCGATTTCAGCCGTTTCCCGCCCATCACCGTGTTTTCCGGCACGCACGAAATTTTCCACCCGCTCATGCAGCCGTTTGTGGAGCGCGTGCGCGTGCAGGGCAAGCCGATAGAACTCTACGCCGGAATCAAAATGATGCACGACTGGCCGTACATGCCGATTGCCTCCGAATCAAAACACGCCCTTGCGAAAATTCTCGAAATAATTGCGGCTGTTCCAGAATATCAAATTTTGGAACAGTTGCCTTAGATTTAAAGGGAGCAGGGAACAATGGGCAGGGATGGCTCTTAGTATATTTTTAAATTTTCATAAACGTGCGCGATATTTGTAAAATCCGCGTCATTGTGCAGCAAATACAAACCGTTTTCGATTGCTATTTCGGCTATTATTAAATCCAGCGTACTTCTTATTGTTATTCCTTTTTTCCGGCAATCAATAAACATCAGCGCCGCATTTTCAAATGATTGTTTTCCGTATTTTAAATCATAAAACGGTACTGTGTTTAAATACTCTTTCAACATTTCATATTCCTGTTTATTCCTGCTTCCCTGTAATAATTCCTGATACACATAATTACAGATTCCGTACGGTATATCATTATCAATGATATAATCCATTTTATCATAGGGAACGCCGTCCGCCTTTTTGAAATATCCTATAAGGACAGATGTATCTACAAGAACCATTTACTTCCTCATAATTTTATAATCGTAGTCATCGCTGAAACTGATTTTTCCCTTTAAATCCCTGATGTTTTTTCTTTTTCTGTTATTCACATATTCCCTCAAAGCTGTTTCAATTAATTCCCTTTTTGTGGAAATTGACCCCGAAAATTTAAAAGCTTCATCCATTAATTCATCGTTTAATACGACATTTGTCCTCACAATACACCTCTTAATACACATTATGATACACATAAATAATCTTTTCAAGCCCCAATTTCATGCATTTTGGGCATATAAACTTTTGGCATATAGGGAATTTGCCCTATTTCGTGAAAAATATACCTTTTGGCATAGGGAATTTAGGCTTTTTTTGAAAATTATAACTTTTGGCATATATGAAAACTCCTACCAGTGCGATAGAATTACAGGCAAATGCCTCAATTTGGCAGAATTGGCAGAAGGCTGCGTGGCGGCTGTGTATATTTGCGTTTGCCCGCGTAAGGCGGGAAACGCTCATAATCAAGGAGTATTGAAATGAAACAAGGTTTATTTTTTGCAGTGATACTGGCAGTGCTTGCGAGCGCCCCTGTTTTTGCACAGGAAGATGCCGACGACTCGCCAGTCGAGATGCATTTGAACTTTTTTGTGGGCAGCGTTGGTATGCATATACCGATTGGAGCGGAAGGTTCTATGCAACTGTTTAACCTTGGGGTTGAGCTTAACTCAGGTCTGGGATTTACATTCAGCCCGTTTAATCTTTTTGGCTGGCTTGGCGGGCGGCCGACTGGCAAGATGGCAGTAACCCCACAATCGAAAAACTCAGGTCTTGTCTTTGCTATGGATGGGGGCGCCAACCTTATCAACCTGAGCCTTTACTGGAATTTGGGGGGCCTTATTTTTCGGCCTCGCAACTCTGAAACTGAAGGAATATTTCTCGCCCCGTTTACTGAGTTTAACTGGTTGTTTTTCGGTTATCTGGGAGGCATAGATGCTAAGAGATTCCGATTTTTTGCGGGCATAAAATACGGACGCTATAGAGGCGACAAGCTAAAGTTTACTCCTTTTGCCGTTGAGATGGGTGCCTGCCTTGATTACAATCCATGGGTCTGGGGGGGTACCACGTCTGGAAATACGCTCGACGAATTCGGCAACCCCGTCAAAGAGGAGAGCACCAAATCTTGGCTCTACAATAGTATACAAGACTGGAAGTTCGTTATCAGGATAAAGTTTGGCAGGTAATGCCAAAGGATTCTGCAATAGAGTTGTTCGCCCTGGCCGCATAAACTGCGGTCAGGGTTCGATTTTTTAGGCTTTCCCTGCAAAATTCTGCTTTACTTACTGTATGTGGCATGTTACCCTATTTATAGGGGGATTTCCAATGAAAAAACAAATACTGGCTTTTTTACTCGCTTTTCTCGTGCTGGCGGTTTTTACGGCCTGCGAGAAATTAAACGCTGAGGGAAGCGCGTCCCATAAGGGGCACAGCGTTCCGGACGGGCTTGACGTACCTTCCTGCCTGATAGATGAAATTACGCGAAGCTATTCCGCCACAAAGTTTAAGGAAGGCGCCGTTTCTGATGACGCTCTGGAGGCTATACTCCAAAGCGGCCAAAAAGCGCCCAGCGCGGCCAACGGGCAGCCCTGGCATTTTACGGTTATAAAAGGCGCCGGCATTAGTCCCCAGGTAGCGCCGCGCCATTATGCCGAGGGAGCCGCTGTTATCGTTGTTTCCGGCAAAACCAATGCGCGGTTTGCCCCAGCGTTTGATTGCGCCCTTGCCGCTCAAAATATATACCTGGCGGCCCAATCCCTGGGGCTTGGCGCTCGTATGTATTATACCGGCGTGCAGGATATCAATGACAACCAAAAAAAATCGCTCGGTATTCCCGATGATTACGACGTGCAGATAATTATACTAGTCGGATACCTTGACGATGATGCGGACGCGGTCAGCTCCGCTTCGCCGCGCCGGCCGCTTTCGGAGAATGTCAATTACATTGATTAAGAAAATCTGCCTATAATGCGCCTACATTATAGGCAGACTCAATGAGCTTAGTTTTGAAAAGCCCCGCAGAGGGTGAGCTTTACTTTGTCCACGGGCTTTTCCTGATGATGGTTGCCTTGCGATCATAGCCGACCGATACAATGTCAATGGGCGTCTCGCAAAAACGCGCTATAAAATCAATGTATTCCATAGCCGCATCGGGAAACTCGTCATAGGTCAGGGCATCGGCAAGCGATTTTTTCCAGCCCCGGAAAGTCCGCAGTACCGGCTGCGCGTTGTTAAGATCTTCAATGGAAGCGGGGAAATATTCCACCACCCGGCCGCCGATACGGTAGGCGATACAGGCTTTTATCTCCTCAAAGGTGTCATACACATCAAGATGAGTTATTGCCAGGCTGTCAATCGAATTGCTCAGGCAGGCATAACGGAGCGACACCAGATCGAGGTAGCCGCAGCGCCGGGGCCGGCCGGTGGTTACGCCGTATTCGCGGCCCGTGTCGCGGACAAAGCGGCACAGTTCATCTTCGGAATCGTTGTTAAACTCGCTCGGCAGGGGGCCGTTTCCGACTCTGGTCGAGTAGGCTTTAAAAACCCCCATCACCTTATCAATGGCGCGCGGCCCGACTCCGCCGCCCACCGCCGCGCCCGCCGCGCATGACATTCCGCTTGATACATAGGGATAGGTTCCCAGATCAAGATCAAGCAGGGTCCCCTGTGCTCCCTCAAAAAGCACCTTGAAATTTTTCCGGTGCGCCAGATAGGTCGTAAGATCAACGGACATTGAAAGCAGCCGGTCAATAAACGGCGCAAGAAAATCGCGGTCTTCATTTTCCAGTTCGTCCATTTTATCTTTCCACGCAAGGTCCGCAATGCGTATGCCGTCTCGCTCGCTTTTCATGGCGTAGGTTATGCCAATGCCCCTGCCGGTTGTACCAATGGGCTTTTTCCGCGCCGCGTCCCGCTCTTTATCAATTTTGATGTAGCGGGGCAGCACGACGTGGGCGCGGTCTGAAATGAGAATACGCCCCGCCGTATTGATGCCGCGATCTTCCAGCATTTTTATCTCTTTAAACAGCGCCACCGGATCAATCACCATGCCGGAACCGAGTATCGCCGTCTTGTCTGGATAAAAAATTCCCGATGGAACCAAATGCAGTGCGTATTCCTCGCCGGCAATAACAATGGTATGCCCGGCGTTTGCCCCGCCCGCATACCGCACGATTATCTGCGCTTCATTGGCCAGATAATCAACCATCTTTCCCTTGCCTTCATCGCCCCATTGAGCGCCGATAACTACTACTTTCATATAGATAGTATACAGGAAAATAGAATAATGATCAATTCACATTACATCCCAAACAGCGCGAAATCGTACTTGACCGGATCAGCGGGGCAAATGTCCCGTAGCTTTTCCGTAAGCGCGACAACGGCCTTGCGGTCATTTGACGTGCGTTCCAGGAGGCCAAGCCTGCGGGCGGTTCGGGCAACATGCACGTCCAGGGGGATGTGCAGGGCAGTGGGCAACGGCTTTTTCCACAGGGCTAAATCCACCGGCCCTTCCCGCACCAGCCAGCGCAGGGCAAGGTTGATTCGCTTGCAGGCGGAGCCCGCTGCGGGGTTGGCAATGTGTTTGGAAAAGCGGCCCCTGTTTGCCGCTGCCATTTCATCCCTGAACAGGGATATGCCGCTCCATGTATCCGGCGCGGCGGAAAACAGTTTTTCCAAACTGCCGTATTTCGCATAACAGTGCCGGAAGCCAATACAGAAATATTTCAGGTCATGTTCAAAAAAAGTGCGGTGAACGCACGCATCCTTCAGCTTGCGAAAATTTCCCGCCATAACAAACGCGGCGGGACTGCCTTCCATCAGCGAAAACATTCGCTCTGCGGAACGGATGATTAAATCCCGGCGGCCCCACGCAATAGTTGCCGCAAGAAATGCCGCTATCTCAATATCGGCGCGTTTCACATAACGCCGTGGAAATTGCACCGGATCACAGGCAATAAAATCCCGTACGCGGGATTCGGAGGCGAAAAATTTTTTATACCAGCGCTCCAAGTCCGCCGCGACAGAAGGCTTCATGTCAGTAACGCCGGGTGTAATTCGGCGATTCCTGAGTAATGGAGATGTCATGGACGTGGCTCTCCGTGAAGCCCGCCGCTGTTATCTTGATAAATTTCCGGTGCTTTTTAAGTTCGTCAATATTGCGAGTGCCGCAGTAACCCATTCCCTTGCGGAGGCCCGCGACAAGCAGGTTCAGATAGGAAGCGAGTTCGCCCTTATAGGGCACGCGGCCTTCGATGCCCTCCGGCACCGGCTCCTCGTCTTTGGCAAGCTGATAGCGGTCGCCGGAGCCGTCGGCAATAGCCCCCAGGCTGCCCATGCCCCGGTATTCCTTAAAAATTCTGCCGTCAAAAATAATTTCCCTGCCCGGCGCTTCCTTGAGGCCCGCGAAAAGGTTGCCTATCATCACCACGCCGGCACCCGCGCCTATGGCCTTAGTAATATCGCCTGAAAATTTGATTCCCCCGTCGGCGATAACCGGTATGCCCGATTTTGCCGCTTCATCGGCGCAGTCAAACACGGCGGAAAACTGCGGCACTCCTATCCCCGAAACAATCCGCGTGGTGCAAATGGAACCGGGGCCAATGCCGACTTTTACCGCGTCAGCGCCGGCTTCAATCAGGCGGCGGGTTCCTTCTTTTGTGGCGACATTTCCGCCGATTACCGGAATATTAAATTCTTTTTTAATGCACCTAACGGCTTCCATAACATTTTTAGAATCGCCGTGAGCCGTATCCAGCACCACAAAATCAACCCGTGCGTTGATCAGCAGGGGCAGCCGCCGCGCATAATCCTGGGGCGATACTGCCGCGCCCACAATCAGCCTGCCGGCTTTGTCAATCGCGGCATGGGGATAGCTTTCATTTTTTTCCATATCTTTCACCGTAACAAGCCCGGTCAGCCGGCCATCGCTGTCTACCACAGGAAGTTTCTCGATACGGTGTTTGTCGAATTTTTCACGCGCCTCGCTGACAGTCGGATCGCTCTGCACCACTACCGGGTTTTTGGTCATCACATCCAGAACCGGCAGGGAATCATCACGGCAAAAACGCAGGTCGCGGCTGGTGATAATCCCTTTGAGATGCCCGCCGCCGTCCACCACCGGCAGGCCGGAGACACCGTATTTCTCAATCAACTCAAAGACATCGCGCACTTTTGCGCCTTCGGGAACCGTAATCGGCGCATCAATGATCCAGTTGAGGTAGCGTTTAACACCCGCCACCTGCCGCGCCTGTTCTTCGGGCAGCAGATTCCGGTGTATCACGCCCGCGCCGCCTGCCAGTGCAATGGCAATGGCAAGATTTTCTTCGGTTACGGTATCCATTGCCGCAGAAATTACCGGCACATTAAGCTGAATGCCCGCGCACAGGGTCGTCCTGATGTCGCAGTCTTTCGGCAAAATGTCAGAATAGCCGGGCTGGAGCAGCACGTCATCATACGAAAGCCCTTCGCCAAACATCTCGTTAAACATTTTTTTCTCCCATCAATTTTCTGTATTTTTGAGCCAGGGCCTTTGCCTTTTTGGAGGCAAGCCCGCTGTAGCGTTCAGGTTTTTCAAAAAAGGAAAGCGCGTTGTCTGTCGAGGAAACAATTCCCAACTCAGCCATTTTGCCGCTGATTTTTCCGAGAACCTCAGGTTCCGCCGCCAATGCCTGCGCGAAACTCAATTTTTCACTCTCCGCTTTTAAAGTGATTTTGCGGATAACTTCATGCGCGTCTGAAACTCCGGTTTCAGCTAACAGAATGTACGCCGGTTCAGCGAGTATGCCGCCGGGGATTCCGCCGCCTTGTACCGCATCGCCCCGCAGATTTGCCAAAAGCCGCGCACGATCCGCGCCAAGCCCCTCAATGACAGCGCTCATGCGGGAAATTGCCAGGCAGAATCCGGCGGCGTAATCGGCAACAAAACGCTGGCTGGCGGAATTGGTCAGGTCCCGCTGATGTTCGCTGATCTGATCCATAAAGAACGTATTCACCCGTGGCATAAACGCCTTCCATAAACTTTTTATATGCTCCGAATTCCAGGGGTTGCGCTTCTGCGGCATGGTTGATGAGCCAACCTGATCTGCGGCAAAGCCTTCGCGCAGTTCGCCGATTTCGCTGCGCTGCAAATTGCGAAGGTCATCGGCAAGGTTGGCGATGATCCCGAAGGCCGTATTGAATTCCAAAAGTAGCCGCAGCAAATATTCAGGCTCAACAAGCTGGGTGGAATGTTCGGACGGCTCCAGCCCCAGTTCCGCGAGGTACAGCCGCTCCAGTTCTTCGGGGTCTTTGACAATCATGCTGGTCGCGTTATACGCGCCAACCGCTCCGGCGAGTTTCCCCTTGAGTTCTTTTGATCGCTTTTCAATTTCGATGATGGATTTCCCCAGGCGGGAAACGTATTCGGCGATTGCAAAACCCAGGGTGATGGGAACTGCATACTGGCCGTGAGTGCGGCCAACCTGCGGAGTGTCAGCCTCGCGCTCAGAAAAATCGCATAACAGAAGCTCAAGTCTTTTCAGCAACGGAATGACAAGTTCCCGCGTCAATCCCGTCATGCGCCATGAAAGGCCCGTATCAAGAATGTCAACGCTGGTCGCGCCCAAATGCACCAGCGGGGCATATTCGGCGGCCACTTTGCGCTTGAGCACATTAACCAGCGCGCGTATATTGTGGCGGGTTTTTTCTTCCTCCGCGTAAACTTCCCCGCTCTCAACTGCGGCTGCGGCTTTTTCCAGTTCCGCGCGAATCTCCGCAGTGAGTTTGCCCCGCACGGTAAGATGCGCGATTACCAGGGCAATTTCCGCCTTTACGCACGCGGCAACCGCCGCATCCTCGGAAATCCAGGGAATCAGAGCATCAAAAACCTTTTCCTCAGATACGGAGTAACGGTGATCGAGCGGCGAGATATTGTGAAATATGTTTCGGGCTTTCATATTGAATACTGGCACAGGTACGGGAAGAGAGTCAAGGGAGGAAAATTAGCATACTATCGGGCAACCCGGATTTGAACCGGGGACCTCTTGGTCCCGAACCAAGCGCGCTACCAACTGCGCTACTGCCCGTGTAAAAAAAAGCCCGTCCAACGGACAGGCTGTACGGGAGCGACGGGGCTTGAACCCGCGATCTCCGGCTTGACAGGCCAGCGTGATAAACCAGCTTCACTACGCCCCCTAGTGGTGTCAATATATCAAAATTATCAAATTGAGTCAATCACCATAAACGGAAAATTTTTAGGGCTTCTGCGGCGACAGCCGCCGCTACGGGGCTAGACTAACAACAGCAAAAATGGTATGCTTCAACAGTCAAATTCATCCTAAAATCCAATATATTTGGAACAATTTAGACAAGAGGTGCGGTTTATATGGCTTTCAAAGGTAAAAAAACGCCGGTTAATGCGGATAAATCTACAGATTCGGAATTTGTCAAAAAGTTTAAGGCAAATCCCCTTCTTTTTACCGGTACCCTTTTTGTGTTGGTTATTGTGATAGTCGCATTTGTCATGGTACCTGCCTTTGGGGGCGGTTTCGGGCAAACCGGAGATTTAACCTTCGGGTACTATGATAAAATTCCCATTTCTTATGTACCGGGTAATGCTTTTGCCGCGTATGTAGAATCGGCTTCGCAGTATTATCGAAATATGGGCGATGCTTACAATAATTCGTTTATCATGCAGCAAATATGGCGGACCGCGTTTGATGAAGCGGCGTTTCGCGTTGCGGTGCTTGATGAAATGAAAAAGGCGGGGTATTCTGCCCCCAAAAAAGTGGTTGACAAGGAAGTAGCCCAGCAATTCATTATAGACGGAAAATTTTCCTCCGCGCTGTATAACAGGTACGACCAAAACGATAGGCTTGCCATGTGGCGGCGCACTCAGGAAGATATCGCGGTGAAAAGATACCTTGCGGATATGGAGGGGTTGATTAAACCGGAGCAGGCCACGCAGTTCTTTGCAAAAATGGCGTCTCCCGTGAGGACTTTCGATCTGGTGAGTTTTCCGGTAAGCGCCTATCCGGATTCGGAAATTGCAGCCTATGCGGAAGAACATCTCGATCTGTTCAGGCAGACCCATCTTTCGCGGATTACTGTTCTTTCCAGCGAGCGGGAAGCACGGCAAATTCTCAATTCAATTCATGATGGGAGCATAACGTTTGAAGACGCGGCTAGGGCGCATTCTCAGGACACTTACTCCGAAAGAGGCGGCGATATGGGAATTAAAATGTCCCATGAGTTATACACGGAAATTCCAGGCGAAGCGGAACGCGAACAGGTAATTGCCCTGGGAAAAGAAGAATTAAGCGGGGTATTAAAAATTGATTCGGGATGGGCTATTTTCAGGGCCGAAGAAGCTGTTCAGCCGCTTGATATTGATGATACGGAAACGTTGGAGCGCGTGCGTTCCTACATACAGACATTTGAACGGAGCCGGATGGAAAACTGGGCGCTTAATAAGGCCGAACAATTTATTGCCGCAGTTCACGAAAAGGGTTTTGATAGCGCGTTAGGTGAAACCGGTTTATCCAAACAGAGTTTCGGGCCGATTCCCCTCAACTACGGCGATGTTGACCTGTTTAATTCGCTGGCTTCAGCTTCAATACCCGAACTTTCCGGTTCATCCCGCGATGAGAATTTCTGGAAAGCCGCATTTGGCACTGAACTCAACACTCCGCATGAACCGCTGGTTCAGGGCGGCAATGTACTCGTATTAATCCCCACAAGCGAAGAAGAAGCCGATGAAAACGCCGTTGAATCGATTCGGTCGTATTATACGAATTACTGGATAGGTAATACGAACAATCAGGCAATGCGCCCATACTTTCTTAACAGTAGCAAGATGGATGATCGCTTCATAGAAATTTTCTTTCGCTATATAATGCCGCTGAACTGATAATTCATGTGCGCCGATCTTCCTCAACAGACCCAGGCGCGGCGGGGCTTCTCAATTTTCTATAAGGGGAAAACCCTTCTTTCAAACATCGATCCGGTCGCTCAGGCGGAGCGGCTGGCGGACAATCTTCCCATGCAGGAACGGACTCTGTACGTGTGCCTGTCGCCGCTGTACGGTTACGGGCTTGAACGCCTGCTTGCGCGTATGGCGTCT
>JGI24698J34947_10000628_pt1 | contig 16971 bp, 11 predicted proteins | sample TergutMp193P3_FD_34947 | JGI IMG/M metagenome (IMG submission 34947) | reverse complement strand
TTCTGCCTTGCGTCACCCAAAACCGAAAATCAAAAATCGTAAGTATATGCTAAATAACAACTTACAAAATTTACCCGGAAAAAGTGTCAAAGTCAGGAAAACTTATGATATGCAAAAATCTGAAAAATCCTCTTTTTTAGCCCCAGTTGTCAAAGTCGGGCTAACTGTCAAAATCGGGTTATAGTCAACACCTGAGATTGACTGATGTTTAACGCAGCTGAATGGCTATAAATGGTAAATGCACGGACGCGCCAGGCCGCGCTTTCGTTTTTTAAGACGGGTTTGGCGTCTTCCCTCCGCTTATTGCTGGCGCCGAGGGCACAGAGGAAGATGTGTTTTCATTTTCCTGTTTGATTTCGGTTGAGCGCAAGCTGATGGCATAAGCGGCCGCCCTGGCAATATCCACCGCCCGGGGCACGCTCCAATATCTGCCCCAGCCCCAGTCGTAATATTCAGTCCGGTAACTGGTTTTCATCAGAATATCCTTGTAATCACCGGGGGATAAATCAGGTTTTATCGCTTTCAGTATAGCCACAAACCCAGCCAGCACGGGCGAGGTTGAAGACATTGATAAAAATGGTATGTCATCGCCGGATTTTATTTGGGAATAATCACCTTTAAGACCAGCAAATTTTTCATACCTCTCTTGCATAATTACGTTATAGTCATAATGCAGGATGTTTACATCGGTTTCCCTGTTGCCTTCAGAAAACTCAGAGAATCCGCCAGGAAATAAATTGTTTGGATTATCATAATGTATAAAAGTGGTTACAATTCCATGTTGTACCGCTTTGTCTGCCGCCTCATCAATTTTGGGCCGGTTTTTTTCTGAAAAGGAACTGCTTGAATATGTAAGAATATCAATATTGTTTTCTATGGCCCAGTCAATAGCTGCAACCATGTTGTCCGCCTTTTTGCCCTCATCGCCAAAATCAACGCATAGAGCGTATATATCACAATCGGGGGCTATTTCCCTGAGGGTATTAGCCATCCAGAATCCATGACCTTCCCCGTCAAGGGCGCGTTGATCCTGAGTGAAATTTACAGCGCCCTCATAAAGGTTTGAATACTTGGCGTAACCAAAAAAACAGTCCGTTATTCCAACCTTAACGCCTCGTCCTGTGCTTAACAAGTGAGCGGCTCTGACATTGTGTAATGTAAAATAAGTATCCCGTGAATTTGCGTTTGAAAATGTTATTATGTTGCTCTTTGGCTTAACCGGGTTTATCGGCTTCATCCACAGATAAAAATTCAGTATTAACGAGGCAATAAACAGGATTGAGAGCGCGGAAAAAAGAATTATGCGTTTCATTTGCATTTTGGCTGCCGCCTTTCATGTCTTTAGTCTGTGCAAATGGTCAAATCAGTTTGATTTTGCGCCATGCTCCCTCTTTGTGTGAGCGCCCGCCTTGTCTACATCCTGATATATTACATGATAAGTCCAATGAGAGGTAAAGTTTGCTTTTCTCTGGAAATTGAAATGAATAGTATGGGTCGCCGATTTTACGGTTGGTGTGGAGATTTCCTGATAATCCAAATGGATTCCATAAGGCCCTCCGGCAATCAACGCTTCTTCCTCCGCAGTCGGCTGGGCGTGAAGGTGGAGGGTTCCAATTTTGTAAGTACGTTGAAGAGGCGCCGAATAGGAAACTCCATACGGAGCTGAGACGGTGAAATGACCATTAGCGGGCGAGTGCAAATGGATTTTGTCTGTAGGATTATGCGGATAGGCCAGCGGAATATCGCAAGTGGAGCCCGGTTTGTTACCATCAGGCGCCGCCGGCAAATGCTTTGACAGGTTTTGTTCGTCCGTTTTCGTCGGGATTTCCGTCCAAATCCAGTTTAAATACGTCGGGTTATCCAAGGTCAGGGAATCCAGATACCCCATCGCCGCCGTTGTGGAAGAAGCCACCTTTAAGCCGCATACGCCTTTTTGCAATGCGACCCAAAATGTTTGTGTGGCGCCTGACATATTTGGAACATTCTTATAGTCAATGAGGGATGATGAGTTCGCGCTGTCGTATAATTCAATGGTAGCGCGCGGCGCGCCTGATCCGCCGGGAATCGAAATTACAACCTTGTATTCGCCTGGCGCCGGGGCTAAAAACAAGAAGCCGCGCTCGTTATTGTTCTTAGGGTCAATCTTGCTCAAAATGGTTTCCACTTCAGCAACCGTTACAATGTTCACCTTATCTAGTTCCACGGTCAGGCCATACCCATCAATAAAGCGGGATACGACAACATTGTTGAGAACTTTGGAAACAGATTGCGCATGGGCGGTATCCCCATGATTTCTATTTATCCATGGAACAAGAAAAGTCTTTGCGGAATAATGAAAATCACTGTACACGGCGAGATTGACATTTCTGGTTCCTGTAAGATCCGTGGGGGTTTGGGTTTGCTGTGCGGCAAGAGACGCTGATGACAAAAATGTCATAAGCAGGACAAGGGTTGACAGCAGTCTTGGCATTGGATACTCCTCCCAAGGATGGCCCAACAAAATAATATCCTGAACCACAATCCGTGTCAATATCTTTTTGCTTCCCCCTCCCCTTCCAGCGCTCGTTGCAGGGCATCCCAATCCCGAATCGCGTACATCAGTTCTTCTTCAAGCTGTTTGATTGCTGTAGTTTTATCCTGAAAGCTCTTCCAATCGCCCGGGTCTGTCTGGATTAACTCCTCGTTTAATCGGGCTATTTTGACTTCCAGCTCAGGCACCTTAGCTTCGGCTTCAGCTATCTGTTTTTCCAGCCTCCTGGCACGTTTTTGCTTCTCTTTATCAATGGCTTTAGATTTATCGCCTTGTAATGTTTCAGATTTTGATTCTGGCACGGAATTATTCTTTGCTGAATTTTTGGCTTTTAGACCTGGGGTTTCACCCTGACATTCAGCTTCTAAATCCAGGTCAACCCAGGCCTGGTTGTCCTCGTAGCCGCCCTCTCTGAAATCAGCCTTGTTTTCATGGATACGCATCAGACAGTCGGCTACTCGCCCTAACAGATAGCGGTCGTGCGTCACCAGCGCTACGGCCCCCTCGAAGGCAAGCAAGGTATCTTCCATGGCTTCCATGCTCTGTATGTCCATGTGGTTGGTGGGTTCGTCCATTAGCAGTAAATTACAGCCCTGCCGGATTAGCGTTGCTACAGAGAGGCGCGCCCTTTCGCCGCCGGACAGCACCGTTATTGGCTTTTCTACATCGTCCCCGCGAAACTGAAACTTGGCCAAAAAGCCCAAAATGTCCTGCCTTGTAGCCAGAGGCGCGGATACCGCCTGAATTTGCTGAAAGACGTTATTGCGCGCGTCCAGATTGCCGTGGTGCTGATCAAAGTAGCCCAGCCTGACCTGAGCGCCAAGGCGGCATTGGCCCGTCACGAAGGGGATTTGGCCGGCGATGGCCTTGAGTAGCGTTGACTTGCCCGTGCCGTTGAGTCCGACGATGCCCAGCTTTTGTCCGCGCCTCAGCTGGTGACGATCTATGGGGGCAAAGAGAGCCTGACCATTCCAGCCCGCGCTGGCGTGTTCTAGCACCAGAGCAACGTCGCCGCTCCGCTGGGTTTCAGGAAACTTAAACTTGATACGGCGGCGGCCTTTAAGGGGGCGCTCCAGCCTTTTTAGTTTCGCCAGGTGTGTGCGCCGCCCCCTGGCCTGCTTGGTGTTCTGCCCGGCAATGTTGCGCCGGATGTACTCCTCCTGCTTCTTTATATAAGATTGTTGAAGTTCAAAAGCCTTTTCCGCCGCTTCTGTTTCCGCTTCTTTTTTTTCCATAAATTCAGTGTAGGCGCCTGAGTAAATACGACTGCAACCCTCCTCTATTTCAAGTATCGAACCGGCGACGCCATCCAAAAAATATCTGTCGTGACTGATGATTGCCACTGACGCTGACGTGTTTTGCACAAAGTTTTCCAGCCAGCGCAAGCTGGGCAAATCCAGGTGATTGGTGGGTTCGTCGAGAAGCAGCAAGTCCCTGCCCTGTAGTATGGCCTTGGCTAGCATCAGCCTGCACTTCTGACCGCCTGAAAGCTCTGTAACTTTGCTTTTAAGCAAATCCGCTGAAAAACCAAGGCTAAAAAGAATGGACTCGGCCCGGGCGCGGATGCTAAATCCGTCCAAACGCTCAAACGCCTCCTGGGCAAGCTGGTATTTGGCCATGACAGACTCCAGGTCGTCGCCCCCTTCAGACATGGCGTGTTCCAAATCCCGCATCTCTATGGCCAACATCTCAACGTCCTTAAAGGCGCTGAGCGTTTCTTCCAAAACGCTGCCGCTAACGGCCGGCTCTAAATCCTGGGAGTAGTAGCCAAGTTGAACTCCCCTGTCGGGGCCTGGCCTTACAACTATGCCTCTGTCGGCTTCAAATTGCCCCAGGAGCAGCTTGAAAAGCGTACTCTTTCCGGCCCCGTTGCGCCCTATCACGCCCCAGACCTCATCCGGCTCAATAACCCAGGTGATGTCCTTCAATACTTCAAGAGGGCCAAACGCAAGATGTACATGATTTAATGCAGCCAGCATGGATAGTACTCAAAACTAAATTATACTTGACCATTTTTTAATTTCTGGTATTCTGGTGTTTCCGTTTATTCCGGAGTAGCTCAGTCGGTTAGAGCGCATGACTGTTAATCATGATGTCGTCGGTTCGAGTCCGACCTCCGGAGCCAATTGAGCAGGAGGCTGCCCATTGATTAGGTAGCCTCCTCTCACACCACCGTACGCGCCGTCCGGCATACGGCGGTTCTCAAACTTACGCAGGTTTTCAGGTAATAGTCCGTCATGGTCATATTTCCACAACTCCCGCTTTCAGATATTTGTTGATCAGGGCCTGTTGACGCTAACGCAATCTTTTTCCACCAGACATAATTGAATCACGTGAGCTAATTGCAAAACCTCCTGCTTTGCCAGAAACGTGAGCGTCAGACCCTCATTTTTCAGTAATTGCCGCGCTGGCTCGCAATGTACTTGGATTCGATCATTGTCACAGCCTTCCGGCTTTCCGTCTTTCCGCCAGATTCCGCTTTATCTCTTTCAGCCTTTCCTCCGGATCATCCCACTTTGCGCCAGGGCCAAATATATGCTTTACCTCAATACTAAAACGCCTGGTAAACTTATATCCAAAACCCGCGCCATAAATCAGGCCCAATGAGTCTCTTGATTCACTATAACCAAGACAGATGCGTCCGGGCATATCGCGCGGGCGCTTTTGACGCCATGGCGGAAAATTCCTAAGCGCCAGGCAAACAAGATTTTAATTGTTTGTAATTTTTGCATAATGTATAGTTTTTTTTAGAATAAAATGGTGAACGTGGATGGGGAGTTTATACAAATGCCGCCCGAACCTGCCCGAATGGATTCCCGCGGGGCTGGTTTGAAAAATGCGTTTGCGCCCAAACAGACGTATCGCCCTGTTTTTCAATAGCCTTGGAGGTAAAGAATGAACATGGAACGTAAGGTGCTTGATTTAGCTGACCTGAGGGAGCGGGCCTACAAGGCCGGCGGCGAAAAGAGGATCAGCAAGCAGCACGAACAGGGCAAATTGACAGCCCGTGAGCGCATAGAAAAGTTGCTGGACGAAGACAGCTTTGAGGAGTTTGATACATTCGTAACGCACCGCTGCACAGACTTCGGCATGGAAAAAGACCAGCCGCTGACCGACGGCGTCATCACAGGCCACGGCACCATAAACGGCCGTCTGGTTTTTGTTTTCAGCCAGGACTTTACCATTTTTGGCGGCGCTCTTTCCAAGGCGTACGCCGAAAAGATATGCAAAATCATGGATTTAGCCGTCAGGGTTGGCGCGCCCATAATCGGGCTGAACGATTCCGGCGGCGCGCGCATCCAGGAAGGCGTTGACGCCTTGGCGGGCTATTCGGATATTTTCCTGCGCAACGTGCTATCCAGCGGCGTGGTTCCCCAGATCAGCCTTATCCTGGGGCCATGCGCCGGAGGCGCGGTTTATAGCCCCGCCATTACAGATTTTGTGACTATGACGCGCGGCGCCAGTTACATGTTTCTCACAGGCCCCAAGGTGGTCAAGCGGGTGACAAAGGAAGAAGTAACTACAGAGCAGCTTGGCGGCGCTGACGTTCACGCATCCAGGAGCGGTGTGGCGCACTTTGTGGCCCAGGACGAAAATGAGGCGTTGATTGAAACGCGCCGCCTGATTTCATTTCTGCCCCAAAACTACCAGGAGCGCGCGCCCATCGTAAATAACGAAGACCCTGTAACCAGGCCGACGCCTGAACTCAACAGCGTTTTGCCTGACAACCAAAACCAGCCCTATGACGTAAAAGACGTGATACTCCCAGTTATTGACAATGGCGACTTCATGGAAGTACACCAGGCATTCGCGCCCAACCTGGTGGTTGGCTTTGCCCGTCTTAACGGGCGGTCTGTGGGCATCGTCGCAAACCAGCCCAACGCCCTCGCCGGCGTTCTGGACAACAACGCCTCCGTAAAGGGCGCGCGCTTTGTCCGTTTTTGCGACGCCTTTAATATCCCCCTCGTCACCTTTGAGGATGTGCCTGGCTTCATGCCGGGCACCGTGCAGGAGTACGGCGGAATCATACGAAACGGCGCCAAGCTGCTGTTTGCCTTTGCCGAGGCAACAGTGCCTAAAGTGACCGTGATTCTGCGCAAGGCCTACGGCGGCGCCTACTGCGTGATGAGTTCAAAGCACCTGCGCGGCGACATCAACTACGCCTGGCCAACGGCTGAAATAGCCGTGATGGGCGCCGATGGCGCCATTGAGATTATCTACAAGAAAGAGCTGGACGCCGCCAAAGCGGAAGCAGCGACTGCGGAAGACCTTGCCGCTAAGGCGGCGGAGTTAAAGGAACGCTACTCAAACCTGTTTGCCACTCCCTTTGCCGCAGCGCGAAAGGGCTACATAGACGATGTTATTGAGCCGGCCTCAACCCGCTTCCGCTTGATTAAGGCCCTTGAAATGCTGGCCGACAAAAAGCTGGATAACCCCGAAAAACGGCACACCAATATTCCTCTGTGAGGCGCTTATGTCACAAATGTCGCAATTAGAAGCCTTGATAGTTACACTACTTGGCATGAGCGTCGTCTTTGTAGGGCTCATTCTCTGCATCCTGTTTATAAACGTGTTCAACCGGGCCGCCAGGCATATCAAGTGGGAAGGGGGGCATGAACACGACCACGCTCCCGCCGAAAACACAGCCGCCCCGCCAAGCGCCAAAGCAGCTAAAACGCCAAAGAAACCTGTTAAACAACCTACGCCTGAAGTGATAGCAGTGATAGCGGCAGCTATTGAGATTGATCTGAGACTTTACCAGAGAGGCGGCCATCAGCGGCTGACCATACGCCGCCCCCCGCCCGCGTTACATTGAGACGAGCCAGGAGGTATTGATATGAGCGAACATGTAATGAACATCGGCGGCAAAGAGTACCGCGCCGAGATAAAAGAACTTTCATCAGGGCGGGCCAAGGTGGTGGTCAACTCTGTCGAATACGACGTTGACCTGGTTTCCATCGGGCGGAGGGATCATACCATTGAGGCCCCCAGACCCATACTCACGCCATCCGCGGCGCCATCGGTTCAGGCGGCCCCTGCGTTGAAGCGTCCCGCTCCGATGGCGGCAGGGCAAAACGGTATCACGGCCCCGATGCCAGGGTCAGTTTTTCAGATGCGCGTAAAAGAAGGCGAAAGCGTCCAGGCCGGCCAAGTGCTTCTGGTGATGGAGGCCATGAAGATGGAAACCCCCGTCGCCGCGCCCTTTAACGGCACCGTCTCCAAGATTTTAGTGCGCGAAGGCGATAACGTTGGCGAAGGGGACTTGCTGGTCGAACTCGCCAGGCCCTTAATGACTACATTGTGAGGGGGGCCGCCGTGAAAAAACTATTACTGCTGATACTTTTCACGTTATTTGCGTCGTCCTTGCAGGCGGATATCCGCCCTGCCTTCGGCGTGGAATTTAAGACCGGTGAAACCTATATCCGGTTTGCCAAAGGGACTACCCATGGCGTCAAAAATAATTTCCTGGGGCCGGAGGCCACCCGCGGGGAGTTAAAAGATATTTATGACAACAAGGTTGGAACCTTTGTCACCGCCTTTGCCGACGACTTTGAAACCATTGCTCTCATAGATTCATTTGAAGAGGGTAAAGCTATTGAAGACGCTGACTATCTGATAATTCCGGCGCTGAATTTGAATTATGTAAAATTTAAGCAGGATGATTCGGGCAGCTATTTTTACATAGACAAAGGCACTGCGGATATTCCTTCTTCCAAGCTGAAAAGGGCCGCTAAAGGAAACCTCTTTAACGCTGAGGGCGACTTTGTGGGAATCTGCACGGTTGTAGTTACCTCTGAAAAAGTGAGCCTTGGACGGGTGACGCAGTTTAACGCGGGTTATTTTTCCAAAGACGTAACCAATGGATATATTACCGGCTATATGGATCAAGTCCTCGGCGGCAGCGGCTTTGTGAATATAAGCTGGGGCAATATCATCATGGTTATTGTGGCCCTGTTTTTTATGTACCTGGCCATAGCCAAAGATTATGAACCGCTGCTATTAGTGCCCATAGGCATGGGCATCCTGATTGGCAATATGCCCATGCCCCTTTCAATTTTTAACAGCGTTTCTGTTTATATGATTGATCCGGTAACACACGAGTACGTGTTTAACAGCGGCGGCAACAGCGTTTTGGGCATGATTTACTATGGCGTAAGGAGCGGATTTTTGCCCCCGCTGATTTTTCTTGGCATTGGGGCGCTGACCGATTTTTCCGCGCTTTTAAGTAATCCAAAATCCCTGCTGTTAGGCGCGGCGGCCCAATTTGGCATATACGCGGCCTTTTTGGGGTCTCTCTGGCTGGGCTTCAGCCCCCAAAGCGCGGCGTCCATTGGTATCATCGGCGGCGCGGACGGGCCTACGGCCATTTTTACGGCCAGTCGTTTAGCGCCCAGCCTGGTTGGGCCGATAGCCATCGCCGCCTATAGCTACATGGCCATGGTGCCTGTAATACAGCCGCCTATCATGAGGCTGTTGACAACGCGCAAGGAGCGCTTAATCCGCATGGCGCCCGGCCGCAAGGTCAGCAAGTTTGAAAAGATAGCTTTTCCCATTGGCGCGCTGATAGTCACCTGCCTGGTTGCCCCAGGCGGTCTGCCCTTGCTTGGGCCGCTCTTCTTTGGCAATTTGCTGCGCGAATCCGGCGTGACGACCAGGCTCGCAAAAACGGCTTCTTCGGCTATGCTTGATATTTGCACGATGATGGTTGGTCTTGGCGTGGGGGCCTCTACCAGCGCAACGGTATTCTTAAAAAAGGATTCCGTTATCATATTTGCCATGGGCTGCGTGGCCTTTGCCTTTGCCACGGCTTCGGGCGTCGCCTTTGCCAAATTGATGAACGTATTCAGTAAAGAAAAGGTCAACCCGCTGATTGGCGCCGCCGGCGTGTCCGCCGTGCCCGATTCGGCCAGGGTGGCTCACATAGTAGGGCAATCTGAAGACCCAAACAATTTTCTGCTTCAACACGCTATGGGGCCTAACGTAGCCGGCGTTATCGGCTCGGCTATAGCTGCCGGCATTTTCCTTGGACTTTTCTAGGAGGCTATGATGACAAAACTGATTTCCGCAGTGCCGAATATATCCGAAGGCAGGGATGTAGCTTTTATTGAGGGCGTTCGCAAACAACTGGAAGAGGTGCCTGGCCTTGTGCTAATGGACGTAGCCAGGGATCAGGCCAGAAACCGCACGATTTTTTCTTTCATGGGCGCAAAGGAGGCCGTTTTTCAGGGCGGCTTTGTTCTATATGAAAACGCCATCAAACACATAGACATGCGCCGTCACGAGGGCGCTTATCCACGCATAGGCGCCGTTGACATTTTTCCCTTTGTGGCCATAAGGCCGTCTTCCCTTGAGGAAGCCATCAGGTGGGCAAACGAGTTTGGCTATGAAGTCGGCAACAGATTTAGCGTGCCGGTTTATCTGGCCGGAAACGCCGCTAAATACCCGATGCGCCGCGAATTGGAGTCTATCCGCGAGGGCGAGTACGAGGGCTTTGCCGCCAAAATGCGGGACGCCGCCTGGCGACCCGACTTCGGCCCGGATGATTTTCCCGCAGACAGGGGCGCGACCATGATAAGCGCCCGTTTGCCCCTGATTAATCTCAAACTGTATTTGACATCAAACAACGAGGAAGCCGCCAAATGGACAGCCAAAGTGCTGAGCGGCCTTTCAAACGGATTCCCTGATGTAAGGCTGTACCCGGGCGTTGACCACAAGCTCAACTCGGCCTTTATAAACGTCACGGTGCGCAACTACACCGCCACGCCGCTATATAGAGTATTTGAGGCGATAAGGACAGAGCTGAGGAGGTTTGGGACAAATATCAAGAGCGCGGAAGCCGTGGGCCTTGTCCCCCAGAGCGCCCTGGTTGATTCCGCCCTGCACTACCTGCATATTTCAGATTTTACTGAAGACCACGTGTTAGAAACACGCATGGAGCATATTTTTCATCAGGGGATGGCAAATATCACTCAGTAGCGCATGTGCAGCAGAATGACTATGGCCTAAAGGCCCGGAGGCGTATATCCCCCCCCATTCAGGTTCAGGAATATCGGGTTTGTGATTGCAACGGGATAGATGCCCTTCATCATGCTATTCCAGGGCGTCCCTGGCCTATAGGCGCCTGTTGCGCTCAGGGGCGGCCCTGCCTCAACCACCAGCCAGGCGTCCCTGCCTGGCTGCACTGGAACGCTGACGGTTCCGGTATAAAACCGTGAATCGTCCCCGGAGCGCGTGAGCCTTGCTTTAGGGTCGGCAATGGTCAGCACCGTCTGGCCGTTTACCACCACCCTCAGTTCGTCCACGGGAACCCAATCAGGCGCAACCAGCGTCACGCTTAAAGTTACAGATGAAGGCGAGCCGCTTATATCCGCCAGCCCCCCGGGGCCCGCTTCCCCAACCCTGACATCCAGCATAGGGCCGCTGGATACAACAGCCGCGCCCGATTTTAGCGCCTCAAGTATAGGATCGAGATACTTCTGCGCAAGCTCGGCTTCACCGATATATAGCCAGGTCCTGACCAGGCCGACGGGAGTATCCTGGCTGAATTTTCCGCTAGAAAAGCCAACCGCCTTGGTAAAGGCCCCAGGCCCTTGCTGATTTAGCAAGGAAAACCAATCGTTTCGCGCGGACTTAAACTCAGACCACCAGGCGTTTATTCCCGCTATGCCCAGGTTTCCGATAACTCCGCCGTTCATTATCTCAAGGGCGTCAAATTCCCCGTTGGTTTTGCCAAGGGAGAAGTCGCCCGTTTCGGCCCACCAAGGGGCGGCGGCGCTCAGGGGCAGACCGGGGTTAAAGCCCTTTCGGGTAAATATCCCGGATGGCCCCCTTGGGCGGATTACCACATTGAACTTGCCCTCGGCCTGGGTTAAAAAGTCGGATAGCGTCCAGCCCTTGGAATGCCGCGCGCCGCCGTTGCGAGAGTCAGGGTTGGCGGGCGTAAACAACGCTATAGCCGTTCCATACCCATCAAGGTTTGATGATCGTCCGCTCACTATAAACGGGTTTTCCGCAAGGGCTTCATTAAACGATTTTGTGTAGGGCAGGCTCTCGTAAAATTCATCGTGCAGCGCGTTGGCGTCGGTTTGGCGGTCAGTCTCGGCAACGGCCACAACATTAACATTTTCAGCCAAAGCCGAAGACAGTTGTTCGCAGGGCAACATGCCGCCGCTGGTGGCCTGCGAAGGCCCGGGCGCGTCAAAGCTCACCCATCCGCCTGGAGGAGGCGTCTGGAATACAGTCACCTCTGCACCGCCGCCGCCCAGGCCGGGCCGTAAATCCATGGGAAACGATTCCAGCGCCGAAAGCGGCCCCCTGGCGCCATATACCTGGTAAAGCCCCTGCGGCGCCCGTAAAGCCAGGTCTGTACTCCAAGTCCCGATCATTTGAGCGCCAAAAGCAGAATTGCCGCCAATAAAGTGGAAAGGTCCGGGGGGGATATTCATAAGGTCGGGAATCCCAGGCCTCCTCGGCCTCTTGGTAACAGCATCATATGTAGAAGTAATCGCCCTCGTCCGCCTCATCATCGGGTCAGGGGTTCCATCCAGGCCCAAAACCGTAAATCTCATTGGCTGGGCAAATCCAAATCCGGCGTCATTACCCCTGGTCACGACGGAAAAAGCGCCATAAGCATGAGAATATATGAATCCTAACGGAGAATATATCTCAGACCTCTCAGGGCTTATTGCTTCAGACAGCGAAAACGTCTTTTCCTTTTCAAGCGTAATGGGCGTTTCCTGGCTTGGCGCGTCCTGGTTAAAGGGATTTGTTCCCTTTTGCAGTGTGGTGGAATAAAACCTGTTTTTGGCGACGATGCGGTAAGTGCCTTCTTTTAGGAAAACCCCGAAAATGTTTAAGGGCGTTATGATAAAGGATATGCCATCGCTCGTGAACGAATTTTCATACATATCGGGCGGCTCCATCCACTCCAGCCTTTCCAGCCGCCAATGGCCTGATTCTGTATCGCTGACGGGGTCGCCGCTCCCTATATAGCGCTCAAAGCGCAATTCCGAAGGAACAGCCCCGTTGCGCGCGCCGGAGCCTTCCAGATAAAAGACCAGCAGCGGCGCCTTGGTAATATTGTCCGGCGAAATAATATCGCCTGTCATGTCATTCAGAATGCCCGTAGCCTGGTTGTGGGTGTTTTGAGAAAAGGGGTAATAGCCGTCCTGAGCGCCGCTGGCGCCCCCCTTGACATATAGCCTGCGGCGGTGGGTCAGGCTTGCGCCGGGCAAAAGGGGAGCGCCGGTATCAAGGCTGCCTGCCACAAAACGCTCTGGAAAAATGGGTCTGGTTTCATTCAGACTGTCCTGTGGGTCTGACGCCACCAAAAACTGTTCAGAATCAAGGGGCATAAGCCCTAATGACACATGGCAGTCCAAGGTGCTTGAGCCAGGCTCAACGCCCATAAAGACAATCAGGCCAGACCTCACGCTTTTTTGGAGCGCGTCAGAAAAATCAGTGCCGGGAATATCAACGCCCCAGTTTGAAAGAGGCGCGCCGGAATAGTTTTCATTAACGGTTGCGAGAACGCGGAAGCCCCCCCCCCGCTGGTAAACGAAATCGCCTATATTGCGTATGTTGATGGCGGAAGGGCTGTCATTTGTAATCATTGTTTCTATCGTGAATTTCCTGTCCAGCGAGCCAAGGCTGATACTTGTTTCCGCCAGAACGTCACGCACGAAGCCGCTTTCATCCCAGGAGGCGCCAAGTAATTTGTGCTTTGGATCATGAATTTGACCGCGCAATTCAAGGCGGGAGAGGCCGGATTCATTTACAGTCCTGATATCGTAAAAAACCAGCGAAGTATCAGGATCCTGATTTACAACCGTGGTCATGCGGTCCAGCATATCGCAAGGCGCCGGCGCCCTGCGGTAGCTTGTGTCCAAAACAATGTAGCCAACGTCAACGATGCTGCCCCCCCCGGGGGCGTCCGCGATGCCTGATGATTCGGAAGGCGGCGTGGCGTCAACGGCCAGCCCCACAAAGTCGTTGCCGATATAGTAGTCGCCTGCGCCGGCCATAGACTTGAGGCCAGGCACCCGGTCGCCGCCAACTAACGGGATTTCCTGGGCAATCAAGGGCGTCCTGTCATAACCGGTAGCCCTGAAACAGCCCATGAAAGCCAAAAGCCCCAGAGAAGGCGCAACGGCTAATAATCCGTATTGAAGCATTTTGGCGGTTACAGAGTTGTTCAGATTTCGTCTCATCAAAAATCTCATCAAGATGTTTTATCCTAAGCAAAAAAACGCCGTGAAGCTCCCTTGCCGTTTGTGTTGCAGAGCAAGGCCGCTCCTGGGAGCAGAGCTGGGGGGAGGGCTGTCTGAAAGAACCTTTGTGAGAGCAAATGGCGCAAACATGTTTTTTTGTTCTGCATTTTCAAGCGCATTAGTTTTATTCTAACATTTGTGGATAGAATCGCGCTCTACAGGATTTTCAAAAAGCCGCTTTGCTGGGTTGGGGCAGCCATATTTTTGGCTGTCATCCTTGATTTGCTTTGGTTTTGCATAAGGTTCCCCGCCGGATTGAATATTTCTTCCCCTGAAGCCCTATCGCCCACAGGGCGTCCTCTCCTCGTTCTGGGCGCCAGCGTAAGGCCAGGCGGCGAACCAAGCCCCATTTTGGAAGCCAGGCTTCAAATGGCCCAGCGCCTGTACGATGAAAAAAAAATCAACTGGATACTGGTTTCGGGAGACAACCGAACCCAGCACTACAATGAACCCCAGGCAATGCGCCGCTATCTGATAAAGCAAGGCGTCCCGTCCGAAAAAATAGTCAGTGATTACGGCGGCAGGCGCACCTACGACAGCCTTAATCGAGCCAGAATAGTATTTGGCACAGACAGCCTGGTGGTTGTCACATCAGAAATGCACTTGATTCGCACACTGTTTTTAGCCAAACATCTGGGTCTGGACGCCATAGGAGTTCCCAGCGAAGTAAAGAGCATAGGGATATCCGCCAGAGCGCCTTTTTGGCTGCGGGAGTACATAGCCAGACACAAAGCCCAGTGGGACGTCTGGTTTCCCCCCGAGGGAATGCTGGGGCCAAAAGAGATTACTCCTGAGTAGAGATCGGGGGATAAATGTCGTCAGTGCTCTGTGTGTGCGCGCGTCGGAATTGGGCTACGCTACTCCGCGCAGAGTCCCAGCCAATTCAAAGCGCCCCCTATCCCCTAATCCCTATCCGCTGAAAAATGACCGCCTCTCTCCAGCAAACACTAAAATTACTTTTAGAAAAAGGCCCGCTTCCCGCCTCGGAATTTATGGCCCTGGCTCTCTACCACCCGGATCACGGCTATTACAGGCGTGAAGTTCCCCCTTGGGGGTTTGAGGGCAAAGACTATTACACGGCCCTGGATTTAGGCCCCCTTTTGGGCCAGGCCATAGCCTTGCGCCTATATCAAACATGGCTGAGCCTGGATCGCCCCGACCCCTTTACCGTTTTTGAACCAGGAGCGGGGCGCGGATGGCTGGGACGGGACATACTCCAAGCCGCCAAGGGGGATTTTGCCGAGTGCCTTCGTTATATCCATTGCGACGACAGCCCCATGGCCCGTCTGGAAGCCCGCAAAGCGCTATCGCCATGGCTGGACGCCGACGCCGCCAAAATGCTGAATCAGAGTGATGAACCGGATGATTTCATCGGAGCGGTGATATCAAACGAACTCTTCGACGCCCTTCCGGCCCAGCCATGGCGTTGGGACGGAGAGCAATGGAAACGCGAAACGCTGGTAGCAATATGCGATAAAGATGATTCAAGCTGTACCCAATGGGAAGCCGCCGACCCGGGCCAGGCCGCCTGTTGGTTCAGCCAGAACGCCGAAGGCGGTCTGCGCCCGGAAGACGGCAGCATATGGGTTGAGGGTCTGCCCGATTTTTTGAGGCAAATATGCTCTCATATCAAAAAAGGGCTTTTTTTAACCATAGATTACGGAGACGCAGCCCCCAGGCTGATAGCCAGGGGCGCCGATCTTCGCAGGTATCAAGGACACACCGTTGACGGCAAGTGGTGGGCCTCCCCGGGCGAGTCGGACATAACCGCGGATGTTGACTTCACACGCCTGGCTCTGCTGCTTGAGCAACAAGGATTGATGGTTGAGCCTCCTACATCCCTGGGACGCTGGATTCGCGCCCGCGCCCCGCTGTCCGAATGGGAAGCGGAGTGGAAAAGCCTCCCCCCGCCCCAGCGGGCAGCCAGGACCCAAAACCTGATGCAGCTGACGCTCCCGACCGCCATGGGCGATAGGTTTAAGGTGCTGATGGCTGAGGTAATTGCAAAACCTCCTGGAAATGTTGTGCGCCAGAGTGGCAATTTCTGAAAAATACGCGTCTGGCGCCTGCGTTCCCGGCAAAACCTCTGGAAACATTGCAAACCAACGTGGCAATTACTGAAAAACGAGGGTCTGCTGCTCGCGTTTCTGGCAAAAGCAGGAGGTTTTGCAATTAGCTCTTTTATCAATTTACGGTACCGACATAGCCAGTATTGACTAACGAGTCATAGCAATGCAAACTATACATTCCCATGGGGCTGTAGCTCAGCTGGGAGAGCGCTGCAATCGCACTGCAGAGGTCGACGGTTCGATCCCGTTCAGCTCCACCACTCAATAATCCAATGCAGTCGAGGTAATTGCAAAACCTCCTGGAAACGTTGTACGCCAGTGTGCAATTCCTGAAAAATGCGGGCCTGGCGTCCGCCTGATACATCCGAGACTGAAATTTTGTCCAGGGCTGTCTTCATACCAGCTAGCGGTCTGTTGTCAAGCCCCTTGTACGGGCATAGAGCGAGTTAATCGTTGGCGTTACGCTACCGAGGCCGGGATCGTCCGCAGCGTGGGCATTGGCGTCTGTAACGGTTACATAGAACCGCTGCTCTGTTCTGTTGTTGGTCCTGTCATAGGCCACGATGTCAACTCTGTGCGGTAAGCAAATGTCCTGGCCCTCAAGCCATAAATTCCAAAAGCGGGTTGACCTGTAGTAGTATTTGCCGTTATACAGAACCTGTTTTTCGTCCATATCGCAACCACCTGAAGGGATATAGTCGTCCTCTTCCGTGTACAGAGACCCCACTGCGACAGGAGCGTCCAGATTGACCAAAACCGCGCCCGGGGGCAGTTCTGAATCCATCCAGCTTTCGGCCATGACCGTGACGAGCAAGGTTCTGACATCGTTAATGGCGGCTTCAATGTGGTTTACGCCAGGGGGGATAAACCTGAAGTCTTCGGGTTTTACGCTGCCAGGCGCAACGGGAAAGGCCGCGCCGCTGCCAGCCTGGTTACCATTGATGGTGAGCTTTGCCTTAGCGTCCTTTAGGGTCACGGTCAGGGAAAAATCAGACGCCTCGACGTAAAAGGGACCCGCGCTGTAGTTTCTTACTTTATCTGAGTAAGGCGGGTTAAGACTTCCCTTATTCAGCGTGATGCTTGCTATCCCCGCTTCCTGGCT
>JGI24698J34947_10000626_pt1 | contig 16991 bp, 16 predicted proteins | sample TergutMp193P3_FD_34947 | JGI IMG/M metagenome (IMG submission 34947) | reverse complement strand
GGGGGGGGGGGGGGGGGTATAATTTGGATAGTCTTAAAAATCATGAAATTCCCCCTTTTTGGCGTTTTCCGGCTTTTGCGCCGGTATGAGTATTTTAAAAAATTTTTGAATTTTTTGTCAAGAGGTTTTTACGAATTTTCGGGAATTTGCACTTTTTGGAAAGGGGGGAATTTTGGGGTGGATCAACTATACCCACCAACGTGAACAGGTAGGGCAGGGCAGGCTGTCCTGTCAAAACGACTGGCGGCTGATTGGGCTTCCAATCCAGATACCCTCAGCAAGATAATCGAGCCTTCTGCCCTCTATCAATATCTGCACATCGCTTACATTTGAAAACTCGGTAACAGTCCAGACGACCTGTCTGAGCTGGGCGACATAGCCTTCCACGCCGAATGTGTTGAACAGGAAATCTTCGCTGAAATTGATGTACGCCGTACTGTCCCTGACTATAGGGGAAGTAATCATGCGGGTATTTTGAGGGATAAGGTTGAGAAGTCCCCGGTTTAACTCATCCGCTGTTGGGCCGATAAACAGGGCATTCAGAACATCCAGCATGGGAGAATCCGATACCGGAATTCTCCTCGTTACTCTTGAATGGAGAATCTGCCCGTCCCTGTCGATCTGGGTAAAATAGATGTTCCTGTCCCTTGTCTCCACCTGTGATTGGGTTGTGGTTGGCGCGGGCGGCGTTTGAACTGCGGGTCCTGTGGCTGGGGTTTGAGTCCTTGTCTCAGGCTCAGGGGCAGAAGTACCTTGAGCGGGCTGCTGATCAGATGGTTCACGCACGGCTGGAACTGTTGGCAGTGGTACCTGAACTACAAGCTCATCCGGCTCCTCTTCTACCATTGACGGCAGAGGAGTGTTTTCTCTTTCCGTGGCGGTTAACCGTGTTTTAAACAGATTGAAATTCTTTTGAATTGTTTGAGCGTTTACCATAAAGACGGTGATAATTACAACGATAAATATCAGCCAAAAAATAACTATCGCCTGAGACCCGCGTGAATTTGCCTTCTGCCTTGTTTTTCCGGTTGTTCTTCGCGTTGCCACAAGAATATGATACGTGAATACAGGAAGGGGGTCAATGCCGCTGATTTGGTATTATTTAAAATTTTTACTTGTCATAAGAAACGTAAAGTGTTAAATTTAATTAAAATATCAGACAGGGGGAATTTTATGAAAAAACTTGTATTTGTTTTTTTGGTTGCAATTGTTGCATTGGGTTTGATTGGCTGTGACAAGGCAGTGGAGGATCCGAACTTCAGATACCGCACTACCGGGCATTTTGCCGATTGGGGTTCCAATTTCGAAGAGCGATTCATGATGGAGAATGTTTCCAGATCAGACGCGAGGATCAAGGATGTCAAGGGCGCGTTAAAGGACGCGCAGTATATTTATCTGTGGGAATATAATTCAGCGGCAGTAGCTCCCGCAGGCTGGACTGTTGACTATTCCGGTAAGGGCATCAGCCAGGACGGCAGATTTGCCGTAAAGTTCATCAGGCTTGCGAAGGATGACTTTGAGACGAGCGGCTGGGCGTTTGATATGTGGATACCCAGTACTGAAGCCGGCGGCGTTAAAAACCTGTCACCGGATACGATATATGTTCCGATGGACCGCAGTGATGAGGCGGCAAATGCCGCTAATGACGGGCTTGGCAGCAATAATGGCAATCCTGTCCTTCTGAAAGGAGCGCAGACCTATTACATCGTGTTTGCCGTATTCAAGGACAGAAGCAGGGGAGTCGGCGCTGTAGTAAAGCCATAGGGCTTTACCCGGCAGGAATCAAACAGGAGGATTAATATGAGAAGAAATTGGTATGTGTACGCGCTTGTTTTTGTAGTGTTCTTCAGTTTTTTGTTTTCTGCCGGCTGCAAAAAAGAAGAAATCATCAAGATTTGGGTCGGAAGTGAAGCAAGGGATTTTTATGAAATGAAGATGAACGAATGGGTTGAAAATTACAACTCAACTCATGACAAACCGTTTCCGTATACTGTAAGGGTCGAGAGCGTGGATACAGGCGCGGCTGCGGCAAAATTTCTGGACGATACGGCAGTCGGCGCTGATATTTTTACAGTCGCGCACGATAATCTTGGCAGGCTGATTGCCGGCGCAAGCGCAATCGCTCCCATAACTGATCAAAGGCTTTTGGCGCAAATCAACAACGACAACCCTTCCATTTTCCTGGATGTTATCAAGGGGAGTGTGGGGGAGCCTGCCGTAGAGTACACTTTCGGCGTTCCATACATAGCTCAATCGCTTGTACTTTATTACAACAAAGACTTTCTTTCCGATGATGATGTAAAAACATGGGAAGGAATTTGGGCAGTGGCGAGGGCAAACGGAAAGCAGTCCGTTACCATAAACGGAGATGACGGCTACAACAATTCTTTCCTTGTTTTGGCGACAAGGGAATCCGACGGAACTCCCATCGCGGATATTTACGTGAACAAACAATTTGATAATTGTAACTTCAATTCAGATCTGGCGGTGGCAGTCATGCAGTGGGGGCAAAGGTTCTTTACCGACTCAAGCCCCGATGGAAGAATCAATTACGGCGCGAAAAGAGTGTCCGACTCAGGCTGGGAGATTGAGCTTGCGAACGAATTTTCGCTTTCACTGATCGGCGGCGCGTGGAACTTTAACGCGGCAAGGTCAGCTCTGGGAAGCAAACTCGGAATAGCGCCGCTGCCGAATTTCACGCTTAGTCAGGCTGATGTTGCCGGAACGAACATTCCCGCGGGAACCGTGATGAGATCGGGAACCTTTGCGGATACCAAAATGTTTGTTATGAAAAAACTCACAAGGGACAATGTAAGGGCTGAGCATTTACAGAGTATACTTTTGTATCTGTCCAGCAAGGAAATTCAGGAAGAGGCTTTTGATTATTGCGCAAATCTTCCCGCCTATAAAAACGCCGCCGCCGAATTCAGAAAAGTACGGGAAAATACGCTTGAAGGAATACTGGCTCAGGTACAGTATGAAATGTTTGACAGGGGAAGACCGCAGCCCTTTGGTGTCAACGCAAGAATGAACAACTGGTATTATTCGCAGGGCGCTCCCGGCATTGTTCTTGATATTCTGACAAACGCAAAGGATTCAGGCGGTAATCCTCTGTATGATACTACCGCGAAAATCAAGGATGGAATGGCCGTTGTAGAAACTATCTGGAAGACGGGTCGGAGACCTTAAGACCAGAGGTCTAAGACCTGCGGTCTTAACCTAAGACTTGTTCGGGAGACCAACCGGTCTCCCTGACAAGCCAATGATATGATCTTGCAAATCCAAGGGGTATCATGTGTCATTTATTGTAAAGTTTGTAAAAGACATCCTGCTCTTTTTCGTGGATTTGGGCGTCTCAATATGGGACGCCCTGGTATCTGCCGTAAAGAGATTGATCAATTTTTTCGTTACCTTTGCGTACAGATTTAAAAACGGCAACTTTGCGACTAAACTCTCCCATTTTATTATGGGCTTTGGAAACTTTTACCATAAACAGATCGCAAAGGGAATGATTTATTTGCTGCTTCAGGCGGGCTTCATCCTGTTGATGGTGTTATGCCCGAAGGTAAACGATACGCCGCTCGGTTATAAAGCTCTGATAAATTTTACAACCCTTGGTACGGAAGCGGGAGACATATTTACCAAAGCCGATGACTCCATGCTTATGCTTTTATTCGGCGTGGTGACGATGGGCATAATAGCCCTGTTCCTTATATTCTACCTAACCAATTTGGCGAGCGCCTACAAAGCCGAATGTGATACGCGCTCCAAAGGAAGAGCCGCCACTTTTAGGGAAGATTTAAGGGAACTGATCGATAACCGTTTTCATATAACGCTGCTGATGCCAACCTTTATCGGCGTTACTTTCTTTACGATAATGCCCACGGTGTTCATGGTATTCATTGCCTTTACAAACTTTGACAGCTCGCATCAGGGTGAGGTACTGTTTGATTGGGTAGGGCTTGCGAATATAAGAGACCTTTTTACCAAAACCGGCGAAATCGGTCAGAGATTTGTTCCAGTTTTAAGCTGGACATTAGTATGGACGATTTTTTCGACATTTACCTGCTACTTCGGCGGGATATTTCTCGGCATACTCATCAATAAAAAAGGCGTAAGGTGCAAGACGCTTTTCAGGACAATTTTCATTCTGACAATAGCCATGCCCCAATTTGTTTCGCTGCTTGCTATCAGAAACATTCTGGGCGAACTGGGGCCCTTTAATACATTGCTTGTAAAGCTGGGTTTTTTAAGCGATCCAATTTCCTTTTTGGCAAATTCGGACAGTGTTTTAAGGGTAAGGGTGACAATAATTCTTACGAACTTCTGGATCGGCGTTCCGTATACTATGCTTATGACCAGCGGTATTTTGCTTAACATTCCCGCCGATCTTTATGAGGCTGCCAGAATTGACGGAGCGGGACCTTTCAAGTGTTTGGTGAAAATTACCATGCCCTATATTATCTTTGTTACCACCCCCTATTTAATTTCTTCTTTTATTGGCAACTTCAACAGCTTTAATGTTATCTACCTTCTTACCAACGGCAGGCCCGGTGTAGCCGGGGGTTATAAAGCGGGCGCTACAGACCTCTTGGTAACCTGGCTTTTTAAATTATCAGTCGATGAAAGAGAGTATAATTTGGGCGCGCTTATAGGAATTATGACGTTCATTTGTACTTCTACGATAACCCTGCTTACATACCGTCATACCAAGGCTTACAAAGAGGAGGACGCTTTCCAATGATAGATGCAAAAAAAGGTGAGACAGCTTCTCTGGTAATTACCCATACAGTGCTGATAATCCTGGCGGTTATATGGCTTTATCCTATTCTTTGGGTAGTGCTTAGCGCGTTCAGGGTCGAATACAACGATCAGGGCGATTTAATCGGGATTGTTGTTTCGCATTATTTCCCCAAGAGCCTTGGGTTTGAAAACTTCAAACGGCTGTTTACAACTACATATTTCGGCAGATGGGTCACGAATACACTTATTGTCGCTGTTTTCAGCACAACCCTTTCAACTTTGCTTTCCCTGAGCACTTCTTACGTTATGAGCAAGATGAGATTTAAATTGAGAAAGCCGATCATGAACATCGCGTTGATATTGGGGCTTTTCCCGGGGTTCATGTCGATAATCGCCATTTACTATATCCTGAAAGCGCTGGGTCTTACACAGTCTCTTGCCGCTCTTGTTCTTGTTTATTCAGTGAGCGCGGGTTTGGGTTTTTATATAGGCAAGGGCTTTTTTGACACCATCCCCAATTCTCTGATAGAAGCGGCAAAACTTGACGGGGCTATGCAGTCCCGAATTTTTGTCTCGGTTGTTCTGCCGCTGAGCCGGCCTATAATCATCTATATAGCCCTTATGGCGTTTATGGTTCCGTGGATGGATTTTATTATGGCAAGGGTAATTTTGGGCGAACAAAACGTTCACCTGCACACGACTGCCGTCGGACTGTACTATATGCTGTACGGGCAAAGGGTAGATTCCAACGTGTTTACATTGTTCTCGGCGGGCTGTCTTTTGATAGCGGTTCCCATTGTGTCGCTGTTCCTTTCCATGCAGAAATTCTATGTCGAAGGAATTACAGCCGGCTCCGTAAAAAGCTAGGAAGTATAGTTGAAGAGCCGCAAAAATACTTTTCATCAGTTTTTTCTGGTTGTTATACTTGCCTGTGTTGTGAGCTGTCTGGAGTACAGAATTTTGGATAAAGAATTGGAAAGTGAGCCCGTCAACGACAATTACCGTGTTTATTATGAAATCTTTCCGGGCGGATTCTCGGACACAAATGGGGACGGCATAGGGGACCTCAAGGGTATAATCAACCGGCTGGATTATCTTAACGATGGCAAACCGGACTCAGGCAAGAGTCTTGGTGTGGAAGGAATCTGGTTGATGCCGATTATGCCCTCACCGAGTTACCACAAGTATGACGTTACCGATTATTACGGTATAGACACAAAATACGGAACAATGGAAGATTTTGAAAACCTCGTCGCCGAATGTGAAAGGCGCGGTATCAAGCTGATCATTGACCTTGTTCTCAATCACACTTCCTCACGTCATCCGTGGTTTGTCAACGCGAGAGAGGCGGTAAAACAAGGGGATTTGGATAACCGTTACGCGAAATACTATACAATGGAAACAATTGAGGCTCCCGGAAAAACCTGGCACAGAATGGAAAAAACGCCGGACGGAACGCAGTACTACTACGAAGGTAATTTCTCATCCAGTATGCCGGAACTTGATCTTGACAATCCCGATGTACGCGCTGAGATTATCGATATCGTCAAATTCTGGCTTGGCAAGGGGATAGGCGGTTTCAGGCTGGATGCCGTCAGGTATTACTATTACGGAGAAGATTACAGGAACATTCAGTTTTTAAAATGGTTTGATGATGAATGTAAAAAAATTAAGGACGATATTTATATCGTGGCTGAAAACTGGTCGGGGACTGCTTCCATACAAAATTATTATGAAGCGGTAAATTGTTTTGATTTCGGAATGTCCGGTACTATGGGGGATGTTTATTACACCGCGCAGAGAATAGACAGCGTTACGGAATTTGTAACCCGTTTGTCTGCATACCAAAACCAAGTACTGAGAAAAAATCCACAGGCTATTTTGAACCCGTTTGTCTCAAATCACGACATGGACAGGGCGGCGGGTTTTTTGGAAGTGCAGGATTACGCGATGCACACTGCGGCAAGCCTGTACATACTTTCAAGCGGATGCCCCTTCATTTATTACGGTGAAGAAATAGGCATGAAGGGTTCAAGGGGCAATGGATCTACCGACGCGAACAGAAGGCTCGCTATGCTTTGGGGCGACAACGATACAGTCGCCGATCCCGCAGGCAGCGTATACGACAGGGCAAGGCAGACAAACGGCACCGTAAATAGCCAATTGCCAAAAAAGAACAGCCTTCTCACCCATTACAAAAAATTGATCAGACTGCGCAGGGCAAACCCCGAAATTGCAAGAGGCATAATCGAACCGCTGGATTTTTCACGGTACACAGCCTTCGGCGGTTTCATTTCCGATTACAACGGCAGTAAGGCGGCAGTTTTTCACAATACCGGCGAAACCACTCTTACTGTTGACCTGTCAGACTATACAGACGTGAATTTTTCCGCCGTAAGAGGGTATGCCGGAAAGGGCACGGCGTCTTTGAACGGCACTGTTCTTGTCATTTCAGGGTACACGAGCGTTGTGCTTAAATAGGAAAAGCAATCATAGCTATCTATTAATTCTGCTTTTATGATAGACTATAGCCCAATTCTATGCGTAATAAACTAACCGATGAACTTGCTGTCTGCGGCATGAACGCGGCGCTGGCAGTGGGAGAACATCATCCGCTGTCAATAAACCGCCTCTTTCTGCGTGAGGACAGGCTTAAATCATTTACCGGCATTTGTAAACAGCTTGCCGAACGCAAACGCCCCTACAAGATCTGCGATGATGAGGAACTGGAGCGTATCTGCAAGAGCGTCCATCATCAGGGGGTGGTGGTCATGATTGAAGAACCGGAGATTGAGCCGCTCTCCAGGGAGGACCTCGATCTGTGGGCAGGCGAAAGAAAGACGGGAGTTGTTCTTCATTCTGTTGGGAACGATCACAATCTGGGAGCTATCGCCAGGGCGGCGGCTTTTTTTGACGCGGGCTTTCTTGTGTTGAACGAAATGGACAGTGAGGCGCGGCTTTCCACCAGCGCTTACCGTGTCGCGGAAGGCGCGCTGGAACATTTAACGATACGGAAGATCACAAACACAGCCGCCTTTCTTAAAGACGCTTCTAAACTGCTTTTGACTATTGGTACGGATACGAGGGCGAGAATGCGTATCGGCGATTTGGGCGGCGTTGTGAAGGGCGCGAAAGTTAAGGGCAGCCGCCCCGGTATCGCCCTAGTGCTGGGTAACGAAGAAACAGGGCTTCCCAAAAACGTGAAGGATCAATGTTCATGCCTTCTGCGTATCCCGGGAACCGGCAACATCGACAGCCTGAATGTTTCACAGGCTGCCGCGTTGTTCCTCCACGCTATTTTTGAAGTTTAGGAAACTCGCCGGGTTTTGCCTCGGCTAAGAGTTGAATTTGTTTACCATCATCGCGGGTTGATGCGTAGCGTCCAGCGTATCGCGCCACAGGCTGCTTTCGGGATCAACCTTGTTGCGGTGGGTTATTACCACCTTGATGGGCAGATGCACAAATTCATTGTTGACAAGCCCGATGATCACCTTGGTTTTTCCGGCCATTGCCGCGTGAACCGCCGCATTACCCAGACGTTCGCAGTAAATTGAGTCGCCGGGATTTGCCGGAGCGGAACGGATCGCGTAACTGGGGTCGATGTACTTCAAATTGATCTCAATTTTCTTTTCTTCAAAGTGTTTGAGTATCCTGTCACGAAGATAGGTTCCAACATCCACCATTTTTATATTGCCGCCGGCGTCTGTTTTCTTCTCTTTTATCAGCTGATCCTGCATGGCCCCTTCCGCGACAACTATAACCGCGTGTTTACGCTTGGTGAGCCGGTCCTCCAGGTGCTTTAAAAAGCCGTTGTAACCTTCCAGGTTGAAGGGCACTTCGGGGATCAAAACAAAGTTTACCTCGTGGCTTGCAAGCGCCGTATGCGCGGCGATAAAGCCTGAGTCCCTTCCCATTACTTTTACAAGGCCGACGCCGTTAATTGCCGAAGAAGCTTCCATGTGCGCCGCCGTAACAACTTCAACAGCCTTGGAGACCGCGGTGTTAAAACCAAAGGAGCGGTCTATATGCGCGAAGTCGTTGTCAACTGTTTTGGGTATCCCCACCATTGCGACCTTCAGCCGTCTTTTATCGACTTCCTCGGCAATGTCCATAGTACCCCGCTGGGTACCGTCGCCGCCGATAACAAAGAGCATGTTCAGGTTGAGCTTTTCCATTGTATCGACAATAGTTGACACTTCCCTGCCGCCGCCACGGGCGCTCCCCAGGAAAGTGCCCCCCAGCTTATGAATGTCGTCAACATTGTTGGGATCAAGCTCCTTTATATCAAACTTTGATTCCGGTAAAAAGCCCAAATAACCGTAACGGATGCCGGAAATACGGCGGACTCCGTAACGATACCACAGACAGCGTACAATGGCCCGGATCACATCGTTAATACCGGGGCACAAACCGCCGCAGCTTACAATACCCGCGTGTACATGGGCAGGCGTATAGTAAATGAACTCACGCGGCCCGGCGCGTTCCAGCACCTGCGACTTTTTGAGGTGCGGCTGCTGTCCCGGGACAACATCAGTGCTAAGGCGGACAAACTGGTCGTCAGTAACATAATTGGCAACACCATCCCCCGCTATTTTGGACATTTCAATCGGCGACGTAACATTGGGCTTGCCCAGCTCTTCTATGGTAAAATCCAGGTTCTCATCCATAATTTACACATCTCCTTATTATGCCACGTGAGTGGCAATGTAAATCGAAGCCACCGCGACGCGGTGACACTCCTCCGTGTATTGTAAATATACAACTGAATGTTACTTTTTACAAGTTGTATATTAAGTGTTTTTATGGAGGTTTCCACTCTGTCTATTGACAATCACCGTGCCGCCGGTTTTTTTCGCGAATTCCCCAGAATTCCCCCTTGACATAAAATTACGAAATTTGGTAGAATACCCACACCCGCGCAAAAGGAGCCGGGTAAAAAAAGGAGTTCTCTATGAAAAGGTTTGTCTGCATTTTTATTGTTTTTTTCTCCGCAATCTACGCCCTTACGGCACAGTCCTCGCCTCCGTATAACGATGTTACTATTTATTTTCATTCAAATGTAACACGAAGTCAATTTGACGCTATTACAGATACTGATGTACAGAGATCTGTACAAAATGCAAACAGAGTCATATACAAAAGTTTTTTTGAGCTCGAAGATTGGGATAATGAAGACGACAACATGGTTGATTGGATACACGAAAACAGAATTCTTCCCGGTACGAGGAATAACAGGCAAAATGGCGATATGTGGGAATTATACGTTCCCCGTTTTAATACAGACGGATGGTATATATTGGTTCGCTGGTCATACGATGACGGCTATACATATCGTTTGTTTTACTACAATACAAATTGATGCCGTACATTCTCATCTTTCGGCAGAAACCGTGAGAAAAAAGGTGACTGACACCCTCACTGGCCGGGGAGCGATCCCCCGCTGGCCGGAGGGCGATCCCCCGCTGGCAGAACGAACGCGGCATCATCGGCGCATGGAGCGAGATTCAGAGCGCCATTATTCCGTAGGAATAATAAGTAATCCCTTAACGGGGAATTACAATCTTGCGTTCTTTCGCTGACGGCGGTATATTGTAGGCATGAGCAAATTCATGGTAAACCTCACCGCTGTCAATCCCAGCGAAAGACAACGCCGAACTCCGCCCGTCGAGGTGATGGTCGATACCGGATCAGAATTGTCGTGGCTTCCCAGAAAGGAACTGCAAAACATCGGCATAAACTCCGAAGGCAAAAAACGGTTCGTATTGGCAAACAAAAACGTAATCGAGCGGGACATCGGCTACGCGATACTGCAAGCTGAAGGTTACACCACGAATGACGAAATCGTTTTCGCGGAAGAAGGCGACATGACGCTTTTAGGAGTGCGTACAATCGAAGGCTTTAGCGTAATGGTAGACAACATCGGACACCGTTTTGTCGCCACCGCTACGTTAGCGTGTTAGGGTAGTCGCGGGGGTGTCGGGCGTGATTTTTGTCATGTGTCGATAAACGCCGCAGCCGTCTAGCGTCCGGCGGAGCTGAGCGTAGCTCAGCGCAGCTAAGCGCAGCTAAGCGCAGCTAAGCGCGGCTTGCACTGCCATAAGTATTCAGAATTACTTGCCTCTTTAATAAATTCCCGCTTAGTCGTATACTCTTTTCTGGAGGTATCAATGTTAAATTTTACTCCGCCAAAAATAGGCAAGTTAAGTCCCACTATGCTGGTTTTAATATTAGCGGGAATAGTATTGCTAATCCTTCTGGGGACTAGTGTTTTTATTGTTGATCAGGCTGAAGAAGCGGTGATTACCCGTCTTGGGAAGTATTACATTACGAGGGGGCCGGGGCTTCAGTTTAAACTGCCGTTCGGCATTGACCGTAACTACACTGTGAATGTCAGGGCTGTGCAGACTGCGCAGTTCGGGTTCAGCACTGTGAAGAGCGGCGTTACTTCATCTTATGTTAGCAAGACATCCGAATCTACAATGCTGACGGGCGACCTCAATATCGTTGATATTGAGTGGATTATTCAGTACAGGATCACGGATTCCAAAGCGTGGGTTTTCAATGTTATGGAACGTGAAAGTACTATCAGGGATGTGTCCCGCTCTGTTATCAACAGGCTGGTGGGCGACCGCGCCATTATGGACATCATGAGTCCGGCGCGCAGCGCTATTGAGATTGAGGGCGCGGACTTGATGAATGAGACTTTCAGGAGTTACGGTTTGGGGATTCATGTTATCGCGGTAAAGCTGCAGAATATCGATCCTCCGGCGGGAGGGGTTCGGCAGGCTTTTGACGATGTGAACAAGGCTATTCAGGATATGAACCGCCTTATCAACGAGGGTATGCAGGTTTACAACGAGGAGATCCCCAGGGCGAGGGGCGAGGCCGAGCGGGTGGTTCTTGTCGCGCAGGGATACGCGGCTGAGCGCGTCAACAGGGCGATGGGAGACGTGGCGCGTTTTAATTCGGTTTACGATGAGTACCGCACTTCCCCCGATGTGACAAGGCAGCGGCTTTACTACGAAATGATCGAAGAGGTGTTCCAGGATGCCGACGGTATGGTTATCATCGACCGTAATCTTGATAACTTCCTTCCGATGATGAATCTCAGCGGCGTTGTTGGCTCACAGGGAGGCAGGTAATGAAAAAGACGATCACTACTGTAATTGTTGTTACGGTTATAGTTATCGGTGTTTTTGTCGCCGGTCCGTTGTTTGTCATTGAGGAGGGCGAGCAGGCTGTTGTTGTTCAAATGGGGCGTATTGTGCGTGTTGTTACCGACGCGGGTCTGCACCTGAAAACGCCGTTTATTGATGAGGTTGTCCGTTACCCGAAACGTATTATGGCGTGGGACGGTGAGCAGACCAGCATTCCTACCCGTGAGAAACAGTACATCTGGGTTGACGTAACGGCACGCTGGCGTATTGCCGATCCGCAGAAGTTCTACGAATCCATTTCAACGTTGGAAGGCGCGTATTCCAAACTGGCGGAGGTAATCGACTCTGAAGTTAAAACTGTTACCGCGGAAAACTACTTTCGTGAATCGGTGCGTAACTCCAACATTATAATGGAGAGGGCGGATACTGTAGACGATTTGGGAATCGGCGACGAGATCGATCCAAGCGTTATCCAGTCATCAATCAGAACTGATACAACTTACGAGCCGATTGAAAAGGGACGGCGAAGAATAGCCGAGGAAATCTTAGAGCGTTCGCGCAGGATGGTTCCCGAATACGGAATCGAGCTTATAGATGTGGTAACACGCCAGATCCGCTACTCCGACGATCTTACTCCAAGTGTTCATGCCCGCATGATTAAGGAACGCAACCAGATAGCGCAGGCTATCCGCTCCGAGGGCGAGGGCAGAAGGGCGGCTCTTTTGGGACAGATGACCAATGAGCAAATGGAAATCCGCTCCGCCGCGTACAACCGCGCCGAGACAATCCGGGGAGAGGCGGACGCTGAAGCGGCGCGAATATACTCCGATGCTTATAACAGGGATGCCGGAACGAGGAGTTTCTTTGATTTCTGGAGAGCGATAGAGTCTTACCGCCAGACCATGCCCAAATTTAACAAGACCCTCACTACTGACATGGACTATTTCCGTTATCTGTATTCGCCGAGACAGTAATGCAGCATGTACACATTTGCGCAGTAGACGAAAAACTATCGGCTTGTTTTGATACAGGGCTGGATCCGCGTTCATTTGCGCGGACTAAAATGTCCCAGAATCTGATAGAGCCGGGTTATATAGTTTTTCCCGATGGTTCAAATGAACTATGGAAGTCGTCAGGCGTAAATGAAATAAACGGTTTTATGAGGGTATGGGGCCCGCCATTCTACGGTGAAAGGCTGGACTTGATTCTTGGCAAGGCGTTTTCTCCGGGGCGGGAACAAGCCCAAGCGCGGCAGGAGGCGGTACAGGCTATAGCTTTCTGGATCAGGGCAAAATTGCTTCTTGGCGAAACACATTCCGCCCTCAGCCCCGGAGCCGCGTTTGTCTGCTGCGAAGATGGAAAGGCGGAAAACCCGAAGGGCAGCGTTTTTTTTACTCCTGAAAATTTATCTCAGCGCTGCCTTTTTGTTGAGGGGGCGGAACCGAATTATTATTATTGTCCTGACTTGAAGGGTATGGAAGCCGCCGCTTTCTGCGCGGGAGCCATGTTGTACAGAATACTGGTTGAGTCTCATCCCTATCCGACAGCGTTAAGCGTTTTTCAGGATATGAGAGAAGGCGTTTTCTTTCCTCCGCACCTTGCGGCTCCGGGTCTTGATGAAAAAATTTGCGGGCTTATTCAATCCGCTCTTTTACTGCCTGTCGCCAAAAAAAGAACGAACGCAACCGGAACGGATATTCTTGACGCTCTCCTTAAAATGTTGATGGATAAAGACGGTAATATTACTCCCGTTCCTTCGCTGTTTCGTAAATTGACCATAGAAGAAACCGTAGATTTGGAAAAAGAAAAAAGCCGTTATTTAAGAAGCAACTATTTTTTTGTTAAACTGAACCGTTTTTATATTCGCAATAAACTGGCTGTACTTACAGCTACGGCGGTTTTTGTTTTTACTTTATTTGTCATAGGAAGCATAGCGCAGAGCCGTTCCTCAAGGCCGACAACAGCGGGATTAAATTCCGATGCCGTTGTTTCAGTTTATTACGATTCATTCAGCGCGCTGGATCATATCTATATGGAAGCGTGCCTGATGGGAGCGGATAAAAGCGATGTTGAAGCAATAATAAATTTGTTTGTGGTTGACAAGATGAGGCAGACTTATAATTTTGGAGGCGAATCTTCGTATATACCCGCAGAAATTTGGCAGCAAGAGGGAAGGGAGCTTCCCTCTCCCGATGTTTTCGGCATAACAGATCTGCGCATTGAACAAATTGGCGGCAGTGAGGAAGCGGATCAGGTACATTACCGCGCTGACTATCTGCTTTGGTTCCCGAACGAACCTGACGTATACACACGCAGCGATATACTTACGTTAAAGCGCGACAGGCGCAATAATTGGCGCATAACGGAAATCATGCGCACTGAGTATTAAGCGTCTTCTCTCAAAGTCCCGTCAAGCCAGCGCCCGATGAGATAACGTGAAAGAGAGCCCTGTCCCGGCAGCTGCGGCAGATCGTCCTTTGTGAACCATTTCGCGTCTTCAATTTCATCCCCGTCAGGCTGAATTGTTCCCGATAGAAAACGGGCGCTAAAGCCTATCATCAGCGAATTGGGAAACGGCCACGGCTGTGAGCTTATGTAGATAATGTCCTGAACTTTAATTTTTATCTCTTCGAAAATTTCCCGCGTCACTGTCTCTTCCAGCGTTTCTCCCGCTTCGTTGAATCCTGAAATAAGGGAATAAACCCTGTTCTTAAACCTTTTGTTATGCGCAAGAATGATTCTGTTCTCATCGTCTGTAATGGCGGTAATAACCGCCGGGCAAATTCTTGGAAACTCGATTCTTCCGCACTTTGGGCAGAGGCGCTGCGCCTCTCCGGGAACATCGTTGTTTCTCTCTCCGCAGGTTCCGCAAAAGCGCGAATCGAGGCGCCACTGCGCGATGTGGCACGCGCGAAGAATCCTGCCGGGATTTCCGGCTCCCGCGTCGCTTAAAATCGCAAGTACCTGACGGACGGGGATATTCTTCCAGTTTTCAGGCAGGGCAGTACCCGGCAAAACGGACACCGCGTGTATTGTTCCCGGCTCATCATCAATTGCCGGTATTTCAAAAACTTCAGTATCCTTAAAATCCCCCGCCAGTTCCAAAGGAAGCCCCGTAGTTATTTGAGAATCGGGAAAATCCGCCGGCAAGAGCAAATTATCACCCAAAAAGAAAAAAGCCTGTTTATTCAAAGTATACTCCAGGTAAATTTATTGTAATTCTCCCGCGATTTATTATATACTATAACAGGAGTTGCCATGAACAGAATTAACTATCTTGAGATGCTGCCGTTAAGCGTCATTGCCAGATATACAAAGGGTCAGCCCAATGACGGCGTTCCCTTTGCCGGATACCCAAGAGCGCATCCATCGGAGAAAGACAAGCTCATTATTGTAAACGATCCCCTGGGACCTGAACCGATGGTTTTGGAATTTAAGCTTGATGACGTTCTTTTTGTTGAAGAGATTCCGTCCGCCGTAACAGAAGCCGGGGAAGGCGTCCCTCTTGTAAAGCTCTGGGTTAAACGCGGCGCTATAGGCATGATTCTTGAACCCTTCGAGGTAAACGATCCGGTGCAGTTTGCCGGCAGGGTTCGGGAAATAAAAGAGCGTATTTTGCAGAGCCGTCCCCATGCCGGGTGACTGGAAGGCGGATCTCCTCGCTGACAGTTCTGATGTTTCTCCCCTTTATTTTACCGAAGAGAATGGAAATGTCCATTGCGATCTTTGTCCTGCCCATTGCGCGATAAAAAGCGGCAGTTTCGGCGTATGCGGAGTGAGGGGCAACAAGGGCGGAAAGGGAATTATCCCCTTTTATGGATTTGTCTCTTCGTTAGCTGTCGATCCTGTAGAAAAAAAACCTCTCTATCATTTCAAACCCGGCTCACAGATACTCTCGCTGGGTTTTGCCGGATGCAACCTCCGCTGCCCTTTTTGCCAAAACTGGCAAATCTCCCAAAATACCGACATTGCAGGCAAAAGGATGAAAAGCGGTGAAATTGTATCAGCCGCCTTAAAACAGGATGTTTCCATTGCCTACACATATTCGGAGCCGCTGGTTCATATTGAGTATCTTCTTGACTGCATGACTCTTGCCCGCAAACACGGCATAGCCAATGTGCTGGTAACAAACGGCTGTATCAACGCGAAAGCCGCCGCCGAAATCCTGAAACACACGGATGCCGCCAATGTCGATTTAAAATCCTTTTCCGCCGAAACATACAAAAAGACGCTGGGCGGCGATTTACAGACAGTCCTTGATTTTATCGAGCTTGGCTGTAAAATGGGCGTTCATATTGAAATCACCACACTGGTTGTGCCGGATTTGAACGATTCAAATGACGAGCTAAACGCCATCGCGGATTTTGTCGCCAATCTTGGCGGCGCTGTTCCGTGGCATTTATCCGCCTATCATCCCGATTACCGCTGGAACGCGCCGCCCACAGACCCCGCCTTTTTATTAAACGCCGCCAAAGAAGCGCGAAAAAAACTGCCGTTTGTCTACACGGGCAACATCTCAGGCGGAAATGACACCCACTGTTCCCATTGCGGCGCGGTCATGGTGCGGCGGCAGGGCTACCGCGTGGATATTACGGGGCTTGCCTCTGAAAATGAAGTGTACAAGTGCGCCAAGTGCGGAGAATTGACGGGAATTGTCTGCGGCGGACATCCTGGTATGGTTTCATAGAGCAGCCTTGACTAACTTTGTAGTGCAGCCTTGACTACATTCATAGTGTAACCTTGACTAACTTTGTAGTGCAACCTACACTGCATTTATAGTGCAGGCTACACTAACTTCCTAGGGCAGACTGTCTATTTTTGTATACAGTCCAGTAATACGCTTCGGAATTTTAACCACGAACTCGTACCTTAGGTACGCTCGTACCTTAGGTACGCTCGTACCTAAGAGGATTTTCGGCGGTTTTTCCGCAGTTCCCGCGCCATGACGGCAAATTCGGCAAGAGCCTCCGGTGAAGAAGGCGGGCAACCATTATTGTCGATACGATAGTACCCATTGTTCCTCATGATTCTGCATCCACCATGTTACAGGTTGCCGTCAGCAGAACAACGGCAACTGACAAAAATAGAAAA
>JGI24698J34947_10000625_pt1 | contig 16998 bp, 13 predicted proteins | sample TergutMp193P3_FD_34947 | JGI IMG/M metagenome (IMG submission 34947) | reverse complement strand
CCCGTTCCCATCCCGAACACGGAAGTTAAGACCTAGGCCGCCGATGGTACCGGGCCGCAAAAGCCCGGGAGAGCAGGTCGCCGCCGGGGCTCATTTTATAATTATGATAAAAACTGCAATAAGTATTTTTGCAGGCGTGGCCAAATTGGATTAAGGCATCTGGCTACGAACCAGAAGATTGCAGGTTCGAGTCCTGCCGTCTGCAATTATGACGCATGCAATAGCAAATAAGGTTAGGCAGGGAATTTAAACAGGGAGGCGGCTAAAACTCCAACTCCCCTGCCGGCACGAATTTAGCATTCTCCAGAAGCATCTTATCGTTTGCTCCCACAATGCTCACCCTGAAAGAATCAGGGTTGAAATACTTTGCCGCCATTGCCTTAACCTGTTCCGCAGTGACTGCGCGGATTTTTTCGGGGTATTCCCTGTAATGGTCTAAACTGCGGCCATTCAGCTCGGAGGCGGCAAATGTGTTTGCGGTTGTTTCTGCGTTTTCAAACATGCCGGGCATGGACTCTATAAGGGATTTTTTTGCGAATTCAAGCTCCTCTGCCGTGGGGCCCTCTTTGCCGAGTTTAAGACATTCTTCCCTTATCATATTCAAAGCGGTCTTGGCTGATTCCGCCTTTGTTTGCAAAGAAATCCCGACAAGACCTGTATCCTCGTAATCGGATTGGGCAAAGCTGTAAATGGAATACGCAAGCCCGTTTTGTGCGCGAACCGTGTTTGTCAGCCTTGAAGAAAATGAGCTGCCGCCCAAAATATAACTGGCTATGGCGGTTTGGTAATAGTCCGGATGGGGGCGTTTTACAAAGGGAGCCGCCATGATTATATTCGCCTGGCTAATATCCTTTTCGCTTGCAAAAATCCCTTTATGCTCGTTGAACTGCAACTCCTGCGCTTGCGGGCGGGCTTTTGCGCTGCTTTTCCAGTTTGCAAATAATCTTGTCAGGGTGCTTTTCAGCGAATCCGTGTTAAAATCCCCTGCGGCGGCAATTATAACCCTGCGCGGCACAAAAAATTCATCCTTGATAGCCCGCAAATTCGCTCTTTTGACACTTGCAAGATTTGCGCTGTCCGCTTTCCATAATCTGGGATTGTCCTTGTATAAAACCTTGGCGGAAAGGGCAAGCATCTGCGAATTGGGATGGTCGTAGCGGTGCATATACCCTTGGATAGCGGAATTTTTTTGCAATTCCATGCGGCTGGAATCAAGGTGTGCCTTGTTGAAAAGCTCAAAAAGCAAGGGCAAAACCTTGTCAAAATCACGGGACAGGCAATTCAAATGTATTTGGCTCCGGCTTGCGCTTATGCTTGCGCTTATCCTCGCAGACAAAAATTCCAGAGAGTCATCCACCTGCGCAGGGCTTAGAGTTTCGGTTCCTCCCCTTGAATACAGCGAAGACAGTATTTGCAGCGAGGCAACTTCTTCCCTGTTTTGCGGAACAGCGTTTTCCCTGAAATAAAATGTAAGGTCTATCAGGGGAATTGCAGTATCCCTTACGGCATAAAGGGTTATGCTGTCGGTTATGGGTATGCGAAAATCGCCGGGATATGGGGGGGTATATTGAAACTCCGGAAAAATGATGTCCTTATACGACTGCGGCAAAGCGGTTCCCGTTTGCGGCAGGTTGGGTAGGGAGGTAGCGCAAGCTGTCAAAAATATAAAAATACCAGCAAATAAAAAACGCATCATTCATCCTTCATAATTTTATAATGAATACCATCAAGCAAGGCAAGCCACGATGCCTCTATAATATTGGTGCTAACCCCTGCGGTATGCCAACTCTCCCTGCCGTCGCCGAAGGTTATCCATACCCGTACAGATGCATCCGTTCCAACCTTGCTTCCCAGAACACGCACTTTGTAATCATCAAGTTTCACGGCGGCAATGCACGGAAAATGTTCAATCAAGGCTTTGCGAAGCGCAGTATCCAGGGCATTGACGGGACCATCGCCCTCGCTAACCTCATGGATAATTTTCCCGCCGATTTGCAGTTTAACGGATGCCTCGGAAACGTGAACACCGTCTTCGCCCATATCTTCTATAACGCGATAACCCAGCGTTTTGAACTTATCCTGATAAAGCCCCAAATTGCGGCGAGCGAGCATTTCAAAACTGCCCTCGGCGGTATCAAAGGCAAAACCCTGATTTTCCTTTTGCTTAACACATTCCAAAAGCTCCGCTGCAATCTTGGATTTTTTATCAATGCCGGGCAAAATTTTTGAAAGTTTTTCCGCAATCAAAGCACCGCCTGCCTGGTCGCTGGTTATAAATTCCCTGGAATTGCCCACGAGTTCCGGTTCTATATGCTCAAAACTCCTCGCAATTTTAAGCACGCCATCTATATGTGCCCCGCCCTTATGCGCAAAAGCGGTCTCGCCGATAAAAGGCGCGCGAATATCGCTCTGCACATTTGCCACCTCGTCAACGGCAAGGCTAAAATAGCGAAGGCGTTGCATATTGTTTTTGCATTTAACTTCATAGCCCATTTTCAAGCAAAGGTCTGCGGCAATGGTGATTAAATTCGCATTCCCGCACCGCTCGCCATAACCGTTTACAACGCCCTGTACGTGAACAACGCCTGCCTTCACCGCGCTTAGCGAATTTGCAACAGCCAAGCCTGTGTCATTGTGGCAATGTATTCCGATTTTGCAATTCACGCTTTTAAAAACATCGCCGAGTATTTTTTCGATTTCCCAAGAAAGAGTTCCGCCGTTTGTATCGCAGAGAACAATATATTCCGCACCGCCGAGTTCTGCCCTCTTTATGGTTTTTATGGCATATTCCGGATTTGCCTTGTAGCCGTCAAAAAAATGCTCGGCATCGTAAATGACTTCCTCGGAATGTTTTTTCAAAAACTCCATAGACGAGCTTATCATATCCAGATTTTCTTCCAGTTCGGTATGGATAACCTCTGTAACATGTATATCCCAGGATTTCCCGAATATGGTTTTCACGGGAGCCTCGCTTTTAACCAAATCTTGCAATATCTGGTCCTGTTCCGCCTTGATTTTGGGCTTTCTGGTGCTGCCAAACGCCGCTATCTTTGAATTTGAAATATTCTCCGCGCGAATCGCCTTGAAAAATTCCTCATCGGTGGGATTGCCTTTATTGGGCCAGCCGCCTTCAATGTAATCCGCTCCGAAATCGTTTAGCAAGTGCGTTATTCTGATTTTGTCGTTAAGGGAAAAGTTTATGCCTCTGGCCTGGTTACCGTCTCGAAGCGTGGTATCGTAAAGGGATATGAGCATATTTAAATCCCCATCGCTTTTGCCAACTCCGCAATATCGGAATTTTGCGGAAATTTTGCTTTGGCCTTTGAAACGACTTGCATGGCTTCATGCACTTTGCCGCTCAATGCCAGTGCCTGGCCGTATAGGAATGCGAATTCCGGTTTGTCGCCTAACCCCTTTTTCAAAAATTCTAGGTTGTCCAAAGCCTCTGCCGCTTTATCTTTTGCAACATAGATTTCCGCAAGGGCAAGAGGATTGTGCGGAGCTCCAAGCATTAAATTTTTAAGCGTTTTTAGAATGTCTATCGCGAGCGCGGTTTGCCCGGTTTTATTCCAGTATTCTGCTAAAAATTGCAGAGAACTTACGTGAGCCTGAATCACATTAGTCGGTAAAAAACTGATTTTCGGAACAAGAGACGCCGTGTAACCGAACCATTTAACGGCTTCCTCATCTTGTCCCAGCTTTGCAAAAAGCCGCGCCTTTTGGCTCAGAGCCGGTTCAAAATAAGGGTCCTGTTTTAAGGATTGATTTAGCCAGTCCATAGCTTCGTCCGTTTTGCCAAAATGTTCCAAAATCCTGGCTATGTTCTGCGGAATTAAAGTTTTAAATTCGTCATAATGCTCTTTCCCGGCCTTTTCCAAAGATTTTTTCATCCATATAAGAGCGTTTTCATAATCCTCTATAATTTCATAGCTCGCCCCGAAATGATACATCGCATTCGGGTCCATTTTCGCAGGGTCGGGATATTCCTCCTTGAACAGCTCCAAATTTCTCCGCTGCTTTTCCTTTAACAGGGCCGGGTTTTCATAGCCGGTGTGGAAAATTTCCAATGGTAATTGTACCTCCACAAATCTGTACTTTCTCACACTTGATAAAATCTGTTCGTGTATGCGGCCCTCAAAGCGTATTTTGGGAGTATTCGGAAAAACCCTTATTTGCGAAAATCTTATTCCCGTTTTACCCTCATCTATGGAATTGCAAACCACAAAGGAAAATACCTTGTCCGGGGTTTCGTGGCTCAGCAGCCTGCGAAGTTCCTCAACCGTTTTTCTAGGCAGCCTGTCATCCGCATCCAGCCATATTATCCAGCGATTTGCGGCTTTTGAAATAGAATAATTTCTCGCTGCGGCAAAATCCCTAGTCCATTCAAAATATTCTATTTTTGCGCCGTAACTCTGCGCTATCTCAACCGTTTTATCCGTTGAGCCGGTATCCGTAACTATAATTTCATCCGCCAAACCCTGCACCGACTTCAGACATTCCCCTATATTTTTTTCTTCGTTTTTAACAATCATGCAAATGGAAAGCAAAGGGCGCTTATCGTTTTCATTGAGCAAAGCCGCATTCGCCCGCTCAAACTGCCATTTCGCATCCTTATTGTCCCTATTTTCCTTTAGAATTTGCTCGGCGTAATTTTTTGACAGCTTAAAATTTCCCTGCTCAAATTCCCACAGACTCAAATTCCTCAGAGAATCCTGCTTTATGGTAAAAAAATTGGTTCCGCCTATAGTGATATCGGCTTTCATGGTGAGTATTTTTTTAAAAAAAACCATGCTTTCCGCTTTTTTGTTTTGCGATAACAGAATCATGGCAAGCCCGTAATACGCCTCTTCGCTTTTAGGAAATTGCTTTATGCATTTTTCAAATACTTCCCTAGCTTCTTCTATCCTATTTAACACAGTCAAATGCCTAGCATACTTATTAGTCGCATTCATTTTAAGTTCAAGCTGATCGGATGTGCAGTTAAATTCTGCGGCACGCTTGTAATAATCTACGGCTTTTTCCGTCTCACCGAGTATGGAATAGGAATCGCCCAGTTCAATCAATCCCTCTATCCTTTTTTCCTGTTCCGGGTCTGTCAGTTGGAGTTCCAGATTTCTCCTCGCTTTTTTTTGCCGGATTTCCACGGTTTCGTAGCCCATGTGCCAGATTGTAATATTGGTATTTACAGGATTTAAACCTAAATTTGAGGCTGCCTTTATAATGTTTTCGTGTACGCGTCCTTCAAAGCGCATTTTCGGATGGTTGGGGAACATTCTGGTTTGCATGAACCTTAAACCAACGGGTTTGCCATCTTCCGTATTGCAAACTGTAAAGGAAACCATGCGGTCCAGCGGCGCGAGTTTTAATTTGTTAAATGCCGCCGCTTGGTCGGGTGGAACATAATCGTCCGCATCCATCCATAAAAGCCACGGGCAGCTCGCCTTTTCAAGGCTCAGGTTGCGGGAATATGCAAAATCTCCAATCCATTCGGATTCAATCAAAACCGTTTTAGGAAAAGAGCGAACAATTTCAATAGTTCTGTCCGTAGAGCCGGTGTCGTTTACAACAATTTCGTCTGCAAAGGGCAAAAAACTTTGAATGGCGCGTCCTATATTTTCTTCTTCGTTTTTAACTATCATGCAAACGGAAAGCGTATTCCTTTTGCCAACACAGGGCAAGGCTTTTTTTATAGTCCCAAACGGCATGGCTAGAATATAGCAAATTCCACGGAACCGTTTCCTTTAATTCATATCGGAATGGGGTTTGAATATTTTTTGCGTATTCTTCATTGCGCAAAAATCGGGACCGCACATGGAACAGTATTTGGAATTTTTTGATTGCGAAGGCGAAAAAGAAGCCTTGTGAAAAGAGCCGGCGGTTTCCGGGTCAAGGGAAACGGCAAATTGGTCTTCCCAGCGAAAATCAAAACGGGCGCGGCTGATAGCCTTGTCCCTTAACAAAGCCTGCTCATTGCCCTTGGCTATGTCTGCGGCGTGGGCGGCCAGTTTGTAGGCAATTACACCGGCACGAACATCCTGCCTGTCCGGTAAACCCAAGTGCTCTTTTGGGGTCACATAGCAAAGCATGGCGGTGCCGAGCATCCCGATAACCGCAGCTCCTATTGCGCTTGTTATGTGGTCATAGCCCGGTGCAATGTCGGTCACCAAAGGCCCAAGTGTGTAAAAAGGCGCTCCGTGGCAAAGTTCCAGTTGCAGGTCCATATTTTCCTTTATTTTATTCAAAGGTACATGGCCGGGGCCTTCTATAAGAACCTGAACGCCCAAATCCCAAGCTACCTTCGTTAGTTCTCCCAGAGTTTTTAATTCCGCAAACTGGGCCTCGTCATTGGAATCCGCAATGCTCCCCGGGCGCAGTCCGTCTCCGAGAGAAATAGCAATGTCGTACGCCCTTAAAATTTCGCAAATTTCCCCGAAGTGAGTGCGTAGAAAATTTTCCTGTTCGTGAGCCTGCATCCAGCATGCCATTAAGGAACCTCCGCGCGAGACTATGCCGGTTGTTCTTTTCAGTGCGAGGGGAATATAACTTCTCAAAAGCCCAGCGTGAATGGTAAAATAATCAACTCCTTGTTCAGCCTGTTCAATCAAAACATCCCTGAAAATTTCCCAACTCAAATCTCTGGGGTTGCCGCCCGCCTTTTCCAGAGCCTGATAAATCGGAACCGTGCCCACCGGAACGGGGCTTCTCCTCAAAATCGCCTCACGGGTTTCGAATATGTTTTTGCCCGTGCTCAAATCCATGACCGTGTCTGCGCCCCATTTCACCGCCCAAAGCATTTTCTGGGTTTCTTCCTCTATGCTGCCGCCCAAAGCGGAATTCCCTATATTCGCATTTATCTTTACCAAAAATTTAGAACCTATGAGCATGGGTTCGCATTCGGGGTGATTTCTATTCGCAGGCAAAACTGCCCTGCCTTCTGCGAGTTCTTTCTGCACGAGTTCCGGGGCCACTCCTTCTCTGATCGCCGCATATTCCATCTCCGGCGTTATAATGCCCTTTTGCGCGGCTTGCCGCTGGGTAAGACCCTCGGCGGGTTTAGGCCAGGCACTGCGGATTGGAATGCGGTTTGCCGGGTCGCTTTCGCCGCCGATACCTTCTGTATCGTACAAAATCAAAATCGGAATTTCCCTGTCGTCTAGGGAAATTTCGCGCATTCCAACTCGGATTTCGGGGTAAATTTTTCCCAGAATGAAAGTTCTGTTCATCATCCGCCCTGCGTTGCCGCTACAACCAAAATTCTGTCGCCATCTTGCAATGCAAAAGATGCCCATTTTGAACTCGGTACAATGTTATCGTTTACGGCTATGGCTACGCCTTTTTTGCCGACCCAGTCGCTTAAAGTTGCGAAATTCGCTTCCATGATTTCGCCGTTTACAGACAGTTTCAACTGAAATCCTCTAAAAGTCTAGGTTCTCTGCAATTTCAAAACCCTAGTGTCCGCCATAAAATCGTGCAAAGCTCGTTTTTCAATATCAAATGCGGCAATCAAACAGCCTGCGCCAAAAAAGGAACTTGAGAAAAAGCTCAAAAAGGATCTCAAAAATGCGCAACTCCATGTCATGGGTTTTCCGTTACTTCGCACAACTGCCAAACCGAATGCAATTTTTCCGAGCGTTCCAGAAAAATTTTTCACAAAAAAGGAATTGTAAAAAAACACAAGACCGGAGAAAAAGAGTATTGCCGGCATAAAATCTGTCATATTTGTTTGCGGAGTTATTTCCGAAATAATACCCAGCGCAGAGTGAATGGGGGTTAGCAGAACAAATACCAATTGCACAATAACGGCATCTATCGCAAAAGCGCATAGCCTCACCCAAAAGCCGGCATATTCAGCTTTGCTAACCGTTATGTTCGGCAAAATTTCCTCTTCTATAACTTTTTTTATCGTTTCTGCCTGAAATTCCGTTTTGAGTTCCGGCTCGGCCACACCATACGGACGCCAACCGTCAAAACCATCCCTCCACACAAGGGTTTCTGGAACAAAAGCACCTTGCTCCGCAAACAAAACCATCTGCCTAGGCGACCATGGCCCGTTTCTCCTTTTGCCCTCAGGCTTTGAAGAATCTATGTAATACCAGTCCATATTGAGTAAATATAGTAAACTATTCAAGCATTATGGCTTGGCGGTAATCGTGATTTGAGAGGGCGTTTAAAAGACGGCTGGTTTCGTAGCCGTCTTTGCCCAAAATGAATTCAAGACTTCTGATTTTTGCGTATCCAAACATTTCTTCAAAAAATTTCTCAAAAGGTTCTTTTTGTTTTGGAAATTCTTCTATGTAGTAATCTTCCAGTTTTGCAAGGCTTGCCGCTGTTTTCAAGGCGGTTTCAAAACCGCCGATGGTATCCGCTAGCCCTATTTCAACCGCTTGCCGCCCTGCCCAAACCCTGCCCTGGCCTATTGAATCCAGAGCTTCTTTGCTCATGTCCCGCCCTTCTGCGCAGCGAGACAGGAATGTATCATAACCGCGCTCAACAAAAGCCTGTAGCATGGCATATTCGCTTTCGCTCAAGGGACGAGCCGGCAAAATTCCCATGCCTAAAAACGGAATGCTCAAAACCTGTTCGGCCAGCAGGGTGTTTTTATTAGTTCCTATTCCGTCGTAAGCGGCGCCAATTTTATTCGCAAGTTTTTCACCGCTCGGAAAAAGCCCGAAAATTCCTATGGAGCCTGTAAGCGTGGCAGGCGAACTTACAATTTTACTCGCTCCGCAGGCTATGTAATATCCGCCGCTCGCCGCATAAGAACCTAAAGAAGCTACAACAGGTTTCGCTTTTGAAAGTTCCCGCACACTATGCCAAATCTGGTCGGAGACATAAGCCGAACCGCCGCTTGAATTTACCCTGAAAACAACGGCTTTAACTGAGCTGTCTTCCTGCAATTTTTTCAATTCCTTTATGTATTCCTTTGCGGTTATCACAGAACCGGAATACAATTCTTTTTCCGCATCGCTAACAATGCTTCCCTCTGCGTAAAGAACGGCTATTTTGCCGGAGTTTTCCGTGCCAGATGCAAAAGGATAACTGCCCAGCACATCCGAAATTTTTGAAAATTTGATATCTCCATTTTTTTTAATCCCAGCCATCTCCTTCAGCGAGTTTTCAAAATCCGTTTTGTAAGAGAGCGAGTCTATAAGCCCGTATTTCACCAGGTTTTCCGGCACGGAAAAAAGCAAATATTCATCTGCATAGCGGTTAAGAGAATCTATGGGAATGCCTCTGCTCTCGGAAATTCCGTTTAGAATTTCTCCCCACAGGGTATTCAAATAAAGGCTTTTCTGCTCCCTGTCGTAATCGCTCATTTTATAGTTCGTGTAAGGTTCTATGTAAGATTTATATGTGCCCACCTTGAACACCTGCATTTCAATTCCCATCTTTTCAAAAATGCCCCTGTTGTATTGCTGCATACTCCCAAGCCCTTTGAATTCGAGCATTCCGAGGGGATTCAAAATGATTTTATCCGCGACCGAAGCTGCGTAGTAGCTTTTTTGCGAAACGGTTTCTCCATAAGCGACCACGAATTTTCCGCTCTCTTTAAAATCCGTTAAAGCCTCTCTAATCTCCTGCATCGCGGAGATTCCTGCTTGAACAAAACCTAAATTCAGGTATATGCCTTCGTATCTGTCATTATGCTTTGCTATCTTTATAGCTTCTAAAATATCGTTTAATCCCTGCTGTTTTATTCCGAACTTGAAGAATACCAGAGATAGAGGGTCATAGCTCTCCTTTTCGGATATTATTCCGCTCAGGTTTATTTTCAGGATTGGTGAGGTTTCGGTTTTCTTTGTGCTGGACTCCGCAAAAAGCAGCATCGCATACAGAAAAACAAGGGATATAAAAGCTATCAGAGCAAAGGCGCAAAAGGCGCCGAGTGCCGAAGCCAGAGAGTATTTTAAAAATTGTTTCATGAGTTACCCAACTTACTCTGCGCATCTGCTAAGTGCAAAGTATCTATGATTTCCTGTAAATCACCCGCTATTATTTTATCCAAATTGTAAAGAGTTAAATTTATGCGATGGTCTGTGACCCTGTTTTGCGGAAAATTGTAAGTGCGGATTTTATCGCTGCGGTCTCCGGTGCCAACAAGGTTCTTTCTTTCTGCCGATTCTTTTCTCTGCTTTTCGGAAATGGCATAGTCCAGCAAGCGGGAACGCAAGAGTTCCATAGCCTTTGAACGGTTTTGAATCTGGCTGCGTTCCGTTTGGCAAGCTACCACCACGCCGCTGGGAATATGCGTTATGCGAACCGCAGAATCCGTTTTGTTCACATACTGGCCGCCAGCTCCGCTCGCCCTATATACATCTACCTTTAAATCTTCGCTGCGAATTTCAACATCAACTTCTTCCGCTTCCGGCATAACCGCAACGGTTGCTGCGGATGTATGCACCCTTCCCTGAGACTCGGTTTCCGGCACGCGCTGCACCCTGTGCGCTCCGCTTTCAAATTTCAGAACTCCGTAGGCATCGGCTCCGCTCACAAAAAGGCAAATTTCCTTAAAACCACCAACCGTTCCCTCGCTGATATCGGTCACCTCTACCTTAAAACCCTTGTTTTCCAAATACGCCCTGTACATTTTGAACAGGTCTCCTGCAAAAAGAGAGGATTCATCGCCGCCGGTTCCCGCTCTGATTTCCAAAATCGCATTGCGGTTGTCAAAGGGGTCGGGCGGAACCATCAAAATTTGCAGGTTGCTTTCCATGCCATCAAGCTGTTTTTCCAGAGGCCCGATTTCCGCTTTAGCGGCCTGCGCCAGTTCGGGGTCACTGCCGCCGAGGGCTTCTTTCCATTCCCTCAAATCACTGCAAAGCCGCATATATTCGGCACCAACGGCATAAGTTTTTTCAATAGCCTTAAAACTTTTGTGCAATTTCGTAAATTTTTCCGGGTCTGCGGCCACATCGGGCCTTGAAAGCTCCTGTTCGAGTTCTTCGTAGCGTTCCAGAAATTTTTGAACTTTTTCCTGCATAGTCCAGCATAATTTAGAAAAGCAAAACCCGTTATGCCTAGGTAGGTCTTGAGATGTTGTCATTTTCTAAATTATTCCTTTAATTTAGGGACAATTTATATGCAAAAGCGAGTGTTTTTTACTTTTTTCGCCATTCTTGTTTCTTTTTCCTGGTCGGTGGCGAAACAAGAAGTTGAACTTCCCATAAACGTGGGAATCGGTCCTGCGCTATTCTGGATTCCGGGTGTTGTTAATAGAGAACTGCATCCGGCTGTTCAACTTGAACTTTATGCGGTTCTTACCCCAAAAATATTGCAGGACAATAAAGAGAAAATCCCAAAGAAATATCGAAAGTATGTCAATACGGAAGAAGAGATGCACGTAGCACCCATTTGGATGTCGCTCATTCCGAAATATCTTATTATCAGCCCGAGGGAAGAAAGCTTTATTTATGGCGGGCTTTGGTCTCTTTTTGGAGCATCAATCTCCTTTTTGAAAACCCAGCGAATAAAATTAAATGGGTTATTATTATTGCCCACCTTCACTTATCTTTATACCCACGCCGAAAAAAATGAACCCGACACGCAGCACCTTTTCGGAGTTGGCGCGATGTTAAAACTCGAGAATACAATACGGTTCAGCGAAAATTTTCTTGCTACGCTCGCGTATGGGCATAATTTAAATCTGCCGCTCTCAATCAACACTTACAAAGAAGAAACAAAAACTGCCGAGCAGCGATGGATTCAAGCGGGAGTTTTATCCCTTGTTTTCCATTTTAGATTCAATGTAAAGCAGAGTATTTAATGAAAAATATTCCGACCGAGATTTTTAAAACTTATTCTCTGGCGTTTCTTTCTGATGGTTTGGGAGATAAAGCTCCTCTATTTTACGCAAAACATAGGCAAGAGCATTTAAAGAATCTGGATTCCCTGTGCGTTTATGCTTCTGTTGCAGAAGAGAGAGAAGGGAGAATTTGCCAGAGTCCGGATTTTTTATACCTGACGGGCATAAATCAGGGCAGGGCAATTCTGGTTTTAGACCCCTTTGCAAAAAATGAAAAGGAGATTTTGTTTTTAGCTGAAAAAAGTACTAAAAAAGAATTTTGGAACGGAATCAAGCTTGGGTTACCAGATCCGCATATAAGGGAAATTACCGGATTCAAAACGATTTTTTCTTTGGAAAAATTCAATTCTTGGTTTGAAAACAGAGTGGCGAATTTAAAAGTGCAACATATATATTCGAACAAAATAATACGCCGCAAATTGCTCGGTTGCAAACTCGATGTTAGGGACATTTCCGAAATTCATCTGGAGCAAAGGATTGTTTTGGAACCGGAAAGAATCGCCCTTGCAAAAAAGGCGCAGAGTATTGCAAAGAACGCTTTTTTAAAAATCTTACCACGCATAACGAATTACAAAAACGAGCGGGTTTTGTGTGCCGAGCTTGAATGCCAAATGCTTTCGCAAACAAATAACGGGCTTGCCTTCCCGAGTATTGTGGCTGCCGGTAAAAACGCCTGTACCCTTCACTACGCCAAAAAAGACTGTGAAATTGAAAAGGGGAATTTAATTCTTTTGGATTTCGGCTGCCGCTACAATACCGTTTGCTGCGATATTTCCCGCACCATCCCGGCAAGCGGAAAATTCAATCCCCTGCAAAAGCTGCTTTACAGCATAGTTTTAGATACTCAAAAATTTCACGAAAAAAATGTCCGGGCCGGTTTAACTCTTAAAGAACTCGGAAAAAAAGCCTGGAATTACATGGAAAAATTGCTCGAAGAACGCTTTACGGTAAAAGGCGGGAAAATGAAACGCCGCTACAGCACAAAGCCGCACGGTATCAGCCATTTAATCGGGGAAATTGTGCACGAAGGAGCTACCGATAAAAGCTATTTGGAAAAACCCTTGAAACCCGGAATGCTCATTTCAAACGAACCCGGGCTTTATGGATATTTTGAACTTTCTATAAACGAAAAAATCTACTGCGAATACATCGGTATCCGCATAGAAGACGACTTGCTGATTACAGAAAAAGGCTGTGAAAATTTATCCGCCGAAATTCCTAAGGAGCTTGAGGAATTGACCGGGAACTGCGCCATAGAATAAAGGCTAAGATCAAGGATTCCCAGAAAAGGATAAACAGAAAAAAGAGCCAGCGGAAGAAGCCTGTTTTTAAAACAATTTCACCTTTTGCGCTCCAGTTTTCGTTTTCCCACGGATAATAACAGCCACCGGAAATTCCATACGCTATTGAATCGTAAAGCGGGTCGCCGAGGGAGCCTCTTATCTCGATATTTTCAAATTTCACGGTAAAGAGTTTATATATACGGTAGAACAATTTTTTTGCGAAGCGCCAAACCCGCTCTTTGACTCCGGGATATAAAAGGAGGCGAAGCAAAAATTTAAAGTCACCGCGCTTGGCTCGTTTAGTCTCTGTTTTTTTTGTTTCGGGTTGTTCGGCTTCAGGCTGTTTATCGCCCAAACGCCATATATTCCACCTCCAAAAGCGAAGACTCAATTCGCTCTTAGCTTCTGAAAAGGAAAAAACAATTCTCAACTTTCCACTCTCAACTAACCAAGCAATGCCGCATTATTTACTTCGCATATTCATCCGCCTTGTCCTTGACGGTTTTAATCAATTCCTTAAAATTTTTTGTTTCCAGAATGCTCTTGAACTGGTCCTGGTAGTTGCGGGTGGTGGAAAGGTCGTCTATCACTAAATCCCAAACACGCCAAGAATCGCCGATTTTATCCATTTTATAGACCATGAGCATGTCTTTGCCTTTTTCCCAAGAACGTATGGTAACCCAAACTTCATCGCCGTCTTTTCTGTATTTGGGATCTTCGTAAACTGTGGAATCCGGCGGGGTGAACTTTGAGGTTTTGAATTTATGCACGCTTGAATTCTCTATCATGCGCTGGAATTCCTTGGAAAATTCCGTTTTCTGCGCCGGAGTAATCGCATCTAGAGTTTTCTTGGGAAGGCTGCGTTCTGCCATCCTCGTGAAGTCAAAAAGGCCGCTGCTCAGGAATTTGATTCTCTCTATATCCTTGGCGGTGTGGCTCTTTTTTTTGAGTTCCTTTTGCAGCTCCAAATCGTTTTGCCTGAGCAGAGCAACGGGATCTTGCGCAGCAAAAAGCGAGATGCACATAAAAAGAGAGGCAAAAATTATTTTTTTCATAAAAACTCCTACTGGGATAGGGGTAATTTAGAAAAAATTGGAGCATATTGACGGAATTTTAAACTTTCTACATTATTACCGTATTTTAACAGCACCGTTTTAACGTGTAACTGGTTTTAAATGAGAAAATCGCACAAACAGGAAATGCTCGCCTTGCTCGGAACTATGGGCAAAATGGCGGATTTGCTGCCGAGCCTAGCAGACCCCCAGGAACAAATCCAAGACCTCTTTGCAGCTTGTCAGTGCCTTAAAGACAATCTGGAACAGGAAACTACCCCCGAATGCCTAGACTTGCTGCAAACCATAGAAGCGTCTCTTAAAGAAAACAGACCGGATGTTCCCGAACATATCAAAAACCTGAAATCAATTTTTGACTCGGAAATCAAAATAAAACAGGAAGCGCTTTTCTTGCCTTATAAAGCCTCAATGTGGGACAGCTTGGAGAGTATTTACCTTGCAGCCAAGGACGACCCCGACTGCGATGCCTTTGTTATGCCTATTCCATACTACGATATAAAAAACGGAAAATTCACGGAAATACATTGGGAAACCGATTACCCACAAAGCATACCCCTAATTGATTACCGCAAATACAGCATTGAAGAACGGCACCCGGATATGATTTTTATACATAACCCTTACGATGACAGCAATACGATAACAAGCATACATCCGGATTATTATTCCGATAAATTGAAAAATTTCACCGACTGTCTTATTTATGTTCCATATTACACCCAAAGAGACAGCATAGACCCAAATGCAAAACTTGACGATAATCATATTTGGACGCCTGTGTATTTCAATGTACACAAAATAATAACTCAAACCGAACAGGAAAAGAATTTGCTTGCGGAAGGTTTTAAAAGATATTTCGGATTGCAGTTCGGAGACCCGGAAAAAAAATTTTTTGCGCTGGGCAGCCCAAAAATAGACAGGATTGTAAATGCAAAAGCGGAAGATTTTGAAATTCCGGATGAATGGAAAAAACTCGTTGAAAATTCCGATGGCTCAAAGAAAAAAGTTGTTTTTTACAATACCAGCATCGCCGCCATATTAAGCGGAAATGAGGAATATTTAGACAAGCTGGAATATGTTCTCAATGAATTCAAAAAACAAAAAAATGCAATATTGCTTTGGCGCCCGCATCCCCTCAGCATAAATACTTTTGAAACAATGCGCCCAATGCTATTGAACAGATATTTAAATATCGTTGAAAAATATAAAAACGAAAAATACGGCATTTACGATAATTCTCCTGATTTGGACAGAGCTATAGCCTTGAGCGATGCCTACTATGGCGATGATAGTTCCGTTATGACGCTTTGGGGCTTTACAGGCAAACCACTTATGATTCAGAGTTTGGATTTTCCAACTGATGGAACAGATGTTCAAAATAGATTAAAATTCGACAGTTTCAGAATTGATTCTGACGGCAATGCGTGGGCGTGGCATACTCTTTCCAACGGGCTTTTTAAACTGGACATTAAAAACAACACTGCATCTCTGATTACGACATGCGATAAAAAAAATATTATCTCTCAATCGCCTTTTGGCAGAATACTGGAAAAAGATGAAAAATTGCTCAACTTTGCCGCCAGCGGTGATTTTATTATGGAATTTGACCCGCAAACAGAAGAAAAACGCTATATTGAATTGGATACTAAACATAAAACCAATACGATAGGTTTTGCTATGTCTCCTATTGAATGCAACGGCAGTTATTACTGTTTTTGCAGTTACAGCGATTCTATAATTGTTCTGAAAAAAGACAATTCGGTGGCTTATCAGTCTCAAATTTACAAACAAATAGGATTAAAAGCTAAAAACAATATTTCAACCAAACATCTGGTTTTCGCGCTTGCGCTGGATGAAAACGGTAAGGTCATATTTTTTAGCGATTATCCGAGCCATCCTATAAAAAATCTCAAATGGAGCGCAAATATGTTTTGCTTATTCTACGAAACGGATACCATAATGAAATACAACTTGGAGACGCAAAACACCGCAAAAATATTCAGCAACAAAAGATTTGCCAATGCTGTGCAAGGCATTTACGATGGAGAATATATTTGGATTACCGCAAGGGAACCTCTTTCGCTTTTGAGAGTTGATTTAAAAAAGAAGATAATTTTGGAATTTAAGAATTTTCCTGAAAATTTCAGACCAGGTTCCCAAGAACTTTCAAAACACGATGCTCTTTATGTTGTAAACTGCGACAGCTATTTATTGCTTCTCCCGCTTTTTTCAAATATGCTCCTTCGTTTTGATAAAAAAACAAATACTTTTGAAAAATTCAATGGAATGCCCATTCCTGTTGATTGGACTGCAAATAAACCAAAATACAGAGGAGCATTCAGATACGAGAAAAAAATCTTTGCATTGGCGCAATTCAACAGAATTTTGTATGAATTGGATATTGAAAGCGGCAGGATTTCCAAGCATATATTTGAGTGCAGCGAAGAGAACTATGAAAAATATTTCAAAGGTAATTTCTGGCATTTGGAACCAAATATAAAACCCGAACAGTTTTATGCCCGAGAGGGAAATTTGATAAATGCCTTTCGTGAATTTATAGAAAATTTTCCAAAAGAAGTCAAAGGGCAAAAAGAAGCATTCGGTATTCTTGCGGCAAATTCAGACGGAACCGCCGGAAAGGTTATTTATGAAACTTTTTGCGCTCCGTTAAAAATTTCTCCATAACGCCTGCCATAAAAATAGAATCTTCTTTTGAGAGTTTAAAATTCTTAAAAGAGGCTTCATTTATGTTTTGCACAAAATCCGCAAATTCGTAGCGCATTCCAAAGCCGTGAAACGGAGTGGAAAAAAATTCATTGTCACCCGTATTTTCGTAGCA
>JGI24698J34947_10000624_pt1 | contig 17008 bp, 11 predicted proteins | sample TergutMp193P3_FD_34947 | JGI IMG/M metagenome (IMG submission 34947) | reverse complement strand
GATGACGGGTATACGGTAGAGGGAAGCCGGTACGGCGGCAGGGGTGTAACGCTGTACGGGAAGGGTGAGGCTGTAGCCGTAAGCTACAGTTCGAGTGCCGGGAGCCGTTCTACATACCTTGGGAAAGACGTGTTGGGGAGCGTGAGGACTGCGACAACGGACACGGGAGCGGTAGAGGACCGGTATGAGTACGATGCGTTTGGTACGCCTTACTCAGGGGACTTAAGCGGCGGTATGAACTTGGGGTATCTGGGAAAACCGTATGACACCGCTACGGGGCTTTACAACTACGGGTACAGGGACTACAAGCCGCAGGCGGCAAGGTTTACGACGATAGACCCGATAAGGGACGGGAACAACTGGTTCGCTTATGTTAATAACGACCCTGTTAATTACATTGATTTGTGGGGGCTGGAATGTAGTGCGAGTGATCAAATAAGAAAAGATATAGAAGAACCAAACACTATACAAACTCCTGTTTCATTAGATATCTACGAAGTAAAAATCGTTGCTTCTGGTAATATTGCATATTGGTCAGAAGCAGTATATAGTATATCTAGAGGTCCAGCAATGGTTCCATCTGATGATGATAGTTGGATATCAAATGAAGCAAGAAGAATAGGAGGTCTTTCTGGAAGAACTGAACCAGTTAATAATAACACCAATATAGTCATACAAACTACTGGGCTTACTCCAAGTGAAATAGAAATGGATTTGGCTACAATACGTGCTGTTGGAGGTACAATTCATCTAAGTAATAGTTCAGCTTCTTCAATATTGGGAAGTAATATGCCAAATAGATTTATATATGAATCACCTGTTATTTATGTAACGTTCAATGCTAATGGTGATTATGAGGTAGTTGGGATTAAAAGGTAATAAAATATGAGAAAAATAATGATTTTTTATTTTCTATCAATTTGTACAATATATGCACAGAATGTGAACGACATATTTACTGATATAGAAAATTCATTTGTACTTGGTTATCGTCCAATATCACAAGGAATAGAAGCTTATATTAATAGTCAAGGATTATTCATAGCTACATTTTCTGAAACTGATTTTGCGATATATGGTGAAGGTTTCTTTGTACTATTAAATAATAGAAATGAAAAATTATACTTAACTAGAAATGGAGCTTTTCATTTTAATGATGAAGGATATTTAGTTAATCATGAAAATTTTAAAATTCTTTCATCAAGATCAAATATTACTAGAAACGAATTTATTTTTATTTCAAAAAATGAGTATATTGATAGAGATAGTTTTTTGCTTGTTATACCAATAATAAATGATTTTATTGAAGTAGTTGATGCTGAATATTTAGAATTAGGTGAATTTATTATGAGTTTTGATAATGATATTGTTTGGAATGCTTTAGAAAGTATGCCTGTACCATTGAATAAACTATTTGATGATTTAGTTTATTATTTTTATAATACAAATATTTCTCTGGATGAAAAAATAAAAAAATTTGAAATATTAAATAATAAGTTTTACATTTTATTTCGTAATAATTACTTAGCTGTAAAAATATTATATGAGATTAGCTTAATAATAAAGGAAATAGAATATATACTTACATTTACAGGTAACGCCTATGGTGCCGATACGAGCCTATCCGAAATTTTGCGCTAACGCCTATGGAGCACACGCAATGGGCAATGGAGGTAACGCCTATGGTGCCTGTCACCACCGCTACATATCGTGTCTTAAATTTTAAACGACACCACATATAGCGGTAGAACCTAATACTAATATTAAAAAAGTTGAAAAAGAGTGCAAAACGCAATAAAATAAATCTAAATGTCAGTAAAAGAGAGGGGCCGGGAAATAATATACACGGACGGAGAAGGCGGCAGTTTCAGCTACAGCAAAAACATGTACGGGGAACTGACAACGGAAACGAACCGCCTGTATGACAGCCAGAGGCATGTATACGACGCTGAGGGGAGATTAACATCAAGCACAGCGTATTCAGGAAAACAGACGAGGGTTGAATACAGGGATAGTGAAGGGATAACGATAACGGCGTACTCGGACGGCACGCAGAACATAGTGGAGAGGGACAAGGCCGGGAACATAATCCGCGTAACAGGCAGTACCGGGACGATAAGGTACAGGTACGACGCCGGGGGAATGCTTATAGAACAGACAGATGAGGGAGCGGGTGAAATAACGAGGTACGCGTACAACAAAGCCGGGCAGAGGTCTAGGATGGCAAGCAGCAACAGGGACGTGCAGTACTACTACGGAAAGAACGGGGAACTTGTATACATAAGGGACACCGGCCAGAGGCTTGAAGTACGTTACGAGTACGACAACAGAATGAGGGAGACCAGAAGGATATACGGCAACGGCGTAAAGCAGGAAACGCTGTACGACCGGATAGGCAGGGTAATCCGGTAGCGCCTATGGTGCCTGACACCCATACTACATATACCGTGTCATTTTAACATCGACACTATACGTAGCGGTAGTTCATTAGTCACGACTTAACGTTTTGATTTCTCATAACATAATATTTAGTACCGTGGCGGAAAATTAATTGTATTATTGTTGACAAAATTCTAATTCTAAATATAATATAGGAAATGAAAATTGATGTAGAAAAAACGCCTGTTTTTGTATGGCGTAGTGATATTGCTCCAGAGCATAAAATTAATAACCGCTGCATTTATTGTAATATGGAATTAGAGACACAAACGTATATAAACATAGAAAAACAAGATGAAATATTAATAGAATTATATAAAAAATATTTATCTAAATGGGCATCCAGAAAATGGAATACCAAAGAAAAAGAAATTATTAATTCTCAAATTAGAGATGAAGAATATAATATATGGTATGACGATTATGAACAGAATGCTTGGGATGGTGATGAAGAGGTAGGTTATGCAAATGCACAAGATTATTTTGCTCCCTGTCAGGCAGTTTGCTTAAAATGCGGCTGGTGGATTAATTATCTTCTTTTTGGTAATGGAGTAGGATATAAACGAACCAAAGCTGCTTCGTTATTGGATTTTGATATAAACGATTCTAAATTAACTATTCCGGAAATTATTTCTCATCTTTCAAAAAGATATTCAGATATATATCAATTATCAAGCTATCGTTTTGAAGAAATCATCGCCCAAATATATTCTAATATGGGTTGGGATGTAATACTAACATCAAAAACCAGGGATGGCGGGGCGGATATTATCTGTCTAGGAAAAAACAATAAGATAACATTGGTCGAATGTAAAAGATATTCAAAAAATAGAAAAGTATCAATAAGCGCAATAGATAGACTTTTAGGAGTAAAGGTAAGATGCAATGCAGACACAGCACATTTTGTAACATCAAGTTATTTTACTAATCCAGCTATTGAAGCGGCTAAACAAATTCATGCAAATAATATTTCGTTTAAACTTATTGATGCCCATGAACTATTATCTTTATTGGAAATATATTCAGACCCCAACTTGACAGTAAGTGATTTAAAAATGATATTCAATGAAAAATAAAAAAGGCAAACGGCATGTAACGAGATAGCCAGTATAAGCGGGAGCATGGAATGGGACGGCGAAACAGCGTTAAAGCTGATAGGCAGTATCCTTGCGGGCGCAGAAAGGTAAAAAGAAGCGTCTTGACAAATACACTTATTATAGAATACAATATATGTGTAGATGTAAGAGGCATCTTGTGACAGAAAAAGCTATAGTCCGACAGTTACTTGCCCAAGGTATTTGTTATACTTATTATAAATCGGAGGCTTGTATATGTCAAAATACAACTGTGATCTGGATTATTTAACTCCTGGCTGTGATATTTCCAATGAAGAGATTCTTGAAACAATAAGGGAAGCTAATTCAATAATCGAATCGCAAAATGTTGACACGGATACGCTTTCCAACGCATATCTTAAAAAAACGCAATGCTTACAGAAACTAGGTAAATTTTTTGAAAGCAAAGAAATTGTCGAACGTGCATTAGAGATCTCACCTGAAATGCCGGAAGCTTTGGTACGATTAGGAAATATATATAATCTGGTCGAGAAAAAATATGATGTAGCAATAGAATATATTAGTGAAGCCTTGGAACAAAATTCCAAATATGCCTATGGCCTTGTCATGAGGGGAAATGTTTTTTTGAACAAAGGAGAATTAGACAGGGCAATTATGGATTATAACAACGCAATAAGATTTAAACCAGATTACCCAGAGGCTTATGTTAATCGTAGTGGTGTATACTTTTTAAGAAATGAAAATGACAAGGTTATTGCAGATTGTAATGAGGCAATACGATTTAAGCCTAATCATGTGGAAGCTCACGTCAACCGGGGAAATGCACATCTTAATAAAGGCGAATTCGATAATGCCATTGCTGATTATGATAAAGCGAATCAGCTGGAACCAAATTGTTTACCTGCCTTTTTCAATCGTGGAGTAGCATATGCAAACAGGGACAGAATTGATAAAGCCGTCGTGGATTTTTCTAAGGCGATACAATTGCAGCCTGATATTGTGTACGCAGTTAATGATCGAGGGGTCGCATATGGTAAGGAAGGTAAATATGACATAGCAATCGCTATTTTTTCCGCAATAATACGATTAAAACCCGACTATCTGGATGCCATTATTAACCGTGGTATAGTTTTCGCTAATATATACGATTATGATAATGCCATCAAAGATTTTAATAAAGCAATACAGTTGATGCCGAATAATGCTTCTTCATACTTTAACATGGGAAATGTATACGCCAATATTGGTGTATATGATATGGCTATCTTGAACTTTAGTATAGGGCTACAAATACGACCAACCGATATTGAGGCTCTTTTTAGCCGGGGAAGTATTTATGCCGATAAACTTGACTATAATAAGGCAATTGTAGACTACTCAGAAGTGATACGACTGAAACCAGATCATGCGTATGCTTTTTATAACCGAGGAAGTATTTATGACCGCATGAAAGAATATGATAAGGCAATCTCAGATTTTACTAAGGCATTGCATTTAGGGCTAGAGGATGAAGAAACATTTTTTGCAAGAGGAGCTGCATTTGCCAGTAAGGGTGACTATGATTCTGCAATTAGAGACTATGAAAGAACGATACAGTTAAAACCTGATTATGTTAATGCTTTTTTTAACAAGGGGAATGCCTATTGGCGTAAAGGTGAACATGACAAAGCAATTGAAAATTATAATAAAGCCATTTTGTTACAACCAAATCATTTTGGTGCTTTTCTCCATCGGGGAACTATGCATGAAATTAAGGGTGAATATGATAAAGCGTTGGATGACTATAGTAAAACACTGTTAATACTTATTGAACTTAAAGAGACTTCTATTGATCCATTATATTCAAAAAACGTAGAGTTTTTTTATTACTTAGCTGATAAAATATTCCCCAAAAAACCTGAATTTTTTTGGGAATTGCCTGTTGATAAACTCAGAAATATCCCGCACTTCTTTATAGGAATAATTGTAAAATTTCGAAATATGAAATTGGAAAAATCACCTTACAAAGAGTTGATTCATGCTGTATATTCTTTTTGGCAAAGTCGCAAAAATTTTGATAATGGAATAACAGTTTATCAATATACAACACTTGATGTGTTGGAAAAAATGCGGACAAATCGGCGATTCCATTTAAAACCTGCCACTTACCAAAACGATCCCGAAGAGGGTCTAGTTTTTTACAAACGAATTGTTAAATACTTAAAAACGATAGACGGTAATGTAGCTAATAATATAGAACCATTATCTAATATGAATTCCGAAACAGCAGTATTTATACGGAGCTTAACTTCTAGAAAAAATTCATTGGTAATGTGGAATAGTTCATATGGCGATGACGGGAAGGGTATCTCTGTTGGCATATCAGCATGGAAAATAAACAAGGGACAAGGCATAGATAAAATATTAATCAGCCATACGCCACCTATGCGATCAATAAATACTTGGCATGGTTCTGACTTTATTAATAATCGGAAAATAGAAACTAGAATTGAGAATAAAGAATTAAAAAGTAAGAATTTTGTGCAAGATGAACATAATGATGATGTAGTTCCACTATGGAAGATGGGTTTATATAAAATTTTATATCTTGATGAAAATGACACTCAAAAACAACTTAAGGATATTACGGGTTGTTTGCTACAAATTGAAAAAAATGAGTATACGGAAGAATTTAAAGAATTACTTGGTGAATTGTTTTCCAGCATCACGCATCTTATTAAAGATAAAGCATACGCGCATGAAGAAGAATACCGACTTTTATTTGTTGATTCAATAAAAAAAGGGAAGAAATATATTAAAACAATTGTCGAAAACGATATTTGTAAAGGTATCTATGTGGAAACAGAGCCGGCCTTATTTCAAAACGATAAAGATGTAGTCTTTTTTGGTCCGAAAGTTCCCGAAGTTACAATTAATAAATACCGCCATATTTTTAGACTAAGCGGTTTACCATTTGAGGGTTCAACAGACAATATGTTACAACCGTCAGGAATACACTACCGATAATGAACCTACTCTCCCCACCACCTACTTAAATAACCCATTAATAGCCTTCTTAATAAGTTCTTAAAGCTCAGATTTTCAACCCTTTTTTGGAAGTTAATATCTTCATGGACTCAGCTCAGTCCTTCTCCCGCCCATCCCGTCCCTTTGTTTGCGGCAACTACTGCCTCATCAAGGCATTTGTTCAGGATGAGGGGCATTTCAGGGGGTAACGCCTCCGCTGGCTTGAACAGTTTGTGCGGTTCAACATTCAGGGCGGGAGCAAACTTAACTAAAGTCTGGGGGAAATCCAGCGGTTGCCGTTTTCGATATTGCACAGTAAATTGGTGAAAATATCCAATTTTTCAGATAAATCGGCTTGAGAGAGGTTCCGGCTCTGGCGATGCCGTTTGATATTGGCACTGAAAATGGTTTCTCAGTCTATTATACAAAAACTATAATTGACCCTTGCCAATAATTCCTAAACCAGATATAGTTGAATAAGGAAACTATATTGCTAACCCAAATCAAAGAAAATATCATTTATGAAGTATAAGAGGCTTTATTTCTTGTCTGTTTTAGTTCCATTCTCTGTCAAGGAAAAAACTTTATGATAAAGAATTTCATAGAACGAGCAATAGGGATTTACAAAAAATCCCTTAGGAATTATAGCACTATTCATATCCCTTATATATGGATTTGCATGCTTAGTCCTAAGTAATAGTATATCAAATCTAGAAGGAAAATATGAAAGACTTCCCCTTATTTGGTTTATTATTTTGTTTCCATTAGTAATATTAATTGCATTTATTTATTTGGTAATTTTCATCATGAGAAATTATACTCTCCTAAAGTGAAAAAAGTGTCTGATACCTATACTACATATAGCATATTAAATTAAAATTGACACCATATTTAGCGGTAGTACCTCACACTAAAAAACACCCCTGCGTTGCCCATCTATACTTTCCCTATTAAATATATAGTTATATACTTTCTATTTAAAATGGATATTGAATAATTTCTTTTTTATTCAATTTGTTATTCTGAATACTTTTCTCAAGAAGTGAAAGGTCATTTGAAATATCATTTTTTTCAAACTTATAGTGTGTAGTAAGGTTCTCAAAATACGACTTTTTATCCCTATAAACAAGTTGAAAAGAACCAAGTTCAACACAATATATTAAACCTTCATCAACAACACATGGAGGGAAAGCAAAATTAAGACCCTCACCATTTTTCCTTACACTCGGATATGAAATACCATTAAACCCATGTTTATAACATAGAGATTTACTCGCAAGAGCAGAAATAATATATTGTCTATTATCAATCGGTATACTGGAAAATATATTTGAAAGAAAATAATAAAATTTATCAATATATGCTATAATTTTTGTCCTTTGTTCGATGTCATATAATCTCATATATGAGTCATGATAAGTATAGTAAGCATGTAATTCTTCCATTATTTGAGATGGAGAATTAAATGGAGAATAATAATTTTTATATAACGCAACACGTGCCAATCTTAATGGTTCTTTTACAACCCAAATAGAATATGTTATGCTTTTCGAAAATTCAGAGTTTGAAAAACTATCCCGAAGCTCTTTAACAGTTTCATATAAAGAAATATTTAATCCATATTCAATATCAGTAAAAGGTATATTTGCTTCTCTTCTTTCGCATGAAGAACAGTATAGCATTGTATCGTTTGGAGTGCTTGCCCTTTGATAAGAATCATTCAGATGCTTAGGTTTATAAGAGAGTTCTTTAATATCAATAATATCATTAAACATAAAATCAGGACGAACTCTTATGACATAATAACCCGGATGTAAATCATGATTAGCAAAGATAAAATGTGGAGATGAAAATATATTATCCAAACAACTTTCTATTCTTTTTTCCGATAACAATGATATATCTGTATCTGTTATAAAATCTACTTCTTCAAAAAACGACAATTTAACCACTCCCTAATAATTGATATCTCATATTACACAAAATCAAAACTGCGCAACAGTGCCTGACGCCTATGCTACATATAGCGTCTTAAATTTTAAACGACACCACATATAGCGGTAGTGCCACACCCACAATGGTCTTGAAATTTATTTTTTAAAGACAATAATCTCATTTCTCTCTGACTGTTTTTCATATTCACTCGTTACCAGAAAATACAGAATATATATTTTAATACTTGGGCTTTTGCCCTTAATTCTTTGAAATGCTTTTTGGTATCGTTGCATTTGACTTTCACATTTATTATAAACCTTACTTTCAATTAACGATTGTATGTCTCCCCAGAAAGATGTGTATTCAATATCCTTATCTATTTCCTTCATGCCGTCTGCCGCTTTGCCATAATTAGCTATAGTCGCATCATCAAATGTATACATGCCATCGTCAATAAATTTCGGATTTCTGTCAAAAAAGTTTTTAATGTCAATAATAATATTATTTTTGTAATCTACAAAATCAGGCTTGCATATCATATCTTTATTCAATTTTTTATCAAACTCAACTATTCGTTTTCCAGTTTTATCACGCATTGCTTTTTCAACGGAAAATCCGTTATCCATGAAATTTATGAAATCATGTCTTGTATTAAGTTGAACCAGATTATCCTGTCTGGCTTTTTCAATAAACCTAAACATTAAATCATTGTGAATTGCGGAACCTGCCCTTGCCAGAGTTGTATTGTTTATTCTTTCAATATCCAATTGGCTAATGGACGGGAAGTTCCAAATAAAATCGACATCAACAATCCTGTTTCTGTCTGCAATTTCTTTTAAAAAATTAAATAGCTGAATATATTTGTCAATTTCATTTCCACTCTTGTCTATTTGGATACTATAATACCCAATGATCAATTTGTTTTTCCTGTCTATCAAAATAACAATAAACTTTTGACTGTCGCTGGTACTAAATATTATATGTTCATAAATATTATTTGCAATGAAGTTGTAATCGTAACGTTTCGCTTTGTCAATTTTGTATGGAAATTCTACAGTTGATAAAGCATCATAATAATCCCAAAAGTTTATTACCGGTTTATAATTATTTACATAGTTAAAATTTTCTATAGGATGATATATATATTGACTTGCCTTTTCTTTTGTTAGATGGTTAATTGTAGACATGTCCTTAAAACTTCTCCAAACTCCCATTACCTGCATCAAACAGGTTAACCACACAGTCAGATTTATAACATAATTCGTTTTTAAGAATTAGTCAATAATTGTTTTATACGACACTGTAGGGAACAGGATAACTAATTCACCACCCGTTTTTCGCTAAAATCTCCGTAAGGTCTACTGTTATTTCACTTGGTAGCGGGGTATTGACCGCATTGGGCGGCTGTTATGTCCATATATAGTAGTGGTATCGTAAATTACGACATAAGGTAACCAAATCATGGGTTCATATTTGCATCATGAATCTCTAATGAATTAGTCCATTGTCTTTTTTGTTCTAAAGGTTACGGGAAAAGCTTCCTCATTAAGGAAATGTTTATTAGACAGTATAATTAATGTATTGAGTGTATTTACATAATCAGTTAATGCCTGCTGCCATTGTATTGACCATTCCTCATATTTCTCCTTATCTCTATCGTAATCTGAACTGGATTCAGTGTCGGCGTTAAATTTGTTTATCATGAAAAACCCTGCTGCAGGTTGGGCGTTCTGCATATAAATACCAATGAAATTATTATATTTTTTATTCAGAGAAATAATATTCTTTTTAATACAGGCAAATTTTTTTGGCCATACAGTTGACGATAACAATTTACTAAACCTTTTTTTATTATTAATAAATTCTTCCTGAACATATCCGTGTTTAGCATCGCTATAGAATTTATCCCAGTCCGACAGCAACAATATTTTACTAAGTTCATTAAATGTTTCCAAATACGTTCTTATATCATGTGGTTTTGGCTCTCTTATTTTTTTTATTTTGTTAATAATAAATAATATGCCATTTGTAAACAAGATACCTGCTGAAAATAAAAATGTTATTCCAAAATACATTTTATATTTTTCCATAAAGTCATTCAATTGGAACCTGTCGGTCAGGGAATCCGGCACGAACAACAATAAACTCATTATAATAAAAATCAAGAAAACAACATATAGTGGTAACTTAATAAATTCGATTATCTTTTCGTACATGGTATGGTTTATTTTTACTGATTTTTGCTGTGCACATCCAGTACTTTATTAGCCTGTCTGAGAGCTTTATAGCTTGTCCTGGAAATTTCAATATCGTTAGAATTGTATTTTTTTTTCTCAACGATATATTCGTAGCAGGCATTAAGTTCTCTATATAAATCCTTACTGGAGATATAGTAATCATATTTTATCAACAGCTCAATATACCGCTTTAATATCGGCAATATTCGTTTATTTATATCGAATATTCCATCTGGAAATATATCGCTTTTCGTGTTTATTAGATACATTCGGTATGTGTCTATATATGTGATATGATGATGGATATACCGTTCTTCATGAAACATAACATATTCTTTATCTTTATTTTCATATAAAAAATCAGCCGATGTCCTGATATTTTCAGGCAAAATGTCAGGGTTTTTTTCTTTCCATTGAACCATAAATACATTCATGTTCTCACAAAAATGAAGCATCACGTTGTAAATTTTTTCTAAAATCTTCTCAAACTCGTATTTATTTGTCTTACTATTAAATAATTCATTTGCAGGAGAGAATAGTGGTTTACTAGCGTTGTAAAATCTTGAAGCGTAGTATTCAAAGTGTGAAGTTACAAAACGAAGATATGTTCTTCCGGCGCAGGTTATCCTCAAATTTACATCTTCTTTTCCCTTAATTATGGAGAGAATATCATCAGTAGAAATACTTTTCTTAATCGAATCGAAGGTAATTAAATGGCTCCATGTTTTGGTATTTCGCAGGTTAAACATGCCGGCTAAAACATGAGCAAACGCTTCGTCGGGTTTTTTATTTTCAAACATGACTTTTTCCAGTGTACCAAATAAATCCGATAAGGACATGATATCTTGGCTATTAAAAGGTTTTTCCACCGGGTAGAATTGCTCTCTGTTCAGATAAAGTAAAACTAATCTTGCAGGAGTATACGCTACCTGATGTTTTTTCTCTTCGACAACGTTGATTCTATCAAGGTAGCCATTCGATTTGAAATGATCAAAGATGAGCCGGAATATAATACCTAATGTACCGTATTTTCTTTTTCCAAGGTCATTGAGAGTCAAGCGCGATTGAGATACTAAAATATTGTCACGGTCGTATATTTCCAGATATTCATCAACCTGTTCTCTATTAGACTTGCAAATTGACGCTAAACAATCAACAATTCGTTTATAATCATTATTAAACAGGGGGGCTAACCTACTTTTAGCATAATTATCACTTATAATTGCATCAATTCGCTTTACATCTTCTAAAAATTGATTTACAGGATCATTTTCTAGGCGGTCTTCCAAAAATTTTCTTTTTTTATTGACAATTAAACTTTTATCGACATCGGATGATATATCGTAAGATTCACCAAGCTCATCCCATTTATTCTTTATATGATCCACAATGTACATTTGCGATGTCTCTCGCAAAATAAATATAAAACAAATGTCACTGTGGAAGCTGAAGACGTTTCTAAATACTTCTTTTAATACTTTTTTAACTCTATCTTTCCTCATTAATTCAGGTATATCGGAAATGAATGAGAAGTAACTATTAATAAGATCGACCAGCTTTCCGGTATCATAGATAACATCCAAATTATCAAAAATATAATATATTTTTTTATTTGTTTTACAATGTTCCAAATAGGCAAAATCCTGAAGCACGAGTAGTGATAGTAGTTGCGCTGTTTTCATGGGCAGGAGCAATCTATTCAGGCTGTCTTGAATTTTGTTGTTGTTCTTTTCTGCAGCCATGTAATCTGTCTCAATGAATTGAATAAAATCCCTCATATAGAAGTTTTCACTTCTTTCAAGCGCCGTGGAACCAAATGCTTTAAACACTTTGCTTAAAGTGGCAGCAAGTGATTTATGAACACCTTCATCAATAATATCAAGGAGCCTCTTTTTTAAATTCAGGTTCAGTTTTTGTACAATAGGCTCAGAATTATTGACTTCGGTTTCAAAATTGAGATATATCGCTCTACCAGGAAGATTCGTATTCAAATAATCAATATAGGTATTTATTTGTTTAGTCAACTTACTGATAAAATTGCGGTCTTTACGTTTTGCATTGAATTGTTCTTCATTTAAGAGTACAACTTCAGGTTCAATTTTTTCACGGTCTATCCGGTTACTTAAAAGTGAATTGAGTGATTTGATAAATTCATATAATTCATTCCGGTCAAACAACTCATCATCATTAAAAAGGGAAATAAGCTTCTCTTGAACATACGGTAATTTTTCATTATCGTCTTCGTCTATCAATCGCCTTACATAATTGGCGAAGGTAGTTTTTCCACAGCCTTTAAATCCAGAGAAAAAAATAATATTTTTCTTCATGTCTTCGGCAATGTCTAAAATTTGAGCTATACGTTCATATTGCTTGTATGAACGTACAAAAAAATCCTCATAAAATAACAGTTTTGTTACATGACCATTTAGATCGTCGTTAGTATTAGTGGAAGACGGATTAGAAGTCAAATAATCCGAAACCCTGACTCTCCCAGCTTTCAATAGTTTTATTAGTTCTTGTCTATCATACTCTAATTGTCTTTGCTTATCTTCTTGCATGTCGTCTCAATCCTTAAACATAGTTTCATAAACCAAGAATATTTTGTCTCCCATAATTTGTCAAGCTGTCACAGTGTTGTAAAATTAAGAAAGTTGCTTAAAATCGGCAATCCACTTTAGTTTCCAAAAGGTGCCTGACACCTACACTACATATAGCGTATAATTTAAACAATGACACTATATGTAGCGGTGATATTATTAATTACGACTTAACGTTTTGATTTCTCATAACATAATATTTAGCACCGTTGTCAAGTAACAATAAAAGAAGCTCAATAAATTTAAATAGACCTTATAGTTGTGTATATTATTTCCAGTTTTAAATATATTCTAACATTGGCAAAGAAAACCGCTTGTTGATAACTCTTGCCCTAAATAAAGATTTATCAGAAAAATTTCTTGATATATTTCTCACCACGTCACTAAAATTATCAGTACCATCATCTTTTCTATGGTAAAATACTTTTATACATACACAATTTTTATGTTCAAAAAGGGTATTGAGTAAAGTCCTGTCAGAAATGCCGCAAGAATGGCCCATAATAAATATTTCATATTTAGCAGAACTTATAAAATTTAACACGTCAGAATAATTTCTGGTTTCCATATAGTTTATAGATTTTATATTTTCAAGATACCTATTGTCATTAGCTTGTTCAATAAGTTTATATTTATCGTCTAATTCATCTCCATAACCAAAAATAATTGGATTTTCAGGATAATCCAATTCGCCATGTATGTGAATTCTTGACGATGAAAAATTGTTATCTTCGTATAGTAAGTCTGTACAAGTATAATTAAAACTTAGAAAAAGAATGGAATTTATCTTTTCTGTATCGGTTTTATCTATATATTCAGGTAAAAAAAGCGGTGAAAAGATATTGCGTTCAATGATTTTATTTTTACTAACAAGGTTTGCTTCTTCTTTTTTTAAATAACTCACTAATGCTGTACGAAGATTTGAGAAATCAGAATTTAGCTTATCAATACCAAAATTATTTTTATCCTCAAAGCACCCTTTTAATGCTAAAAAATATTCTTCTTCAATATCAACCCACTTTTTAAGATTTTGTTTATTGCTGATAGTTTCTAAAATAGAATTAAAAACTACTCCTAAATAAATAGTTTTGTAATCTAATTTCACGCAATATTCAGCACTTGACAGGGTTTTAAACCATCTATAATCATCATAATTGGTATTTATATAATCTGGGAGGCTTGCAATTGCGCAAGGGCTTTGTATTTCAATAAAATCATCTTTATAAGTATAGCAATCATAATTATCTTTAACCATACCGGCAAGAACTTCTTTCTTTTTTGTTTTCCAAAAATCATCAATAAAATCCTTGTAGCTTGTTTTTAGTCCATGCGCTAAATCGAAGCCGTTCCCTATTAGTATAATTCTGTTAATGGATTTTACTCTCCTTAAAAGGGACTTTTTCTACAGGCTCTATACAGCGTTGGTGTCAAACACTTGACAACTTCTACGCCAGCGGTCAAAGGAGCCCTTTTTTGCTGTACAAACGGAGCAGTTCTTTTGCAAATACTTCGGCTTCCCAATCAAGATGTTTCAGCTTGGCGCCGCCCTGTAAATCACCCTGGGGCACTTCTTCGGTATGAAGCACAATATGGCCAAGCTCATGCGCCATTATCTCCCGCACCGCCGCAACCGCTTCTTTTTGCAGTTCGCCGGTATCATGATCCTTTATATTGCTGGTGAGTTTTTTAGGCAATTCTATAATTAGCTTATCGTCAATCTTAATTACCCTGCCCCCTTCAAGATCACTGAGCGTAACGTAGTCAATTAGAATATGGTACTTTCTTTTAAGCTTTTTTTTAAGTTTTTCTGCCTCCGCCATCAACTCTGCTTCCAGAACTGTATCCTTCTCCCGCTTTGCGACTACCAAGGCTTTGTTTAGATTAACAAGTTCTTCTTTATTAGCTTCCATACGGTCGCGTATTAACAACCCGTCGCTGCCAAATACGGCGTGTATCAAATGGTAGTTAAAGGAAATGTCGTAAACATTTTTAGCCCTGGCCCTTATTTCCTTTTTTCTTTCCTCAGTCTCTGTCGCCGTCATATCTACCGCCATTTCAGGTTTATTACCGCAGAGAGCAGCGCCTCGTAGTCAGTCTGGATAGAATTGCCGTTTTTACCGTCACATCGGCCAAGTATAGATACGTTCGGAAAATACTCGCGCAAAAAACCGCATTTAGCCTCATATGTTTTGAAGGGCGTAAATTCCTCTATTATACCGTCAGCTTCCTCCGTAGTAAGGGATAACTCTACCATGGTTTTTACAACTTCCATATCAGCGCTCATATTAAGCTCCCATGCCTGACTGCGATGCTGCTTTGAGCGAAACGGCAAGCGGCCGCCATGAAACTTGAAATAATTACCGCCTTTGCCTTGTGTTTAACACAGCATTCCGCAGGCACAATACCGGCATAGCTAACCGTAGCCGAAAATTCAAGCAAAAACGGACAATCTTTCATATTTTCCTCCTGATATGCATACCCAAGCCTCTTTAAGATCGGCTTGAAAATTATTTAGAATTATACAAAATTTCAAGAATTAAGTATAGAGGTCTTGCCGGCATTTGGTCGTACATGGACAGATAACGTATGGTCAGCAGAGCAGGCAACAAACTGTCCAAGCCGACAACGGCAAAAACGTCAAATTTACAACTGCGCATACCCTTAGCCGCCAGCCCTTCAGTATCTACAGTAATCTTGACACGAAAATGCAAAAACAGCAAGAAAAAACATTAAAGTTGAAAAAAAGCGCCTGTGGAAGTAAAATAAGACAACGGATGAAGAAAACAGGAAACCTGTGGGTAAAAATAATATTTCTCATTGTCTTTACTGCGGCTTCCGTAATGTTTGCCCCCGTAGGGGTATGCGAAGGACATACCGAAGACGACATAGAGAATTATTGCGATAGACCGTGGGATGAATGGAACGACGCGGCTCCTGAAGATGTAGCACGGTATGATCAGAGATACGAAAATGACTGCGGCCCGGATCTTGCAGCACTGGCGTTGGCAGAAGCGTTGAAGGAGCTGGAAGAATCGAAGCGTGCGTTTGACAACGCAAGCAGAATGACTCCAGCCGAATTGGCAGAAGCGGCGAAACGGAGAAGCGAAGCGGAAACAGCTGTGCAAAATGCGAGAGCGGCAGCGAATAACCCAGCAACTCCCGGAGACCCGGTACTTGCGACAACGGGAAAGTTTTTGCTGGAGGAAGATGATTTCGTACTGAGCGGGAGCAGTTTCAGCATCAGCCGGAAATATATAAGCGAAGAAACGGCAAGGGGGAGCAACGGGACAGGGTGGCTGTTGTCGCTGGACAGCCGGATAATGCGCGGGGTAACGGCAGGGATAGAGGCAGAAAAACTTGACGAGATAGAGGGGTACGTAAAGAAGATAAAAGAAAGCCATGACCGGATAGACAGGCAGTACAGCCAGGCGGCGGCGGTAGCGGACCAGATATACTACGAGATGTACCTGCCCGCGCTTGAACAGTTGGAAGAGTTACGCTTGATAAAGATCACAGGCGAGGCGTTCGGTGCATTGAACCGTTACAGCCGGTTCGCCGGGACGCCTTCGTATTACGAGGAGACAGGGAACGGGAACCTTACTTTGATAGACGAAGGGGGCTCGCCGAAAACATTCGAACCGGCGGGAACCGGAGTATGGCTTCCCGTGACGTACCCCGCGCGGCTGTACGAACGGCTTGAAAGCAGGGACGGCAACGG
>JGI24698J34947_10000623_pt1 | contig 17031 bp, 13 predicted proteins | sample TergutMp193P3_FD_34947 | JGI IMG/M metagenome (IMG submission 34947) | reverse complement strand
AACCTGCAAGGTCGAGGGGGACTACGCATACGGCTATCTGAAGGGCGAGTCGGGCATTCATCGGCTTGTGCGCATCAGCCCGTTTGACGCGAACGCGAGGCGGCACACTTCCTTCGCTTCGGTTTACATTTTCCCCGTTATTGATGATACAATCGAAGTGGAGATTAAGCCTGAGGATCTGCGCGTTGACACCTACCGATCAGGCGGCGCGGGCGGCCAGCACGTTAACAAGACGGACAGCGCGGTCCGCTTTACGCATCTGCCCACCGGAATTGTTGTCGCCTGCCAGAACGAGCGCAGTCAGATAAAGAACCGCGCTATCGCCATGAGCATGTTAAAGGCGCGGCTCTACGAATACTACCGGCAGGAGAAAGAGAAAGAAAACTCTAAATTCTCCCAGGAGAAAAAGGACATTTCATGGGGTAACCAGATAAGGTCGTATGTGTTTCAACCGTATACGATGGTAAAAGATTACCGGACAAAGTTTGAAAAGGGAAATATTCAGGCGGTGATGGATGGGGATATAGACCCGTTTATTGAGGAGTATCTTAAGTTTGCTTGGCGGAATAGCGCCGCAAATGTCGGCGGCGAGTAACGCAAGGAGTGTTTTTGAAAAGCAGAATCCTGTTATCATTTTTCCTTCTCTTTGTGTTAGGCGCACAGTTGTTCGCGCTGGGTAAGCAGGATGAAACTGACGTTAAAACGCAGAATGACGAGTGGATTCTGTGTGTTACGGACTTTGATATCAAGTCCATGCCGGCGGAAAAATTAAATATTGCCGGCGTAATTACAAAAAAAATTGTTGAAAGGTTGAGTGTAATAAATTACCGTACGCGGGTATCTCCCGAATATGCTTACTACGAAGGATACGCCTGGGCACGTGCGCGTACCAGCGCGGCAAAGGCGCTGTCCGCCAAACAGGATGAAAGGGCTCTTCAGGTGTACCGTGGAGACCCCTCATGGAAGTACAGGCAGAATCTTGCGCGGATTGACGCCGATATTGAAAAGTTAAAAACCGCTCTTGAAGAAGTTGAAAATAACGCGCCGCCAATAAACAGAGAACCTGTGTTTAATCTTACTCCGGGTAATCTTGCATCTTCGTTTCCCGCCGCGCCCAAGGCTGGAAGCGAAAGGAAGTTCTGTCTTGATCAAAAGGCCGATGCGTTTCTGGCAGGGTCGATCATGGATTTTCACGGCAGATACCATGTTTTAATAAAACTCTATACCGTCTATACAGGATCGTTTGTCTGGGAAGATGCGGTTATTTTTTCCACTGAAGACCTTGAAAACGCGCTGGACGAAATTACAGGAAGATTGATCGCCGTTCTTTCAGGTAACAAGCCTGCTGTTATAACAGTAAAAGCGGAACCTGAAGAAACGCTGGTGCTTATCAACCATACTTTTGCCGGCAAGGGTGAAACTGCGTCATTGGAACATCCGCCCGGAAAAATAACGATTACCGCTTCGGCGCCTGATTATGAAAGCATGACTGTAGAAACCGAGTTGGCGCCGGGAGAACGTGCGGAAATAGATATACGCCTCCATCCTCTGGAATATGGAAATATTGAAATTCCCGGCCCTTCATCAGGCGGCACAGTCTACCATGGCGCGTTATATGTGGGTGAAACTCCGTTGACACTGCGCCTGCCGTTGAATCTGCTGGAATATGTAGAATTGGAAACCCCCGACAAAAAAAAAGGGGCAATTGTATTTCATACTCCAGACAGTGACGGCGATACATATTCTTTTTCACTGCGTACCGCAACGCCTCCAGAGAAAGGCCGCGTAGCTAAAGCGCGGCGCTGGCATTATTGGGCATGGGGCGGTACGTGGATTACAGGCATTGCCGCGTGGATTGCATACCAAACCTATGAAACTATGAATGCGGCTGTCGTATACGATAGCAGTATTACAAAAATAGATAATGCGAACTTTTACAAAGATTATAATAATATGTGGTATATCTACGGAGGCGCGTTAGCGGCTGTGGCTGTTGCTGTGGCGCATGAAATATTCCAGATGGGCAGATATGTTTATACCGCCAATAAAGGCTCAACGGCCGTTGTAAAACCAGACAGGAATTCAAAATGAAATTTGGCGAACGGCTAAAAAATTTCTTTTTGGGAAACTCCGCCCTTTCCGATGAACNATTCGAAGGCCTGTGCGATCTGTTGGTAGAAGGCGATTTTGGCGCTTCTGAAGCGTATAATACTGTTGAACTGTTAAAGGAACGCTGTAAAAAAGAAAGCGCCGAAGCTGTACCGGCAAAACTTGCAGAATTGCTTGAAGAAGAATTGCGCAAAGTACATTCGGCTGCCGTAGAGCCGGAAAGACTAACGGCGATTCTTCTTTTGGGCGTTAACGGAGTTGGCAAAACTACGACGGCGGCAAAACTGGCGTTTTTTTACGGCAAAAAATACAATAAAAAGACAATTCTCGCCGCTGCGGATACGTTCAGGGCGGCGGCAATTGATCAGCTTAAAATCCACGGGCAAAAACTTGATGTTCGCGTAATAGCGCACAAGCAGGGAGGAGACCCGGCGGCTGTAGTGTATGACGCGCTTGAGGCGGCCAAGTCCACAGGCGCGGATATTGTCATTGCCGATACTGCCGGAAGAATGCACACAAAATCCGCGCTGGTAGAAGAATTGCGAAAGATAGACAGGGTAGTGGAGTCAAAAGCAGATGAAGCCCGTTATCTGAAATACCTGGTGCTGGACGCGACCACGGGACGAAACGCGCTTGCGCAGGCTGAAATTTTTCACGACGCGGTTACTCTGGACGGGGTAATACTTACCAAATACGATTCTACCGCCAGGGGCGGAGTGGTTTTTTCTCTGGCGGCAGGATTACATTTGCCTGTGGCGTACATCTGCACGGGCGAAAAATACGGGAATATTGAAATTTTTGATCCACGCCGGTTTGCGGGGGAATTTGCGGGAATTGCGTAAAAAAATTGTTCCAGTTATTTTTCTCGCTTTGCTCCTCTTTGCGGGTATCATTGCACTGACGCAGGAATCGGACGAATTTGATCCGGTATCCAAACCGGAATCTGCGCTGCAGGAAGAAGACGAAGATTCAGGGACTCCCGGTGAAGATTTTTCCCGCGATTATGAATTTGCGCGGGAAGTTCCAGAGTGGGTCAAGCCAGCACGCTGGTTCCGTTCCAATGCGGGAGGCATGGCCCTTGAAGAAATTCCGTCGCGTTATGCGGCATTGCGTAACGAATACGCCCTTGTAATAGATTTTATCGACTCTGAAGAGCTGCCGGAATACCTGCTCTCATATTACGATGATCGTTATTTTATTGAAATCCGCAGACTCTACGAACACGGCGAAGAAGTACGTATGCAGTGGATATTCAGGGATACAAACGGGACAACAAGATTAATAGCGGTTTTTTCTGAACCTGAACATGACGGCGCTGGAGGCATCGAAGAAGTTAAAAACAGCGGTGAAAGTGAAGGCGGCAATAACGAGATTGACAGTATTGCCCTTGAAAGTAATGATGGCAATAACCAAGAAAATAAAAAAACCAATGATAAAAAAAGAGGCGGGTTTATAGAGATTTTTGATGAAAACGCGTTTTTAGTCTCAGAATTCATATTCTCTGACGGGGAAATAAGTAAGACAGATTATAATTATAAAGACGGATATATTGTCAGTGTTGCGGCGTTTAAGTGGGAAGAGAATGAGGAAAGCGGGGAATTTACTGAGACCCACACGGATTTTTTCCGTTACAACCGTTCGTCGTTTTTACGCGCAATTGAGCGGATATTTTACAATGACCGGCAAATTTCACCGATAGACGCTTCTGTTAAAATTGCCTTTCCAAACAACATTCTTAACGCCGCAAGAAACGATTTTTTTATGAGCGAAAAACTCAATCCGTATCCCGAATTTTTCGGGGATCTTTACGTAAACGCAAACAGCAGAATTGTTTTTACAACCGATGAAAGGGGCAGGGTATTGACCCAGACTCTCCTTGGCAGTGAAGATAAAGTTGTTTGGGTTATACGCAATACATGGTCAGAAGATCGTATTGTTTCCAGCAGTAAAACAGAAGGCGATATGGAATTTTTGGCGGAATACGAATATGATTCGAACGGGAACCGGATTATTGAACGGAACATACGAAACGGAATTTTGGAGCGGCTTGTCAGATCAGAAGGCAATAAAGATATTGAGCAGTTGTATTTCAACAATGCTGTTGTACTACAGGCCGTCTGGGAAGACGGCAGGAAAATTTCTGAAACAAGGATTAGCAATTGAAAAAAGCCTGGATTTGGTTTGTCGCATCACGGTATATTTTTAAAGGACGCGGCAGTTCGCCTGTTTTGTCAGTACTGGGAATTGCCGTCGGGGTTCTCGCGTTAATCGTGATTATTGCGGTAATGAACGGGTTTCAGCTTGGCTTTATCGAGAGTATTCTTGAAATTTCATCGTATCATTTACGTTTGGAGTCCGTTCCGCAAAACAGAGTCGCAGAATTGCTGGAAGCTGTGCTTTCGGTTCCGGGGATAAAGGCGGCAGTCCCATTCAGGGAATTTCAGGCTCTTGCGAGGGGAAGGCGTTCCGGACAGCAGGCTGTCCTTGTCAGGGGGCTGCCGGAAAACGTTCTTGAAATAGACAGGGTAATGGGAAGCAGGCTGGATTTTGAAGCAGGTTTTTTTGATATATCAGATCACGGTTCCGTAATATTGGGGGCTGAACTGGCCCGAAGACTGGGCCTTAGACTTGGGGATTATGTTACCATGTTTTCGATTTCGGGAATATTATCGGCACAGGATGAGGGTGGCTTGGAAAATTTTTTAATAACGGGAATTTTCAGGACAGGTTATTATGAATATGATTGCAGTTGGGCATTTGTCAATATAGAAAGCAATAATTTCTTTATGAACGAAAGCGATATAAAAATAGGAATTAAAATTGTAAACCGTTTTCAGGACAGATATTCACTGGAACAGGTAAAAAAGAAATTACTGCCGTTGCCCGGTTTTGAAGAAATTGAATTTTCAAGCTGGCGGGACTATAACCGCTCCTTCTTCGGCGCACTGCGAACCGAAAAACTTTTTATGTTTATTTTGGTGGGCCTTATCTTCATTGTAGTCGGTCTTAATATCTTTCAGTCCCAGAGACGGTCGGTTCTTCAGCGGCGCGAGGAAATCGGGCTGTTACGCGCTGTCGGCGGTACTGAAAGGGCGGTGCGTTTTGTGTTTGTCTGCGACGGAGCGATTATAGGGTTTACAGGCGCAGCCGCCGGGCTTGTTGTAGGGCTGATTATCGCGTCCAATATCCAGCAGTTTTTCACGTTAGTTGAAAGTGTTGTAAATGCTTTTATCGGCATAATAAATATACTGGCTCATCTTTTCGGAGCGGGGCAGGCAGGGAACTTTGCGGTTTTTTCACCGGCGATTTTTTACATTAAAGAAATACCGTCGCGAATTTTGCCGCAGGAGGTAGTTATAATTTTCCTGTTTGGTTTTATGTCCGCCCTGGCAGCGGCATGGTTTGCTTCGCGAAAAGCGGCCCGGATACAACCGGCGGAGGTACTGCGTTATGAGTGATAATCAAGAAGGAAAAATCCTGATCAGGGCAGAAAATATTGTCAAGAACTATGTCTCAGGAACAGAAACCCTTCACATACTCAAGGGCATAAACTTTGAGATTGAAGAGGGAAAGTCCGTCGCTGTCAGCGGCCAGAGCGGAAGCGGGAAAAGTACGCTTCTTAATATCCTCGGCGGCCTGGATCGGACAGACGAGGGGAAGGTATTTATCGGCGATGATGAACTTACATCTCTTTCTGAAAAGGAACTGTCCTTATACCGTTCAAAGCGCGTTGGTTTTATTTTTCAGTTTCATTATTTACTGAAAGACTTTACCGCCCTTGAAAACATCATGATCCCCGCTTACATCGCTGGAATAAAGAAAAAAGACGCGATGGAAAGGGCAATGTCGCTGTTAGCTGATGTAAATCTGGAAGACCGGGGAGGGCATTTTCCCTCGCAGCTTTCAGGCGGAGAGCGCCAGCGGGTCGCGGTTGCCCGATCTATGGTAAACGATCCGGCTTTAATTCTTGCGGACGAACCGACAGGAAACCTCGATCCCCTTAACAGTGATATTGTCTCACAGCTGCTCTATTCCGGGGCGCAAAAAAGGGGCAAGACGTTGATTGTAGTTACCCACGACAGAAAAGTCGCCGCCAATGCTTCAATTCGCCTTATCCTTGAAAACGGCAGGCTATCGGAGGATAATTCCCTTTGAAAAAGAAAGCAGCTTTTTTCATAGCGTTGAGGTATCTGTGGGGCAGGGCCCATGAAGGGGGGCGTTATCTGAGGGGCGCCGCAACGGGAATTGCCGTAAGCCTTATCCCGATTATTGTAACCCTGATTGTCGCGGACGGCATGATACGGGGGATTACCGACCGTTACCTCGAATTGGGAACAGGACATTTGCAGGTTTTTGATTTGTACGGTTATGGAGATGAAGATGGTATAGTTGAAAGAATAAAAACTTTTGAAGGAGTCAGGGGAGTGTGGCCGGAAATGCGGGGCATGGGAGTGTTAGTCGGAAAAAAGGGGAAAACCGGCGTAACCGTGCGTTCTGTAGAGCCTTCGTTTTGGGAAGATCCCGGCAGCGCCGCCTATCTGAAAATAATTGACGGCGTGCGGAAACCTGAAACAGACCGCGACATCATGTTAGGTGAAACGCTCGCTTCCGGCATTGGCGCACAGGTAGGAGATACGGTCAGGCTTATGGCTATCAGAACCGGCGAAGGGGGACGCGCCGCGCCCCGGTCGGCTCCCTTTGTTGTTCGCGGCATTCTCTCCTGCGGCTATAACGAACTTGACGCTTTATGGTGCATAATAAGTTCACAGGGCGGAAAGCGTATTCTGTCTCCTGAACAATCATCGTCAAGCCTGATTGTAAAGATCGATGAGCCTTATAAAAAAGCGGATAACTTTGCATGGTCGCTGTATTTAGAATTGGGCAGCGGTTACGGCGTATACACATGGAAGGACCTCCTTCTTTCCCAATACAGTTCCTATGAGTCTACAAGACAGTTGTTATTATTTATCATGGCCCTGATAGTAATTGTGGCTGCAATAAATGTTTCTTCCGCTACGAGTATGCTGGTTCTTGAACGTCAGAGGGATATTGCCGTGTTAAAAGTAACAGGGGCAAGCGTCAGCGGCGTTACCGGAGTTTTTCTTTGGGGCAGTTTTCTTACAGGCTTGACAGGCGGGATCATCGGCATTTCGCTGGGNTTGATAATCGGCGGCAATATCAATTTCCTTATCCGCTCCCTTGAAAAACTCTTGAGTTTTTTCTCAAGTTTGTTCAACGGAGGAGAGGTTAAGATACTCGATCCCGGTTTTTATCTTGAAACCATTCCCGTCATTATTGACTGGAGCGCCGTATTTTTGATATTTCTTTTCGCAATTCTCTGTTCGGTTCTCGCTTCATGGATTCCGGCCCGCCGCGCAGGAAAATTGAAACCAATGGAACTGTTGAGAAAAACTTAGAACTTGACAAATATAAAAATATGTATAATTATGGATCATTACGGAGAAAATCTATGAAAGAAATGGCGTTTATTTGTCCGCTAAGTAAAGAAGGGTCTGAAATTCGGAAGCGATCAGATGAAATAATGAAGGGTTTTTTAGAGCCGATTGCTGAAGAATTAGGTTATTCAAAACCAATGCGGGCAGATTTTCTTGCAGGGCGTAATATTATGAATGATATTATTGATATGCTGTATAAAGCGGATATTGTTGTTGCGGATTTATCCGATTTAAATGTTAATGTCTTTTATGAATTAGGCTTATTTCATGCAATAAAAGGCAAGTTTGTTACTATTAGACAGCGCAAAAAAGAAGAAGAGCCCATTCCGTTTGATACAAGATATTTTAGAGTGCAGGAATATGATTACCCAAGCAGTAGCCTAATCTCGACAAATGAATTTAGAGAAAAACTTATAAAAATGATTAAAGACCTGGAAAATAAACCCTATCTATCCTGTTTTTCATTTAGCCCTGAAGATATATCGCGTTTATTCCATACAACTGTTGTTGTGAAATGCGTTTCAAGCAAGAAAGATCATTATGTGATGGCAAAAGAGATGTTCGAGAAGGAGTGCAAGGATATATTTCTCATGCAAAGAAGCAGTTCTATTATCCTGGGCGCCGAACAAGGATGGGCTGAGGAGGGAAGCTTTCTTCAAGTTATTTTGAATGAGATAAAAAAGTGTGATAAATTTTACCATATTATCAGTTTGGAGGGCATTGAAGCGCATTTTAAAAGAAAAGACAGCACCTTTCCAAACTTTAAAAGTTTTACAAAAAATTTGGTAAATGTCGATGGTAATGTGGCATTACAAAAAAATAATGGCTCTGGCCGGAATGAAAATTTTTTATTACGGCGATTGCCAGAAAGCGGCGAAAACGGATTTGACGAATTTTTTAAACTTGACAGACAGGCGAGGGTGCTAATAGTCGTATATAGAGATGATACCGCAAAAGCCGTAATTGTACAAAATTTGGGTCCTGAGCAAACGTGCTTCCTTATGGAAGGCGGGGAAATAAAAAAATATTTTGATAATTGTAAAAATTATTATTTATCCTGCAAATTGGTAACATGGAACGAAATTCAGGTCTTATATAAAGAATATACAGATGAAATTGAAGTGAGATCAACAGACAATTGACTCGTGAGGGAATCAATCTGGCTTTCGAACAAGTCTATTCGTTCTTCCCCATTCACCTAATACTCCTCCCAGGCCTTTATCTCCAAACCGGCGCCGTTGCGCATGGTTTCAAACGCGTCAATAAATTCTTTCGCTGCCTTGATGTTTGTAAACAGGGGAATGTCAAAGTCCACGGCGAGGCGGCGGATGATGTAGTTGTTTTTCAGTTCCTTATCGGCATTGCTTTTTGGAATATTGATGATCATGTCAACTTCGCGGCGGCTGATTAAATTTGCGATGTTCGGCTCCTTTTTTTCCAGCGGCCAGCTAAGGGCCGTTATGGGAACATTGTTCTCCGCGAGGAATTTTGCGGTTCCCCATGATGCGAAAAGTTCATGGCCCATCTTTACAAGTTTGCGGGCGGAATCCAGGAAATCAAATTTATCTTCCATCGGGCCGGTGGAAAGCAGTATTCGCGCCCGTCCTGAGGGGATTTTATAGCCAGCCGAAAGCAGGGCTTTTAGTAACGCGTCGGAAAAGTTTGTCCCTATGCAGATGGTTTCGCCCGTGCTTGCCGTCTCCGCTCCGCTGACCGGGTCCGCGCCGTAAAACCGCGAAAAGCCGAACTGAGATGACTTTACCCCCACCCATTCCAAATCCGGCGGAGAGACGCCGATTTTTTCTACAGGCTCGCCCAGCATGGCTTTAACTGCCATTTCGATCATATTCACCCTGCTCACTTTGGAACAGAACGGGAAATTGCGGCTGGCTCTAAGACTGCACTCTATGACCCGCACATGGCCGCGCTGGGCAAGGAACTGAATGTTGAAGGGTCCTGTAATATCCAGCGCCCCTGCTATTTTTTCGCCGATCTGCCTGATCTTGCGCATTGTTTCAACGTACAGCCGCTGGGCGGGAAGAACTACCGTAGCGCCTCCTGAATGAATACCGGTGTTTTCAATGTGTTCGCAAATGGCATGGAAAAGAATCCCTCCGTTACGCGCAACAGCGTCAATTTCAATTTCCTTTGAATTTTCAAAAAACTTTGAAATAACGACAGGATGTTCAGGCGATATGCCGGCGGCAAGTTCCAGGGATTTACGGAGGCTCCGGTAATCCCATGCGACATTCATCGCGGCCACTGGTAGCACATAACTTGGGCGTATCAGCACGGGGTAGCCGATTTTTGCGGCAAATTCTTTGGCGGAGGCAAGACTTGCCAGTTCCTTCCACTGTGGCTGTTCAATACCCAGCCTGTCCAGCAGGGCGGAAAATTTATTCCGGTCTTCCGCCACATCAATTGACTGAGGCGTTGTTCCGTAAATATGAACACCGGCGCCAAAAAGTTTTGCCGCAAGGTTATTTGGAGTCTGCCCGCCCATCGAAATGATGATCCCGTCCGGCCTTTCACGTTCGTAAATATCCAAAACTCTCTCAAGGGAAATCTCCTCAAAATAGAGCCTGTCGCACATATCACAGCCGGTAGAAACCGTTTCAGGGTTGCAGTTTACCATGATCGAGTAACGTGCCAATTTTCGCGCCGCCTGCACCGCGTTAACGCGGCACCAGTCAAATTCAACGCTTGAGCCGATCCGGTAAGCGCCGGAACCAAGCACCATTACCCCGCGCCCTGAAGGACTAACGTCGTCCACATGAATCACCGTTCCCACAGAGGCGGCAGTGCCGTAGGTCATATACAGGTAGTTGCTTTTTGCCGGATACTCGGCGGCGAGCGTGTCGATTTGTTTTACCGCAGGTTTGATCCTGTGTTCTTCCCTAAGGGCGCGGACTTCCATTTCAGATAACCCGATAAAACTGCCGATACGGGAGTCGGAAAAGCCCATTTGTTTTGCGCGGGCGAGAAGGGAAGCGGAAATAGCGGGCTTTCCTGATCTCCTTAACTCCTGTTCGGTCTTCCATACATTCGCTATTTTATTTAAAAACCATTTATCTATTTTTGTCAGGTTGTAAATTTTTTTTATTGACCAGCCTTCGGCAACGGCGCGGTAGATTGCAAAAATGCGCCTGTCCGTGGGTCTGGTTAGCGCTTCGTGGATTTTGGTTGAAAGTTTGCCGGAGCCGGTAAAACTGCCGCCGCATAATGCGTTATCGCCTGAAAGACCCGGCGCTCCGACGCCTGTCATGCGCAGGGCCTTTTGTATCGCTTCTTCAAATGTTCTGGCGATTGACATAACTTCGCCGGCTGGTTTCATTTCAGAGCCGGTGCGCAAATCTACGTTCCTGAATTTGGAAAGGTCCCAGCACGGGACTTTTACCGCTATATAGTCCAAAGCCGGCTCGAAGCAGGATTTTGTTACGCAAGTGACGCGGTTTTCTATTTCAAGAAGGGAATAGCCAAGGGCGATTTTTGCCGCGATAAAGGCAAGCGGGTAACCTGTGGCCTTGGACGCGAGGGCAGAACTGCGCGAAAGACTGATCTTTACCTTGATGATGCGGTAATCCTCTGAAAACGGATCGAGGGCAAACTGGATGTTACATTCGCCGATGATTCCAAGATGGCGTATAACGCCGATGGCGATACGCCTGAGTTTTTCGTACTCCGAATCGGTAAGCGTTTGCGCGGGAGCGACAACAATGCTTTCGCCGGTGTGTATGCCCAGCGGATCAAAATTTTCCATGCTGGCGACAGTAACGCAGTTGTCGAAAGAGTCCCTGACTATTTCAAACTCAATTACCTTCCAGCCGCCGAGCCACTCCTCAACAAGAATTTGCCGGGCTCCGTTTATTTCGCTTGTACTGGCAAACGCCATGCCGCATTTTTTTACCAGTTCCTTTTCGTTGCGGCAAATGCCTAAGCTTGCTCCTCCCGGCGCGGACGCGATACGCGCCATTACAGGATAGCCGGCTTCTTTCGCCGCTTTTATGGCGGATTCTGTATCGGTAACGGCGGCGCTGCGCAGCGTAAGAGCGCCTATTTCATTGAGCCGGTTTACAAACAGTTGGCGGTCTTCCGCCTCTTTAATTGTTTTAACCGGCGTGCCAAGAACCCTTACCCCGTGTGCGGAAAGAGTGCCGTCCCTGTCCAGCGCGATGCCGCAGTTAAGGGCTGTCTGCCCTCCAAACGAGAGCAGTATGGCATCCGGTTTTTCCTTTTCAATAACCTGGCGCACATACTCAGGCGTTATGGGAAGAAAGTAAGTTGGGTCCGCCATCTCCTCGCCTGTTTGAATCGCGGCGATATTGGGGTTAATCAAAACTATTTTAATTCCTTCTTCACGTAACGCCTTGATTGCCTGGGAGACGGAACCGGGGATGAGAACTTTTTTTGGGAGAGGAATTTGCGGATTTATTTTTTTGCCTCCCTCACCTGTTCGATAAAGCGGTCAAACAGAAATTCCGTGTCGCGTGAGCCAGGGCAGCCTTCGGGGTAGAACAGTACTGCCGCAAAAGGCTGATTTACGCAGCGTATCCCTTCGATGCTTCCGTCGTTGGCATTGATGAACCACGCCTCCCAGCCGGAAGGAAGCGTCTCTTTTCGCACCGCGTAACCGTGGTTTTGAGTTGTAACATAGCAGCGGTTTGTACCTGTTTCAATACAGGGCTGATTTTGCCCCCTGTGACCAAAGGGCAGCTTGTAAGTATCCGCGCCTGCCGCCAGCGCCATGACAAGGTTTCCAAGACCGGCGCCGAAGGACGGTTTGGAAGATTCAAATGCCCTGCGTAACGTCGTGATCAGGTTTCCGCAGTCTTTTGGATCGCCAGGGCCGCCGGAAATAAAAAGCCCGTCGTATTCAATTTGCCCAAGATCGTGATTAAAAGGTACGCGGATAACTTCTACGTTACGTGCAAGCAGGCATCGGATAATGTTTGCCTTTACGCCGCAATCGACAAGGGCTATTTTCAGCCTGTCTGAACCGGCTTCCCCCAAAGGGGTAAATGTTTTTACTGTGTTATGTGAAACATGAAACGGGTTGGATAAAACGCAGGAATTCAGCGTAACGTCGCTTTTCCCCTCAACAAGAATTTTTCCCCGCATCGTACCGCGCTCCCGCAGACGGACAGCCAAAGCGCGGGTGTCAATGCCGCAAATACCGGATACATTTCCCTCTTCAAGCCATGCGGACAAGTTAAGCCCCGATGAGTAATGGCTCACATCTTCGCAAAAATCGGAAACAACCAGTCCTGTAACCTGTATTTTTCCCGATTCCAGGGAAACGGGGATTCCGTATTCATCAAAAAAAGGCAAGCCGTTTTTTCTTACAGATACGCCGCAATTGCCGGCCATTGGGTAAGTTGAAACAAAAATCTGCCCGTGAGAGGCGGGGTCTGTCAACGCCTGAACAAGTCCGTTCATGCCGGTATTAAAAACCACTTCCCCCGCCGTTGACCGGCTCTTGCCAAAAGACCAGCCCAAATATTCACTGCCGTCTTCCAAAACAAGTTTCGCGTAACGTTTTACACGCGCCTGCCTTGACGCTCTGGACCGCCCCGGCATACGGGACTGCTCAGGCGAACCTTGCGGCTTTAATTTTTTCCTGTTATTGCCCACGGATTCTCCTTAATGGCAAATTTTCTGTTTTTCTCCGTGTTACAATCGTGTTGCTATCGCGTCAATAAAATCCCATGAGTTTAGAATTTTTTCAGGCGGAGGCTCTGACAGTTTAGCCAGGTCCCCTGTCATTATTCCGTCTTCTATTGTATCGAGTACCGCTTTTTCAAGCCGGTTTGCGAAATCAGCCAGGTCGGGAGTGTTGTCAAGTTCCGCCCGCTTTGCCAAGGCGCCGCTCCACGCGAAGATCAGCGCGGCGGGGTTGGTGCTGGTTTTTTCTCCTTTTTGCCAGCGGTAGTAGTGCTGTTGCACAGTACCGTGAGCCGCTTCGTATTCAAAAACGCCGGACGGGGAAACAAGGACGCTTGTCATCATGGCGAGGCTCCCTGCGGCGCTGGCGATCATGTCGCTTTGAACATCGCCGTCGTAATTTTTACACGCCCACAAAAAGCCGCCTTCGCCCTTTACCACACGCGCCACAGCATCGTCAATTAATGTGTAAAAATAGCCGATACCGGCGGCTGCGCATTTTTCCTTGAACTCGGTTTCATATACTTCGCCGAAGATCGCCTTGAAACGGCCGTCGTAGATTTTTGAAATTGTGTCTTTTGTGGCGAACCATACGGGGAGTTTTTCCGTCAGGGCATAGAGAAAACAGGCGCGGGCAAAACTTCTTATCGATTCATCGTAGTTGTGCATACCCTGAACGACACCGCTTCCCTCAAAATCCGCAACCGTAACGCGGCGTTCCGTTCCATCGGCCTTTGTGTAAACAAGTTCCACCTTGCCCGGCCCGTCAATATCCATTTCCACCGCCTTGTAGACATCGCCGTATGCGTGGCGGCCGATGATAATGGGCGCTTTCCATGTGTTGATAGACGGCTTTATGCGGCTGACGGTTATGGGTTTGCGAAACACCGTCCCGTCGAGAATCGCCCTGATTGTCGCGTTTGGGCTTGGGTAAAGGCGCTTCAGGTTGTATTCTTTTTGCCTTGCAGTGTTGGCGGTAATGGTAGCGCATTTCACCCCCACGCCCAGCCTTATGATTGCCTGCGCCGATTGAACCGTTACATCGTCGTTTGTAACTTCGCGGTTGGTAAGCCCAAGATCGTAATATTCAGTTTTAAGGTCCACAAAGGGAAGGAGGAGTTTTTCCTTAATCACCGCCCAGAGAACGCGGGTCATCTCATCGCCGTCGATCTCGACCAGCGGGTTTTTCATGTTGATTTTCGTCATAGGCTAAGTATAACCGTGTTGGAGTTTTTAGTAAACGGCAGCGGCGGAACCTAAACCCTTTTTACAAAAATTTTCTTCCCCCGGACGCGTGTTACCCGAACGCCTCTGCCTGCCTCTACAAACTCGCCGTCGGTTTTTACATCGTAGATTTCATTATCAATTAAAACCGTTCCCGAAGGCTGCAACTCGGTATCGGTAACTCCTATTTTTCCTGTCAGGGCAGAGTAGTCTTTATCTTTCATTACGCATTATCATAGTATCTGTAACCTTTTTACTCAATTGTTAATGGTGTAAAATCAAGCTGTAATTTAAAGGAGGGAACATGGCGCAGATTGAAGTAATACAGGGCGACATCACAGCCCTTAATGTAGATGCGATTGTTAACGCGGCGAATTCAAGCCTTTTAGGCGGCGGCGGGGTAGACGGCGCAATTCACAGGGCGGCAGGTCCCGCGCTGCTGGAAGAATGTATGCGGATTGCGGAAGATCGCCGTCCTGACAGCCCTTGCCCCGCCGGAGACGCGGTGATTACCGGCGCGGGGAAGCTGTCCGCAAAAAATGTGATCCATACTGTAGGCCCGATCTGGCACGGCGGTAGAAATGGGGAGCCTGAGATACTCGCTTCATGCTACCGGAAAAGCCTGTTGTTAGCTGAAGAAGCAGGGCTGGAAAGCATCGCCTTTCCTAACATCAGTACCGGAGTTTACGGCTACCCAAAAGATAAAGCCGCCGAGATTGCCATTGCCGCAGTAAGGGAAACCATGTCCCAAACGCCGGGAATTAAGCGGGTAGTTTTTGTTTGTTTTGACAGTGAAAATTATTCGCTGTACCGGAAGATGAGAATTAACAATTAACAATGAGCAATTAACAATTAGCAATGGGTTGTTGTTCGTTATCTGCGCGTGTTAGCAACAATCTTAGATTTCTAACCTCGCTCCTCATTGCTTACTCTCTTCATTTCGTTTTCAAAAAACGTACTGGTTACTCCCAAATAATTGCACTGGAATGTTTATCATAAAATGTTCATTTATTGTAAAACTGGGCGAAATAAATAATCCCCCATACGCAAAATCATACCCTATATGAAGGTTTAAATTCACCAAGCCTCCCGTCAATAATAGCATCGTAATTTTTCATTCCTAATTAATTGGGGGGGATTGCTCTTGGCGGCAAGGTTATTGTATGTTTCACAAATATCCCCATGTTTGGCGCAATTTGGGAGCATTTTTTAGGGTATAAAGCACATGTAGCGGCTGATCGCCGTGCGCTCCCGCCAATCGTTTATGAACAGGGTCAACTATCAAATCCATTCCCTCAAGCGGCATTGCTCCAAGCAGCACCTCTTTTGCTTCGGCAACAACCACCGCCGGAAGCTCAATATTCCGGTTTTTCCACTGGATTTTTACGGATTCAGTAACGGGATAATTTGATGTTTTGCCGTCCGCGAGGGTGGAAACGGACGAACCCTGAATAGTAAGACCCAATTTTTCGCGTACATCTTCATTTATGACAAGCGTCCACGCTCCGGTGTCCGGCATTGCCTGTACCGTCAAAGTGCGAATCTCGGCTTCTTTGATATATCCGCGATTAGCAAGCCCACGGTCTACAATGTTCTCAAGCGTTATTTCTTCCTTGAATGTCCCCATACAATTCTTAATGTACCATAAATGTTAAAAGTAGACAAGAGGAATGAGCAATTAGCAATGAGCAATGAAAAATGAAGAGAGAAAAATGAAAAATAGCGTCTCCTAAATTCCTCATTCTTCATTTTTCATTTTCCTCTTTTCACTCCTTCAAACATCCTCAAACCTTATGCCTTCCCCTGCGGGGATAAAATTCCGCGCGGCTCTTCCTTCAATGGCAGCTTCCCAGCGCGGTTCAAGGCCGGGGCGGAGGTTTTTTTCGGTTCTTAGAACGGCGTAGTCGCCCTTTTTCAACAGTTCGCCCTTTTGAATGTCCCGCAGCGCGTGAATGGAGCGGTTTGTCAGGCGGTAATTGGCTTTTTCAGAAGGGGCGAGTTCCTTAACGCCGTTTCCCAAAACCTGTTCAACAAGGGATTCTCCCCGTTCACGGCGGTAAAGGGCGATAGTTTCCCCTTGCCCTGTTTCAGCGGCGAGCCGGACTGCCCTCACCATTTTGGAAAAATCATCCGGCGGCAGGGCAATGGGGTCGTCAAGACCAGGGTCTGTTCTTGAAAGGCAGAAGTGCTTTTCTATGACAGCCGCCCCCATGCTTACCGCCAAGGCGGGAACCAGTTCGGGATCGGCGCTGTGGTCGCTTACGCCAACGGGAACGCCGAAAATCGCCGACAGGTTGGGCAGTACCCTCAAATTGTAGTCGGTCTCAGGGGCGGGATAGCTGGTAACGCAGTGTAAAAGGCACAACTCCGCCGCCGGTTTAAGGATAGAAACCGCCTCCTCAATGTCCGAAAGGCGGGAAACGCCGGATGAAAGCAGTACTGGAAGTTTACTGCTTTGCAGTAAACTTCCTTGCAGTTTACTGCCTTGCGGGTTCCATGTTGCTATTTCTTCAAGCAAGCCGGTGAAATTTAGCTCAGGCGAGGCGATTTTTACGATTTTTGGCTTGAGCTTGCGCAGGAG
>JGI24698J34947_10000622_pt1 | contig 17031 bp, 16 predicted proteins | sample TergutMp193P3_FD_34947 | JGI IMG/M metagenome (IMG submission 34947) | reverse complement strand
GGGGGGGGGGGGGACTACCCTCTCGTACCTTATTATTCATAAGAATAAAATATAATGCGGTACACAACAAAGATGTACTAAAATCTTTAAATTCGTTAATTTTGTTAATAATCTTCATTTTTTCCCTTTTTCTCTTTTTCTCTTTACGAAGTTTTTCGTTTTTATTTTGTAAAATCACTTATTTGATACTGTAAAATGGGTCGTTTGTTACAGGAATTTTTACATTTTTTTTTAATTTGTACGGTTATTGTATAAATTTTTCCAAAACTTCAAAATTATTGTAAAATTCATTGTTAAAACAAGCGTAATTATAAATTTTTCCTTTATTCAATATTTGTCCGCGAGAATTTATTTTCAACGATGTTTTTTGATTGTCGGTTATTTGATAAGTATCAATAGAAGTATTATCAAACTTTGAAACGTCTTTCGTGTTAAATATATAAAAATGACAAGTTTTATTGTTTATTTCGTCGTTTTCAAAAACCGCAATCCAAACGTAAAACACGTTATTTCCCATATCGTAACGAATTTTCGGATGAAAACTAAATTCTTTGATATTTTTGTCGTTGGTCTCAATGCCTTCCGATGTTTTTACCTGCAAATATCTGGAAACAACATTTAATTCCGTATGGCTGCAATGTTCGCAAAGATTTGTAACGCATTTTGCTTTTTTCCCGTCGTATTTTTCGTATCTTAAATGTTGATTGCTGAATCTTTCGCACTTCGGACACCAATATTTCGTTATTGTAAAATCAATTCCTTCGTCTATGTACGCTCTATGAACCTGCCAACCTTTTTCGTGCAGAATCATAGCGAGTTGCATTTCGCCGTACAAACCTATAACTTGTTTTTTCTTTTCCGTTTCCAATTCGTTCATTTAATTTTCTCCCAAACAATTAAATTCCGAAAACAATTTTTCATTACTGTTATCAAATATTTCTTGCGAAAAATTATTGCAAATATTTTTAATTCCCGCGTCGCGAAACATTTTTTTGTTTAATTCGATTCCAATGCCTACTCTGTCCAATTTCTTCGCTTCAATCGCGGAGGTAAAACTTCCCGCGAAAGGGTCCAAAACAAATTCTTTGGGATAAGAAAACATTTTTATTGCAAATTCGGGAATCTCAAAAGGAAATGGCGCGGTATGCCCTAAAACGTTTTCTCCTTTGCTGTTAATTTTTATCACGGGATTTATTTTAACGATATCCCTTCGCCATTTTTTTATAAAATCATTGTCAATCGCAAAAACATTTTCTTGCCGTCCTTGCGTCATAATTGTTTTTAACGAAAATCGTTTGCCTCTATTCGCGGGACTTCTTTCAAAACATTCAAGGTTTTTGCACTCCCAACTTTTTAGCCCTATTTCCGAATATGCGTTTCCGTTAACTTTTAAAGTTCCGCAAACGGGGCAAGGATATTTTGTTTTGTCGTCTCTATGTTTATGAAAAATTAAAATATGCTCGTAACAATTCATCGGATATTGGTAAAACGGATACGGCTTGTCGCCGTTTTTATGTCTTTCGCTTTGCACTTCTCCTTTATCCCAAATAAAATCATCGACAAAAGTCCATCCTTCTTCCTCAAATATTTTTGTGAAATACGCCCCTAACGGAATGCGGCGTTTTCCCCAAACGGATGTTGTTTTTACATTGTCGTTATCAAAAATATCGCCGACGTTAAAAACAAAAACTCTATGATTGTCTAAAACTCTATACGCTTCGCGAATAATCATCCGCATATCGTCCAAATAATCATAGATATTTTTCCACTGTGAATATTCTCTGGCGTTGTAATAAGGCGGAGAAGTTACCATTAAATGAATTGATTCGGGTTTCATTCCTTTCATCGCATCAAGACAGTTGCCCCAAATGATTTTCAAATTACCGTCTTTTTCGTTTAAGTAACCGTCTAATTTTTTGTCGGTATTTTGATATTCGTTTTGATATTCGTTTTTTACAAAATCAATATATATGCCTATCCATTTTTTTACAATTTCTTTATTGTCCGTCAAATATTTAAGGGGTTCGGCGGTTAAAAGCAAATTGTCTATTTGTTTTTTTGAAAACATTTCTTCAAGATAAGGAGCGCTTATTTTCAGTATTTTTGAAAAATAATCGTTACTTTTTGAAATCATTGTTTTCTCCTAATTTTTTGGAAATAAAATAATATTTGCGTTTTGAAAAAAGGCGAAAAAAATAACGAAACGAGTTTTTTTTCGCCTTTTCCGTTTATTCACTCAAACCCCAGCAGTTTCCCGACTTGAAAAATAGCGACCGCGCCGCACCAAGCGAATGCCAACTGATAAAAAAGCGAAAAAAGCGACCACTTCCAACTGTTTAACTCGCGAACAACCGTCGCAAACGCAGCCATACAAGGCGTATACACCAAAACAAACCACATAAACGCAATTGCCGAAAGCGGCGTAAAATGCTTTTTAAGCGCGCTGTTAAACGAGTCGTCGTCTCCTTCGTCGACCGCGTATAAAACGCTCATCGAACTGACTACAATCTCTTTTCCGATAAATCCCGTAACAAGCGCGACCGCTCCTCCCCAATCGCTCCCGAACGGCTTAACAACCGGCTCTAAAAACTTTCCTATTCTTCCGATATAACTGCTTTTTTGCATTATCGAATTATGCTGATTTTCGAGAATATGCAACTTTTCTTCTTTTTCTTCTCCAAAAACAACCGACGTTTCAATTTTCGCTTTTTCGGCTTCGTAACGAATAATTTCGTCGTTATCGAGCGGATATTTCCCCATATACCACAAAACCATAGAAAAAACAAGCACGACAGTTCCGATTCTAATTAAAAAACTTTGCCCTTTTTGCCACATATGAATCAAAACGCTGCGCAAAGTCGGCATTCTATAAGGCGGAAGTTCCATAACGAACGGCGTTTCATCGGCTTTGTAAAAAACCGTCTTTTTAAATAGTAACGCCATAAGAGCAAACGCAAAAAATCCAAGTACAAATTGAAACAAAAACACGACGTTTGCCGCGTTCTTCGGGAAAAACGCGCCCGCAAACAAAATAAAAACAGGAAGCCGCGCCGAACAACTTATAAGCGGAGTTAGTAAAATCGTTTTTATCCTGTCCGTCGGCGATTCTAACGCTTTCGTCGCCATAACTGCGGGAATTGAACAGCCCATTCCTATAATTACGGAAATAAAACTTTTGCCGTGAAGCCCGATTTTGTGCATAAATTTATCGACGATAAACGCCGCACGCGCCATATATCCCGTGTCTTCCATTATGGAAATTCCCATAAACAAAATTAGAATATTCGGCAAAAATTCGGTAACCGCGCCGACTCCCGAAATCATTCCGTCGGTAATAAGCGAGCGAAACCAGCCGTCGGGAATAAAATAAGCGGCAAGGTCGTATAATTTTTCAAACAAAAAACTGATAAACGCCGTCGGATATTCGCCCAAAACGAAAGTCATTTGAAAAATTAGCCACAAAAACAGCGCGAAAATCGGATACGCCCAAAATTTATGAGTAAGAACCGCGTCTATTTTGTCCGAATAATCCACTCTTTTGTTGAGCGCATTTACCTTTACGACCTCGCGTACAATTCCGACCGCAAACCCGTAACGCGCTTCCGAAATCAAATAATCGGGCGCGTCTTTGCACCAATTATTCGTCCTTTCTTCGACGTCTTTCGCCATTTTAACGAGGTCGATACTTTTTTCGGCTTGAGCGATAGAAATAATATCTTTGTCGTTTTCCAATAATTTTAACGCCGAATATTGAGCGGGAAACCAGTTGTTTTTGCCGAAATCCGTTTTTTGAATTTTTTGCGTCATTAAATTTATATCTTTTTGGAGTTCGGGCGCCAAAACAGGAAAAATCGGCGTGGAATAAGTATTTTTTGAATGTTTTACGGCAGTTTCCAAAAGTTCTTCGATACCGTCGCCTATTCTCCCGATTGTTTTTACGACGGGCGATTGAAGAAGTTTTGAAAGTTGTTGCGTATCTATCTCCATTCCGTGATTTTTCGCTTCGTCCCACATATTCAGCGCGATAATCGGATGAATGCCGAGTTCTAAAAACTGCGACGTGAGATATAAATTTCTCTCGATATTGGACGAATCCACTACGTCGATAACCGCGTCGGGTTTTTCATTTAGAATAAAATCGCGCGCCACTTTTTCTTCGGGCGAATACGCGCTCAAACTGTAAGCGCCGGGAAGGTCGATAATTTCTATCTTTTCTTCGCCGAATTTGGCGAAACCGCTTTTGACTTCGACGGTTACGCCGCTATAATTTCCGACGCGCTGATGCAAGCCCGTAAGCGCGTTAAAAATCGTCGTTTTTCCGCTGTTGGGATTTCCCGCAAGAACTACTTTTAACATTTTCTCCTCCGTTTTTAGTTGTTTTTCGTTAAAAATAATATTTGCAAAGATAGAAGTGTATAACAATGTTTAATTAAACTAACTTTTTTTGTTTTTTAATAAATTTGCGGTAATTTTGCGGCAAATAGTATTTTAATTTTTTTGAAATGAAGTTAAAATAAAAGGAGCGCAAACGTTATGGGAAAGAAAACTTTAAAAGTTTATTTGGAAAATTCCGTTGTCGGCGGCTATTTTGACGATGAATTTAAGAAATATACGCATAAACTTTTTGAAAAATTTAGAGACGAAACATACAAACCTATAATTTCTTCTCACGTTATAGCGGAATTGGAAAGCGGAGCGCCCGATTATGTGATAGAAAATTTGAAAACTATAAATTATGAAGAATACGCCGTCAACGAAGAAATGATAAAATTAACCGAAAAATATATGGAGCAAAAAATAGTATCGAATAAATATTACGGCGACGCGTTGCATATTGCCGCCGCGACGGTGATAGGAGTAGATATTTTGGTGAGTTGGAATTTCAAACACATTGTAAATCAGAACAGAATAAAAATATTCAATTCCGTTAATTTGCAGGAAGGATACAATATTTTGGAAATAAGAAGCACAAAGGAGGTGGTGGGAGATGAATAAAAAACAATTTGACTGCGTGCAGTTCAAAAACGAATTGCAAGAGAACTTAATAAAAAGAAGCGGCGCAAAAAATTTGAGAGATTATGTAAATTATGTAAATAAAATCGCTCAAATTTCAACGTTGCATATTACAAAAAAAAATGAAAGCAGTGTAACGAATAAATTACGCGGTAATTTTCGTTTCGCCTTTTAATTCAAGCGGAAGTTCTACCACAAACTTTGTCCACGAATTTTCTACGCTTGAAACGCTTACTTTGCCTTTGTGAATTTGAACGGCGTGTTTTACTATTGAAAGTCCCAAACCCGTGCCTTGACGTCCCGTGCGCGAAGTGTCCACGCGGAAAAATCGCTCAAATACGCGACTTTGTTTGGATTTCGGAATGCCGATTCCCGTATCTTCAACGGACAAAATTACAAAATTTTCTTTTTCTTCAATATTTATGGAAACGCTTCCGTTTTCTTTGTTGTATTTTATTGCGTTTTCCAAAAGATTGCTAAAAATTTCGTCCAAAAGACGCGGAATTGCCGAAATAATTATATCGCTTCCCGACAATTTTATGTTTATGTTTTTCTCGTTTGCTTTTTCTTCAATTCGCGAAATTACTCCTTTTGCAAATTCGTAAATATTTACTTTTTCAAACGTAAATCCTCTGCTTTCGTCGAGATTTGAAAGTTCTATAATGTCGTTTATAAGTTCTAATAAATATTGCGCTTCCGAATAAATTTTTGTTCCGAAATCGGAAATATCCTCTTTTTTGGCGAGACCGTTCGATATAATTTCGGCATAACCCGATATTACCGACAGCGGAGTTTTCAGTTCGTGCGAAACGTTTGCCGAAAATTCCCGCCGAAGTTTTTCGCGATTTGTCTTTTCCGAAACGTCCATAATTAGCACGGTCGTTCCTATTCTTCCTTTTGAAGTAGCCACCGAACGCGCAATCATTTCTATAGTTTTATTGTTAATTTCAAACGAATATATTATCTGTTCGTCGCTTTCTTTCGCCTGTTTTATTCCGCGCCTAAAATACTCGTTTCTACACAAAACAAAAATGTTTTTTTTCAATAAATTGTCGTTTTTTTCGTCTAAAATACGAGTCGCGCTTTTGTTGTAATATAAAATTCTGTCGTCTTTATCTAAAATCAAAAGTCCTTCCTGCATATTTTCGCCGATAATTTCAAATTGCGTTTTGCGCTTTTTAATTTTTTCCATTTGACGCGCAACAATTAAATTTTGCTCGCTAATTCTTTTAAGAAGCGGCGACAATTCTTCGTAAATATCGCAATTTTCGGGATTTTCCAAATCTATTTTATTTATGGGTTCCACAATTTTTTTGACTATTATATTAGCCGCAAAAAGCGCTGTTATCGATATGCCGACAACAATCAAAACGGTAAAAGGAATAATTCTCGTCGGCTCGCTTTGCGCAATATAGCGAATAAGAATCGCGGTTATCGTAACCGATACAATACACAAAAGAGTAACCGCAATAAATATTATATTTTTCATTCTACGTTTCCTATTTTGTAACCGACTCCTCTGACGGTTTGGATAACTTTGCCGTCGCTTCCGAGTTTTTGCCTTAGCGACATTATATGAGCGTCTATAGTTCGCGTTTCGAGCGTTTGTTCGTAATCCCAAACCTTTGAAAGAAGTTCTTCGCGAGTATAAACTATGCTTTTGTTTCGCATAAGAAATACCAAAAGGTCAAATTCTTTAAGCGTCAGCGTTATTTCTTTTGAGCCGACAAAAACAAGATGTTTTGGAATATCAACTTCGATATTTGAGAAAGACAAATTATTTTGCGTGTTTGCGATTTTTTTCGTTCTTGCGATAAGCCGTTTTACTCTGGCAATCAATTCCATAATTCCAAACGGCTTTGTAACGTAATCGTCCGCGCCGCTGTCGAGTCCTACAATTTTGTCGTATTCCGAAGTTTTTGCCGTAAGCATTATCACGGGAATATCGGCGGTCGCTCGCGAATTTCTTATTCTGCGCAAAATGCTCAAACCGTCTTCTTTTGGAAGCATAATGTCCAAAATTACCAAATCGGGCTTTGTCGCTTTTAGTTCGGCGAAAAAACTTTCCGCGTCGGCGAAACCTTTGCACTCAAAATCCGAATTTTTGAGCGAATAAAGCACCAATTCGCGAATTTGCCTATCGTCTTCTACTATATAGACCAAATTACTCTTCTCCGACGGAATAAGCCACAAGTTTCGCAAGATTTTTTGCGTGGTCGCCGATTCTTTCGAGGTATTTTGCCGCCATAAAAATGTCTAAACACACTTCGCCGTTTTTGCCTTCTTCGTTAATGCGTTTGGCAAGGTCTTGCTTTATGTTCTTGAAATGATTGTTGATAACTATATCGAACATTACGACGTCTCTCGCTTCTTCTACGTTGTTTTTTATGAAACTGTCTATGGCGTCGGATAATATTTTAGATACGGATTTCGTCATTTCTTCCATATATTTGCCGATAAAAGCGCGTTGTTCGTCGTCGGCTTTTTCAAATAACAGCGCGATGCTTACCGCGTTGTCGCCTATTCTTTCCAAATCGCCGACCATTCTTTGCGAAGTTGTAATAAAACGCAAATCGCGCGCGACGGGTTGCTCTTTTATCAAAAGCATAATGCAAAGACGACCAATTTCGCGTTCTTTTTGATTTATCTCGTCTTCAATTTCAAACGTTTTTTGTCGCATTTCCTGATTGTTTGTAACAAGTCCGTTTATCGCGCAGTTTATCGCTTCTTCGCATAACGCGCCCATTTCCGTCAACTCGTTTCTTAATTTTTCCAACTGTTTGTTGTAAAATTCTCTCATCCAAACCTCCCTGTTATATAATCTTCCGTTCGTTTGTCGTGCGGAGTTGAAAATATCATTTCAGTGCTTCCGCTTTCTATTATTTCGCCTAAAAGAAAAAATGTCGTAGAATCCGAAATTCTTGCCGCCTGTTGCATATTGTGAGTTACTATTACGATGGTATATTTTTCCTTTAATTCCTCCGTTAAATCTTCTATTTTTGAAGTGGAAATCGGGTCGAGCGCCGAAGTCGGTTCGTCCATAAGTAAAATTTCCGGCTCAACCGCAAGCGCTCTTGCAATGCACAAACGCTGTTGCTGTCCGCCCGAAAGCGCAAGCGCGGGTTTTTTTAATCTGTCTTTTACTTCTTCCCAAATTGCCGCGTCTTTCAGCGATTTTTCTACCACTATATCGAGTTTTACCTTATTTTTTACTCCGTGAGTTCTTGGACCAAACGCTATGTTGTCGTAAATGCTCATAGGAAACGGATTCGGCTTTTGAAAAACCATTCCGACTCGCTTGCGCAAATTGTTTATATCTACATTTTTTTCGTAAATATTTTGCCCGTCGACTAAAACTTCGCCGTCTATTTTGCAGTCCTCCACCAAATCGTTCATACGATTAAGCGTTTTTAGAAACGTGGATTTTCCGCACCCCGAAGGTCCGATTAAAGCCGAAATTTCGTTTTGTTTCAGCGAAATATTTACGCTTTTGAGGGCGTGAAAACTTCCGTAATATAAATTAAGATTTTGCGCGGTAATTTTAGCCATTTTTTTCTCTCCCTATTTTTCGGACGGCAAAAAACGCCGCCGAATTTATAATTATCACCATAATAAACAAAATCGCCGCCGTCGCCGACGCCTCTTTCATATAAAGTCCTTCCGACGATATTCTATATAAATGTACCGCAAGCGTGCTTCCCGAAGACGAAAAACTTTCCGCAATGCTCGGCACGGTTCCCGCAGTAAAAATAAGCGCCGCGGTTTCGCCGAAAATTCGTCCGATAGATAAAATAATACCCGCGAATATTCCCGGAAAAGCGGTCGGCAAAATAATACTGAATATTGTCCGCAATTTTCCCGCGCCAAGTCCAAAACTTCCCTCGCGATAAATATCCGGAACCGCAAGAAGCGCCTCTTCGGCTGTTCGCATAATAACGGGCAAAACCATTATGGCAAGCGTAAAACTTCCCGCTACTATCGAATATCCAAATTTTAAGTGCATAACAAAAAGCAACATTCCAAAAAGTCCGTATACTATCGACGGTATTCCCGAAAGCGTTTCGGTCGCAATTCGCACGATTTTTACAAAATTACTGCTTTTTGAAGCGTATTCGTTAAGATAAACCGCCGCGGCGATTCCAATAGGCACCGAACACAAAAGCGCCGCAATCATTATGGTCAGCGTATTTATAAGCGACGGAAAAAGCGACACGTTTTCGCTGTTGTATTCCAACGCAAAAAGCGACGGCTTAACGTTCGGCAATCCCGTAATAAGAATATAAGCCGAAATCGAAAGAATAGCCGCAATAGTTATAGTCGCGCAGACAAACATAGAGTAGCGAATAAAAAGCACTCTCGGCTTATTTTGCATAATTTCTCCTTAATATTTACGCTATAAAATTAAGTTTTAATTGTTTGTTTCTTGTTTGCCAAATTGTAAATTTTATGTAAAATACAATTTTTTTGTAAATTTTAATTACCCTTAAACGAAATTAACCGCAAATTTCTGCTTGATTTATCTTTTGCGCTTTTGCCTTCTACGACTTTAATTAAATCGTCTACCAAACCGTCCATCATAATTGCCTGCGAACTTAATTCGTGCGAAGTCGCCGATAATTCCTGCGAACTCGCCGCACTTACCTGCGTAATTTTATTCATATTTTCTACCGCCGCGCTTACCTGCGACACGCTTTTTGACTGCTCCGCCGCCGCGTCGGAAATTTCGGTTACTATCTTTACTATTTTACCCGATTCTTGCGTAATTTCGTCGATTATTTCGGCGGTTTCTTGCGTAATTTCTACTCCGCGAGTGCTGTTTTTTTGCGAACTGTCAATCAATTCCGCAGTTTTCTTTGCGCTTTGCGCGCTTCTTTGCGCAAGATTTCTAACTTCTTCGGCGACGACCGAAAATCCTTTTCCCGCCTCGCCCGCTCTTGCGGATTCCACCGCCGCGTTAAGCGCGAGTAAGTTCGTCTGAAACGCAATATCGTCGATATCTTTTAATATTTTCGCCGTTTCGTCGCTTGATTTTTTTATTTCAACGACAGCCGCTTGCAAACGATTCATCGCTTCTTTGCTCGCGTTTGTTTTGCTTACGCTTTCTTTTACAAACGTTTCGACATTTTTTGCGTTGCCTGCGGTTTGATTTATCATCGAATTTACTTCGTTAAGCGAAGCCGAAATTTCTTCCACATTCGACGCTTGTTGTCCCGCGCCGTCCGCCGCGGTTTGCGCTCCGTTAGAAATTTCGTTTGACGCAAGCGACAATTTGTTTGAAATTGAAGAAAGCCCGTTAATCGCTACGCTAATTTTTCCCGCAGTCGCTTTTATTATAAATCTTGCCGAAATCAACGCGAATATTACTGCCGATACCAATCCTATTAAAAGCGTAATCACGGCTGTGCGCAACTGTTTGGAAACAAACTCCGACTGTTGCATTCCGACGTCGCTGTCCGCGTAATATATTTCGTTCAAATCGTCCAAAACTTTTTCGCTTTCGTGAAAATTTTGATAGGCGATCTCGGATTTTGCGCGTTCGGCAACAAGCAAACTCATTCCCGCAATATAATTTTCAAGCGTTTTTTTAATATTTTCCACAATTTTTTTTTCGTCCGACGAAATATGGTACGCGTCAAAAATTTCGAGTTTTTGCAGCGCATACTTTCCCGAAACCAAAACGTCTTCGGATTTTTCGTAATTATCTTTTGCGACCAAATAACTTTGCTGCATTAAAAGAACGGCGGTTTGTACTTCGCCTGCAATCGAATATTCTTTCGTTTCCGCGTGAAATTTCGCTTTCAACTCTTCCGCAAGATTTACCGCGTTTACGCCGTTATCGTAAAAAACGTATTTGTGCAAACGTTTTTTTTCGGTTACGGTTTGGTTAAGCGCGTTAAGTAAATTTCCTATTTTGGTAAAATCCTTATCGAATTTTTCTATGTTTTCTCTCATCATTACGAGATTTGGCGACGTTTTTAGAAGTTCGCGAATATCTTGCATATGTTTTTTCAAAGATATTGTTGCCAACTCCGCCGCTTCGTTATAAAATTCGTCGTCTTCCGAAATATAATAATAGTTTCCGCAGTAAATAAATCTTGAAAGGTCGTCGTATGTTTCGCCTAGAAAAAATACGTTTGGATTAAATTCTTTCGACACCATATCGGACTCGTTTACGACTTTTATTATGGTAATTGATACGATTATCGCAAACAAAATCATTAAAGAAACTACCGAGAAATAGCCCAACGCTATTCTTTGACTGATGTTTAGATTTTTGAACATTAGAAACTCCTTTTTTACAAAATGGACTTTAATCTAAAATTTTCAGCGATAAAATAATATTTGGAATGTACTAATATTATAAATTTCGGTAAAATATAAAAAAAATTTTTTGTAACATTGACAGCGCAGTGTGTTTTTTCGTAATTTCAGCGGCGAAAAGTATTATGAAAATTTTATTATAACGGGTAATTCAAGTAATTATGGAAAAACAAAAACTTAACGTGTTGGTAATATCGGATTCGCACGGAAATATAAATTTTTTGCACGATATTGTTGAAAAAGCGCAAGAAATTGCCGAAATTTCGCAAATTTGGCATTTGGGCGACGAATATGAAGATATGGATTATATAGATTTTGACGGAATAGTAAAAAGAGTTCCGGGAACGCGGCATCCCGATTATTATTCGGGCGCGTTAGACAAATTTCTTTCTTTTCCGTTTGCGGAAAACGAAATTTCGCTTGTTCATTCGCCATACGACGTGCCGAAAAAATTAGCGGGAGCGAAACGCCTGTTTTTTTACGGACATTTGCATAAACCCGACGTTTTTAAGAGCGGAAACGGAATTTTAATTTCGCCCGGACATATAAAATATTCGTTTGACCGCGGCTACGAAGCGACTTTTTTGATTGTCGAATTTTGCCAAAATATTATCGTAAAACAATACGCATATTCGGGCGAATTTAAGGCGCAGGCGATTATAGAAAATCGCGAAAAAAGTTACGAATTGTCCGAAGTCAGCGGAAATCCTATCGGCTGGGAAAAGGCGAAACGGTTTTAGTTAAATACTAATTTTAAGCAAAAATTTTTTTTAATTTTTAAAAAAGGAGAATAAATAATGTCGCACGAACATAATTGCAAACACAATCATCACGGACATAGCCATAATCATTTGCACGACGGAGAAGGAAATATCGGCGTCGCGTTTTTTCTCAATTTGTCTTTTGCAATTATCGAATTTATTGGCGGAGCAATAACAAATAGTATAGCCATAACTTCCGACGCGGTTCACGATTTAGGCGACAGTTTGTCGCTCGGACTCGCGTGGTATTTTCAAAAATTATCCAAAAAAAGAAGCACAAAACAATACTCTTACGGCTACAAACGCTTTTCGCTTTTGGGCGCGATAATCAATTCCGTCGTGCTGATAGTCGGAAGCATTTACGTTTTGTCGCAAGCGCTTCCGCGTTTGGTTTCGCCGAACGAAGAAACAAGCGCGGAAGGAATGTTTTTACTCGCGATTCTCGGAATTTTGGTAAACGGCGCGGCGGTTTTGCGCACGCGAAAAGGAAGTTCCATAAACGAGCGCGTCGTTTCGCTTCATCTGCTTGAAGACGTGTTGGGCTGGGCGGCGGTTTTGGTCGGTTCGGCTATTATGTATTTTACGGGGCTAAAAATTATCGACCCTGTTCTTTCGATTGCGATAGCGTTTTTTATTTTGTTTAACGTTTTCAGAAATATTCGCCAAACGCTGCCTATTCTTTTGCAGGGAACGCCCGCGGGAATCGAGCGCGAACACGTTATCGAAAAAATAAAAGAGATAGAAAACATAACAGACATACACGATTTACATATATGGTCTTTGGACGAAGAGTATAATATATTAACCGTTCATATTACGCTAAAAGAAACTTTACAGATGGAAAAACTTAGCGAATTAAAGGGCAAAATTCGCGGAGTATTGAAAAACGAAGGAATACAGCACGCGACCATAGAATTTGAAACTCCAAACGAATTGTGTACGTTTGAGGATTGCGCGGGCGACGAAAATTAGATAATATTTTAGCGTTGTTTTTGTTATTTTCATTTCATAAACGCGAAATAAACCGCCGCCAAAATAAACGCGAAAGATACGATATAATTCCATTTTATTTCGCCTGCGCCGAGTAAAAATATTGCGATAAACGTAAAAACAAAAAGCGACAGCGCTTCTTGAATTACTTTGAGTTGCCACATAGAAAACGGTCCGCCGTTTTCCAAAAATCCGATGCGATTTGCGGGGACTTGCATACAATATTCAAAAAACGCGATTCCCCAACTTATTAAAATTATCGCGAATAATCCGAGTTTTGAAAATCTTGGCGTCGCCGCAAATTTCAAATGTCCATACCACGCCAAAGTCATAAAAACGTTTGAAAGCGTTAATAAAATTATCGTTAAAAAACCGCGCATAAATTTGCTCCTTTGTTTTAATTTATATTATTTTTTCGTTAAGAAATATACTTTTTTTTAGAGATAAATATAGATTTTTTTGAAAAAATAAAAATTCTTGATTTTCGTATAAAACATATAGTATTTTAGGAATATTGCAAGTATAGTTTCAATATTCCTAAAATAGAAAGGCGAATATGTGCGAAAAATTTGATTTTCCAAGAGATATGACCGCAAATATTGAAAAGTTTGCGAAACATTTTCCTATTATTTTAATTACAGGAGCAAGACAGGTCGGTAAATCAACGCTCGTAAAAACGTTAAAAAATTTTAATTACATAACGTTTGACGATATTTCTTTCATAAGTTTGGCACAAAACGACCCTGTAAGATTTATCGACGACCTTAAAACGCCTTCAATTCTCGACGAAGTTCAAAGAGTGCCGGATTTACTTATAGCGATAAAAAAATCCGTCGACGAAAATCGCAGCGCCGGACGTTTTATATTGACGGGTTCGGCGGATGTAATAAAACTTAAAAAAGTAAAAGAAACTCTTGCAGGAAGGGTTGTTTTGGCTCAATTACCGCCTTTAAGTCAAAAAGAAATAAGAAATAAAAAGCCGTTATCTCTTGAAACGCTACATAATCATCCCAGAGATTTGGAACTAAACGATACAATTACAAGAGATAAAATAATAAACGCTATTATTGTAGGCGGATACCCCGAAAGAAACAAAATAACCGACAATGATATGAGAAAAAGTTGGACGGATTCGTATATTTCAACATACATCCAGCAAGATATTCAAAACATTAACGAAATACGAAATATAAATTCTTTCTTTACTCTTTTTAATATTCTGCCGCCTTTAAGCGCGACTCTTATAAGTAAGCAAAAACTTGCGAGCGACGTAAAAATATCCGCTCCGACTATTGACAATTACCTTGAACTTTTGACGCAAATTTATCAGATTACTTGGCTGCCGAGTTGGTCGTCCAAAATAGGAAAACAATTTATTAAAAACAGTAAAATGTATTTTACCGATACAGGATTATTGACGCATATTTTACGAATATTTAGCGTGGAACAATATAAAAATTCGTCTTTCTGCGGGAATATTTTTGAAACGTTTGTGCTGGCGGAATTGCGCAAAGCGATAAATAATCAATTATCCGACGACAAAATTTTTTATATGAGAACTTCCGACGGAAAAGAAGTCGATTTTATAATTGAAAGCGAACATCGTCCGTTGGCGATAGAAGTAAAATTTTCCGAAACGATTCGTTTTGACGATTTTAAGCACATAATGTTTTTACAAGACAAACGACCTGAATTTCAAGGTATAATATTTTATACGGGAAACAAAATAATTCCGTTCGGCGATAATTGTACCGCTGTTCCCGTTTCGGCGCTTTTTTGAAAATGCGATAGTTTGTTAAATAATTACCGAAAATCAAAAAGTTTTCCAGCATTTACAACATAATATGCAACTATTACAATATCGGGATTTTCTTTTTCAATAAGCGTTTCAAGCGACCCGTTAAAATGGCGTAAATCGATATCGACAAAATATTGGGTTAAGATAGATAAAAACGGAACGACGACATTTCCGTTACTTTCACTCAGCATCATTATTTTTTTTCCGTCGGAATTTAATTTGTTATGAATAAAAGCGCAATTATCTCCATTCATATAAGAACCGTACGTGTTTGTATGGTAATAATTTTTTTTATTTAATACATCGTAATATATAAATACCGAATCAAAAATAACATCCTCTTTCTTTCTTGCGAAACCATTATAATATGATGATGACGAGAACCTTAATACGTCAAATTTAGTTTCAAACTTTGGAGTAATCAATGTAAAATCATCGGGTTTTGCCAAAACATGCCCTACCTTTTTTCCGATACTTCCTAAAAACCAGTTTTTGTAAATTTTGTAATCGTAATTTTCAGGTTCCAACAAAGAAACATCCGAATCAAAACCAAAATCCGCATTCAGTTTTTCGGCAATAATTTTACTCGCCCAAAGTCCCGTTTCTACTTTCCAGTGATGGTCAGTATTATAAAACAGCGAATGCCAATCTTTATTTTCCGCGCGGATATTTTCCCGCAAATCAAGAAACGGAATTTCAAGATTTCTTAATTCCGACAAAAAATAATCTTTTTCGATATTTTCTTGATTTATAAAGTTATATATGCTGTCGGGTGAAATTCTACCCGGCACGGCAATATATAAAAGCGGAATATTTTTTGTTTGCAGAAATTGATTGAAATCGCTTATTGAAATGACAGCCCGACTAATAGACGCTTTTTTTGACGCCAACGCTTTATTTGACCCAAAAACCCAATAATTATTTCCGACAAGTATAGCGTTTTCATTAACATTCCAATTTAAGCCGCCTTCGTATCTCAAAGCCAACTCAACAGCCGTATTATATGGTAAAAGCCGCTCTTTCAAAAAGAAATGGATATGTTTTTTAATTTTCCCGATAACCGTAGCCGTATCAAATTCTTCTTTTCTTTCATCTTCGGCTAACAATGCGGAAGTATCTACCAAAGACGGTTTGTTTTTGGTAAAAGGATATTCTTTTTTGGCGTCAAAAGGTATTTCTTCGTCCTCTATTTCTACTTCTACTCTTTCTCTTTCTTCAAATACCTCGTCCGCGTCAAAAAATATCGCCCTTGTTATAACATTATCCATATTGAATTTTTTTATCAAAACATCCCAAGTTACAATTCGCACAATAACCGAAATCATTATCAAAATCAAGAAACCGACCAAAATCATCGCAGTGGCTTTTCTCATATCTTCCTCCTCAAAAATTGAAATAAATAAACGGGTTGTAAGTCGAGCGCACGCACACCGCTATCGTTATTACAAATAAAACCGCAATACGAAGCGATGATAATATTTCGTATAATTTCGGTTTGGCAAGCAATTTATTTTTTATAAACGGATAAACGGGAAGCGAAAACAAAATCCCCGCGAAAAGAATTATTTTGCAAGCGTTAAAATAATGAAAAAACGCTTCGTCCGTCAGCGGATTCGCGCCGAAGCCGAACATTACGCGCAAATAGCATCCCGCCTGTAAAATGCTCTCGCTTCTAAACAACACCCAGCCGATTATTACGAACAACATCGCGTAAAAATGTCCGAAAAATCCGAATCTTTTATTAAATCCCGTAAACTTTTCCGCCGCCAAAAGCACGAAATAGAAAAATCCCCAAGCCAAAAAAGTCCAATTAGCGCCGTGCCAAACTCCCGTAAGCGTCCATACGACAAATAAATTAAAAAGCAGACGCCTTTTGCTTACGCGGTTGCCGCCAAGCGGAATATACACGTAATCGCGGAAAAACGACGAAAGCGAAATATGCCATCGCCGCCAAAATTCCGTGATTGATTTTGAGATATACGGATAGTTAAAGTTTTCGGGAAAATGAAAACCGAACATTCTGCCGATTCCGATAGCCATATCGGAGTAGCCGGAAAAATCAAAGTAAATTTGAATGGTGTAGCAAATCGCCGCGAGCCAAACAGCGGCTACCGATAAGTCAAATAGTAATTCCCCCCCCCCCCCCCC
>JGI24698J34947_10000621_pt1 | contig 17045 bp, 8 predicted proteins | sample TergutMp193P3_FD_34947 | JGI IMG/M metagenome (IMG submission 34947) | reverse complement strand
AATTCCGTAGGGGAAATTTTCGACCCAAACAAGCACGAAGCCCTTATGATGGAAAAATCCCCCGATGTAACCGAAGCCACAGTTCAGGAAGACCTCGTAAAGGGCTATTTTTTGAAAGAAAGGGTGATTCGCGCCGCAAAGGTAAAAGTTTTGATGCCCGGAGAAAAGGCGGACACAGGGGGCGAAACCGCGCAAAATGGGGGCGATTAAGCCTCATTTAATAGATACACTAACTATAAGGAGATAATATCATGGGAAAGATTATTGGTATCGACTTGGGAACCACCAATTCATGCGTGGCTGTTCTTGAAGGCGGAGAGCCGGTAGTTATTCAAAGTTCCGAGGGCGGCAGAACTACTCCGTCCATTGTCGGATTTACAAGCAAGGGCGAACGGGTTGTTGGCGCTACGGCAAAAAACCAGATGATCACCAACCCGGAAAATACCGTTTACTCGATCAAGCGTTTTATGGGACGCCGTTATTCGGAAGTTACCAGCGAAATGAAACTGGTTCCCTACCGCATTACTGAACAGGGCGACGATGTGCGCGTTGACATTGACGGGAAAAAATACTCGCCTCAGGAAATTTCCGCGTTCGTTCTTCAAAAAATGAAAAAAACCGCCGAAGACTATCTCGGCGAAACCGTCACCGAAGCGGTTATTACTGTGCCTGCGTATTTCAACGATGCGCAGAGACAGGCAACGAAAGACGCAGGCAAAATCGCCGGTCTTGATGTCAAACGAATTATCAATGAGCCGACCGCCGCTTCTCTCGCTTTCGGTTTTAACAAAGACTCGAAAAAAGATAAAGTAATCGCCGTTTACGATCTTGGCGGCGGTACTTTCGATATTTCCATTCTGGAACTTGGAGACGGCGTTTTTGAAGTAAAATCAACTAACGGCGACACTCATCTTGGCGGAGACGATTTTGACCGCCGTGTTATGGAATGGCTCATCGCGGAATTCAAGAAAGACTCAGGCATCGATCTTGGTCAGGATCGCATGGCTCTCCAGCGCCTCCGCGAAGCTGCAGAAAAGGCAAAGATTGAGTTATCCGCCATGCAGACGACTGAAGTCAATCTGCCATTTATCACCGCCGACCAGAGCGGCCCCAAACATTTGCAAAAATCCCTGACACGGGCAAAGTTTGAACAGATGGTGGAGGACTTGCTTGAGCGTTCCAAAGAACCCTGTAAAAAGGCGCTTGCGGATGCCGGCCTTAACGCCGATCAAATTGACGAGGTAATTCTTGTCGGCGGTTCAACACGAATTCCTGCAGTTCAGCAGATTGTCAAAGACCTGTTCAAAAAAGAGCCTAACAAGGGCGTAAACCCAGATGAAGCTGTCGCGGTAGGCGCGGCAATTCAGGGCGGTATTCTCGGCGGAGACGTAAAAGATGTTCTATTGTTAGACGTCACTCCTCTTTCGCTCGGTATTGAGACACTCGGCGGCGTTATGACAAAACTCATTACGCGCAACACAACAATTCCCACGCGCAAGAGCCAGATTTTCTCCACCGCGGCGGACAGTCAAACCGCCGTCTCAATTCAAGTCTTGCAGGGCGAGCGCGAAATGGCGAGCCAGAATCGCGTGCTTGGACGTTTTGATCTTGTCGGCATACCTCCCGCTCCGCGCGGAGTTCCGCAGATCGAAGTTACTTTCGACATTGACGCAAACGGCATTGTTCATGTCAGCGCGAAAGATTTAGGCACGGGCAAGGAACAAAAAATCCGCATCGAAAGTTCCAGCGGTTTAAGCGATTCGGACATTGACCGCATGGTAAAAGAAGCGGAACTCCACGCCGAAGAAGATAAAAAAGAGCGCGAAAAAGCCGAAGTGCACAACGAAGCTGACACGATGATCTACAGCACCGAGAAAAACATCAAGGACTTGGGCGACAAGGTAAGCTCGGCAGACAAAGCGAAAACCGAAGAAGCAGTCGCCGATTTGCGAAAAGCTCTTGAGAGCGGAGACATTCCGTCTATCAAAGAAAAGACCGAAACGCTCAAACAGGCATCGTACAAAATCGCCGAAGAAATTTACAAACAGCAAGCCGCTTCAGGACAGCAGGGCGGTCCCGGCGCAGGTCATGGCGTACACCCGGATATGGGAGGCAGTTCTTCTGACGGCGGAGACAACACCAGAAGCGCCGAAGACGCGGATTACGAAGTAGTTGACGACGACAAATAAGGTGTGTAATGGCAAAGCGTGATTACTACGAAGTGTTAGGTGTAGAAAAGAGCGCCTCAAAGGACGATATAAAAAAGGCGTATCGAAAACTCGCCATTCAGTATCACCCGGACAAAAACCCCGGTAATAAAGAAGCCGAGGAAAAGTTTAAAGAAGCAACCGAGGCTTACGAGATTCTCGGAGACGATCAGAAAAAATCCGCTTACGATCAATTCGGCTTTGCCGGAGTTGAAGGCATGGCAGGACAGGGCGGTTATTCGGACGTGTTCCACGGTTTTGAAGACATCTTCGGCGAGGGCGGTTTCGGCAGTATATTTGAAAGTTTTTTCGGCGGCGGCGGTTTTCGCAGAGGCTCTTCAGGCGGAGTAAGGCACGGAGCCAACCTTCGCTACGATATCGAGATACCTTTTAAAGACGCAGTATTCGGCACAAAAGTTGAAATTCAGTATTCACATAACGAAGCCTGCCCCACCTGTAAGGGAGTCGGCACGGCAGACGGCGGCGGTAAAAAAACCTGCCCGGTCTGCCGGGGTTCAGGGCAAGTGCGGCACAGTCAGGGTTTTTTCTCGGTAGCCACAACCTGCTATCAATGTCACGGCGACGGGTATGTAATTGAAAAGCCGTGCAAGGACTGCGGCGGCTCAGGCACTCAGAAAAAACGGCAGAAGATAATGGTTACAATTCCGGCAGGCGTTGAAAACGGCAAACGTGTTGTGATTCCCAAACAGGGAGACACAGGTCCCAACGGCGGCGCGGCAGGCGATTTATATGTCTATATCAGAGTTAAGCCCCACGAGTATTTTGAACGGCAGGGACATGATCTTTACTGCGCCGTTCCCATTTCTATAAGTCAGGCGGCGCTCGGTGCGGATATTCACGTAACGACGCTGGATAACAAAAGAATCAAATTAAAAGTGCCTGCCGGTATCCAAAACGGAAAAATGCTCCGTATCCGCGATGAGGGAATTCCTTCAGGCGGTAACCGAGGAAATCTCTACATTAAACTTATGGTGCAAATCCCCGAAAAACTTTCCAAACGGGGAAAAGAACTGCTTGAAGAACTCGCAAAAACCGAAGGTCAGAACGACAGCCCCGGACCTATTCCGCTTTCGCACCTTGCGGAAGCTGGTTAAGAGACATTTGACTTGTTCAGAAACTGAAGTTTCCGAACAACTCTATTTTTAAAGAGGTGTAAAATGGCTAAAGTCCAAACGATAGTGTTGAATGCTGTCGCCGTATTTTTTCTTGCAGGAATGTTGTTGCTGCAAAGGTATGTGCCCTACAAAATTTACATGATTTTTACAGCAATGTTTTTTCTTTCATTATGCGCATATTTGATCTTATCAATTATAAGCATTTTTAAATCACGCAAATTGATTAAACAACAAAATGGAGAAAAGCTGAAAAAATCGGCGAGTATTGTTAAAATCGGCTCGATTTTTTTCTGGATTGCAACGCTTGTTGCAATTATGTTATTGAATCCATGGGGTATAGAGAAATTATTTGCGCTTGTTTTTTGTTATGTAATACTGCTGGGAACATCGGTTTTTAGTTTTGCTTACATAAGATTTTTGTCTAAAGAAAAAAAGATAAATGCTTTTCAGACGATTGTTTTTACTTTATTACAGTTGTTCTTTGTTGTTGATATCATAGGTATTTTTATTCTGCGATATTTGGATAAAAAAAATAAATGGAACAATGCGGAAAGACCTTTAGAAGAAACCAACAAATGGAAAACGGCGGATTATGTAAGGTTTTTTCTAGGCTCCTATAAACCGCCTGAGTTTTTTGGAGTTATCGCCGCCTATTTTGCAAAAGGGCCGATTCCTCCGGCAGTGAAAAAAACGGGCGCGTTTTTTGTCGATCAATGGAAAACCCATCGTGTCCGCTCTTGCGCTGTTATCGCCGTCCTGTGTTTGATACCTATCGGTTTTTCCGCTTATAACTTTTACGAATCGCGCAAACCGCAGCCGATCAGTGTTAATTACAGCGTGCAATCTCCCGGCACTACCGGACATCCTGATGCACGGCAGCCGCTCTCGGTGCACTTTCATGGATCGGCGGCAACGGTGGAAATGAAGGATAAAGAAGTTCCTGCCGGAATGATCAACATAAATCCTTCTATAGAGGGAGTCTGGCGCTGGGAAGAAGATGACACTCTAATTTTTACCACGGAACAAACTTGGCAGGTGGGGAAACGTTACTCCGTCACTTTTGCAAAAGGTCTTTTCCCTGACCATATCAAAGTAAACAACAGTTTCAATTTTGATATAGAAGAGTTTTGGCTGAGAATCAGCGAAAGAGAGTTTTACATTGATCCAGAGGACGGCTCGATCAAACGGGCGCTGTTTACTGTGCAGACAAATTATCCGCTTGACACAACTTCTCTGGAAAAGAACATCGCTATCGAGCCTCAAATAACTGCCGATTCAGGCACTCTCAAAAAACGGGCGTATCAGTTCGCGATAAATTACAGCGAAGACAAAACAACTGCTTACATTGTTTCAGAGCCATTGGGAATGCCGGCAAAACCTGTAAATATGGAACTGCGGATAGCGGAAGGGGTGGCGGAAATAAGCGGGTTTGGAAAAACAAAGAAGCGCGAAACCGCTTCGGTAGAAATTCCGGGCTTGAGCACTTATGTCCGCGTATACGACATGGTTCACGAATTGGTAAAAAATGACAGGCAGATGTACGATCAGGTGCTGGTGATGAATACGCAGGGAACCATCGCTCCTGATGAACTGGCAAAAAATATTAGCGCTTGGGTTCTGCCGGTGGATCGTCCTGCGCTTCCGGGAATAGAGGCTCGGCAAAAACACAGTTGGGGCAATTTGCAAGAGATGGTTCCCGAAGTGTTAAATCTTGCCAGAAAGATAAATCTTGAAGCGCTCCCCAACGAACTGAATTACAGTTCGATCAACAGTTGGAAATTTACGGCTGATCCGGGCAGATATATTTACGTCAAATTTAATGAAGGCGCAAAATTTTTCGGGGGATATGTTCTTGCCGAATCTTACGAGATAATTATTCGGGTAAATGATTTTCCTCGCGAGTTGGAAATACTTTCGGAAGGATCGATACTTTCCTTTTCAGGGGACAAGCGGCTTTCGATGATGAGCCGAGGAGTCAGAAGTGTTGATTACAACGTTGGGCGCATTAGACCTGATGACATCAACCATCTGATTTCCCAGACATCGGGGGACATCAGCAATCTCAATTTTAACAACTACAATTTTAACCAGTACAACATCACCGAACAATACACAAGCTCCGCGACAGTTCCTATAGCAAGTGATCGCGACATTGGGTATTTCTCTTTTGATTTTTCCCGTTACTTGGATAACATTCCCAACAGAAATTTACGGCACGGTTTTTTTGTTTTTACCGTAAAGGAGCATGACGGTTCTCGCCAAGACCGACGGCTTATTATGGTAACGGATTTGGGCTTCTTTGTAAAAACTAACGCCGACTCAAGCCGAGATGTTTTTGTTCAGTCTATCGCCACGGGGAATCCTGTATCGGGAGCGGTGGTGCAGGTGCTGGGTCTTAACGGCAATACGCTCATCACTACTTATACCGACGACAGCGGTCGTGCGCGAATTCCCAACTTCGGTTCCGAATACAGAAATGAACGCGCCCCCACAGTTTACACAGTTCAGGTTGGGGAAGATATGTCTTTCATGGCATTTAATGCCAACGGTCGGATTTTGGATTATTCTTCGTTTGATGTGGGAGGCGTTCGTGGAACTACTGATCCAAAAACTCTCAATGCATTTTTGTTTTCCGACCGTGGGATATACCGTCCGGGCGATGAGGTTAGGCTTGGTCTTGTAATCAAAAGCGGAGACTGGGCTGTTAATCTGGGCGGCACTCCGCTTGAATACAAAGTTACCGATCCGCGCGGTGCGGAAATTCACAACAGGCGGATAAGGCTGTCCCCCGAAGGAGTGGAGGAGATTCGTTTCAGCACGCAGGATTGGTCTCCCACAGGAACCTATACAGCTTCGGTTTACGTAATTCAGGAGTACCGTGACGGCAATGAACTTAGGGAGCGCCTTGTGTTTCTCGGTTCCCAAACGGTGAAGGTGGAAGAATTTCTTCCCGACACTCTAAACGTTTCCGCCTCTTTCGATCCTCTGCCGAGTGACGGCTGGATTGCTCCCGGAGAAATTAAAGCGCTTGTTACGGTAAGAAACCTCTTTGGTACTGCCGCTTCCGGCAATGAGGTGAAAGCTCAAATTACTTTACAGCCGGGTCATCGGTATTTCCGCCAGTACCGCGATTATAATTTCCGCGATCCCTTTCTTGCGAAAAACAGTTATGAAGAATTTTTGGGAACAAAAAATACAAACGCGGAAGGTGTTGCCGAGTTTGCCCTGAACCTTTCAAAGTTTGAGAGGGCAACCTACCGTCTTGCTTTTTACAGTGAAGCTTTTGAAAAAGGAAGCGGACGGTATGTGTCCGCCGAATCATCGATCTTTGTAAGCCCCTTGCCGTACCTTGTCGGTTACAAGGTAGACGGAAGTTTGTCTTACATTAACCGAGGCGATGTAAGGACATTGTCCCTTATTGCCATCGATCCAAAAGCGGAGCGTACCAGCGTCAGTAATCTTACTCTTACGGTTACAGAACTGCGCTATGTTTCCGCTCTTGTCCGTCAGCCCAACGGCGTATACAAGTACCAGTCAATTCAAAAAGAGTATCCTGTCTCTTCACGGCAAATCACGATCCCTGCCAACGGTTTTGAGTACAGACTCCCAACCGATAACCCCGGCGATTACCGTCTCTTGATCACCGGTCCCGATGAGATGGAATACAATTCGGTAAGCTACAGCGTCGCCGGTACAGGCAACATTCAGCGCAGTCTTAACAGAACCGCTGAACTTGAAATTACCATGAACAAAAACGATTTCAGGAACGGCGAAGAAATTGAACTTATGATCAAGGCTCCTTATGCCGGAGCCGGACTCATTACTATAGAAAGAGACAGAGTTTACACGCACCGCTGGTTCCGAAGCAGTGGAGAAACTTCCATGCAGAGGATAACTGTTCCGGCTGACCTTGAAGGAAACGCATACGTGAATGTTCACTACTTGCGGTCTCAGGAGTCTCCTGAAATATTTATGTCTCCGTTAAGTTATGGGGCGGTTCCTTTTTCCATCAGCCGCGAAAACCGCACGAACAGAATCAATTTGGATATTGTCGGAGAAGCCAAGCCCGGTCAGGACTTTGTGATTAAATACTCTACAGATCGCCGAGGCAAGATCATTGTCTACGCGGTTGATGAGGGCATACTTCAACTTGCCTCTTATCAGACTCCCGATCCGCTTGCTTTCTTCTTTAGAAAACGCGCGCTTGAAGTGCGGACTGCCCAGATAGTTGATATGGTTCTGCCGCGTTATTCAGTACTGCAAAGTCTTTCTGCAATGGGCGGCGGCGCAGGTTACGATGAACTTCTTTCACGAAACTTGAATCCGTTCAAACGGAAACAAAATGATCCTGTCGCCTACTGGTCAGGTGTTGTTGACTCTAGCCCCGAAGTTCGGGAACTCCGCTACAGAGTGCCGGATTATTTTAACGGAACTTTAAGAGTGATGGCTGTCTCGGTCAGCAGTGCCGCTATTGGTGCAGGCGAGGACCGCGCATTGATTCGCAGTACCTTTATAATTTCCCCGAACGCGCCGATGATGGCAGCACCAGGAGATGAGTTTGATCTTTCGCTTACGATAACCAACAATCAGAAAGGCGCAGGCGAAAACGGCAGGGTCAGTCTTAGGGCAGTTCCCTCGAAACATCTTTCCATTAGCGGAAACACAGAATTTAATTTGACAATTCCCGAAGGCAAGGATCAAACCCTGACCATTCCGGTAAAGGCGGCAGGTCCTCTTGGCGCGGCGCAGATAAGTTTTATCGCATCGAATAACGGCGAGTCGTCGGAGCTTGCCGCCTATATGAGTATTCGCCCTGCGATTCCTTACCGCGTGTCCCTTTATTCAGGCGCGGTTAAAAACAAAAACACCGAAGTAAGTATCGACCGTAATCTCTACGATGAGTTCCATACAAGAGACGTGTCGCTCTCTTACCTTCCGATGGGAATGGCAAAGGGACTTTCCTTCTATTTAAACGCCTTCCCTTACGGCTGTTCGGAACAAATTACAAGCGCGGTTTTTCCGTTCCTGTATCCTCAGCTTTTCAGAGAAATGGGCTTTACAAGAACTCAGGCTGATGAAGGAATAAACAGAGTCATCGGCATACTACAGGCGCGTATGAAAGAAAACGGAAACATCGGCGTATGGACTTCGCGTTCCTACGACGATCCTCTGCTTACAATTTATGCCGCGCATTTTTTAACTGAGGCAAGAAGGGCAGGCTATTTTGTACCGTCGTCCGTAATGGAAAAAATCCTACAGGCTTGCCGTAGTATTGCCAACAGTTCCTACACTTCGCTTTATTCTCTTTCCAATCGGTCATACGCAATTTACATTCTCACCCTAAACGAGATTGTTACTACTCCGCTAATTGAGTCGCTTAAAAGGGACATGACACGCAAAGAAGAAGCGGAGACGGGTCTTGCCGGATTGTACCTTGCCGGAAGTTATGCGCTGCTCCAAAAATCTTCCGATGCGACTCTTTTATTGACGAGGATAAAACGGGCGATGGCAAGGGACGATAGCATTCGTTATATTGACGATCTTCTGTATCACGCGGTATACCTCAACATTTTGTCGAAGCATTTCCCCCAGCGTCTGCGCGACATATCGGAGTCCCTGTTGACTGATATGGCAAATCAAATGGAGAGGCAGTCTTATACTACGTTCTCCGCCAACTACGCGCTGATGGCAATAGACAGTTACATGAAAGCGGTTCCAACTGCGGAGACAGGCAGGTTCGCTGTGCTGGAGATTCTTAAAGACAACCAACGCCGTCAGCTTACGCCTGCCGGGACGACATTGTTCTCCGTTCCATTTTCCGCTGACGCGGCTAAGATCAGTTTGGAGAACAGGGACAACCTTAATCTGTTTTATCAGATCACTGCCGCAGGTTTTGACAAAGAAATGCCGACGGCAGAAATAAAGAACGGCATCGAAGTTTACAGAGAGTTCCTTGACGATGCAGGCAGGGCTGTTACCTCTGTCAAAGTAGGAGATGTGGTAACGGTGAAGCTCAACTTCCGCAGTCTTTCCAATCAGGAATACCGCGATGTGGCAATTGTTGATCTATGCCCGGCTGGTCTTGAATCGGAAATTGATTCTATCAGGCAGACTTCGCGCAGTGGATGGATGCCCGACTATGTTGACATTCGCGAGGATCGGATTGTGCTTTACGGCACTGTAAGTAACCGCGTCTCAAGTTTCACTTATCGCGCAAGGGCGATTAACTCAGGCAGTTTTACCACGCCGGCTCTTTTCGCGGAGGCGATGTACGACAAATCTGTCTGGGCGTTAAGACCGCAGTCTCCGATCAGAATTGTTAAGTAACAGCGAGTGGAGATGTTATGAGAGAGGGCAGATGGCGAAAGTTGTTTAAGGGGAAACTGCGGTGGATAATACCGTGCGTCCTTCTCCTTGCCATCGTCTTCGTTTACAACGCCGTCTTTTTTGACGTACTCAAGGGAGTTTCTTTTTCACGCGCTTACTTTGACCGCGACGGCAGGCTCCTCAATATTTTTCTGACAACAGATGACAAATACCGTATCAGGGCGAGCCTGTCCGATTTTTCCCCTCAGCTTATTGAAGCGGTTCTTCTTCAAGAGGATCGTTTTTTCTACGGGCACTTTGGACTCAACCCGATGTCTATGTTAAGAGCCGGATGGGAAACGTATGTAAAAAAAGATCGGCGTGTCGGTGCTTCTACCGTTACAATGCAGCTCGCCCGTCTGCGTTACGGACTCTACACCCGAAACCTGCCGGGAAAAGTCGGTCAGATTTTTACGTCGCTCTTTTTTGAAACTTGTCTTTCAAAACAGGAGATACTGGAAGCCTACCTCAACCTTGTTCCATGCGGCGGTAATATAGAAGGTTTCCCTGCGGCGGCATGGTATTACTTCGGCAAAGATGTAAAAGAACTTTCGCTGTCCGAGATTCTCAGCCTTGCTGTGATCCCTCAAAACCCAACAAAGCGCGCGCCGTCGAATGCTTCAATCGATCTTATTGAAGCGCGAAGGCTCTTGTATACGGCATGGCTGAACGAACACCCCGAAGATGTTTTGCTGGAAGCGGAAATGGATCTGCCCCCTTACCTTGAAAATAAATTCCCCGGACGGCTCCGCCATCTTACAGAGTATCTGAATACTCTAATCTTGCCTCAATCGAACCGTTACCGTACCACGATCAATTCAAGTCTGCAGAATATTTGCGAACGCGAGCTTGAGTATTTTTTAGTGAGGAACAGAAGCTGGGGAATCAAGAACGGAAGTATCCTTCTTATTGATCATACCAACATGGAAGTTCTTTCTGCGATAGGTTCCGCAGATTATTTTGATGACGACATTCAAGGGCAGGTAAACGGTTTCGCTTCCAAACGTTCCCCCGGTTCGACTCTCAAACCTTTTATCTACGCTCTCGCGCTTGAGCAGGGGCTTATCCATCCTGAGAAAATCTTAAAAGATACGCCCGTCGGATTCAGCGAATATACTCCCGATAATTTCGGCGGAGGATTTAAAGGACCGGTTCACGCATGGTATGCCCTTGTTGACAGCCGTAACATTCCGGCGGTACAGCTTGCCCGTGATATTCACGCTCCCGACCTTTACGACTTTTTGAAAACGGCGCGTATTTCAGGATTAAAAGAAAAGGATCACTACGGACTTTCTATAGTATTGGGGAGTGCCGATGTAACAATGCTTGAGTTAGCCGGTCTCTATTCCGCACTGGCAAACAATGGAATAAAGAAAAACTTGAAATTTATTTCCGGCGTAGACAGCTTCCAGTCGGGCGAGCGTCTACTAAGTCCTTCTTCTGCGGCGATTACTGTAAAGATGTTAGAGAGGAATCCTGCGCCGGGCAATTTGCGCGATGTAAAGCGTTCCGTTCCTGTTGCCTACAAGACAGGTACTTCAATCGGTTTTAAGGACGCATGGTCTATTGCGATTTTTGATCGTTATGTGCTTTGCGTATGGGTTGGGAATTTTTCGGGGGAGGGGAACAATGCGTTCATCGGCAGACTCAGCGCGGCTCCTTTGGGCTTCAGTATCATTGACGCGATACTCTCTGATATTCCCGATGCGGCTCTTCTGGCGCAGAGACCGTTGCCGCAAGATGTAAAGGCAGTGGAAGTTTGCGCCGTCTCAGGGGACATTTCCAACGAGGACTGTCCGCAGTTGACAGAAACGCTTTTTATCCCCGGCGTTTCTCCGATCAACCGCTGTCGTATTCACCGCAGAATTTACATTGATACGCGCACAGGATACCGAACCAATGAAACCGAAGGCGCATTTATCCGCAGTGAGGTAAGGGAGTTTTGGCCTACAGACATTTTGGAAATATTCGCGCTAGCCGGACTTCCCCGTTTTTCACCGCCCCCTTATCCTCCCAATACAGAAGCCGTATCGAACACGGGCTTTCCGCCTTCGATTATTTCCCCTCTTGCCAACACCGACTACATAATCCGTCCGGGGCTTGCAGACGACAGCCGTTTTAATCAGTTGGTTCTTCTGGCGGCTTCGGATCAGGACGCGGACGAACTCTTTTGGTTTGCCAACGCCCAATTTTTGGGCAGGGCGCGTCCCAGCGAACGTTTTGTCTGGACTCCCGAACCGGGAACATGGAACATTTCGGTAGTTGACAAATTGGGACGCTCATCGGGGATACAGGTTAATGTAGAAACATTGCTTGAGAGCCCGGTAAAAATGCGGCTTAATGAGAACCTTGACAATGACAACTAACAGCAATATCAAACCCACGGCGGTCGATGGCTTTGCACTTGGCAAACTTCCCCGTTTGTAGACTTTCTCCGCCCGCACCGCCAACGATTACCGCCGCGCCGTCAATGTCCGGCGCTTGGCAGTAGAGCCGTCCCAGCCAAAAAGTTTCACCGTCTTCGGCGGCGGAATCGATCCGCTCCTCAATTAACACTTCCATGTTTTGACCGATAAAGCGATTCATGTTTTTTTCAGTAATCGGGACCTGCCTCTCTTCAATTGTCTGTTTACGCGCTGTCGCGGTTTTTGCCGGAACGCGCTCCTTCATCGAATACGCGGATGTACCTTCTTCCCGTGAGTATGTAAAACAGCCGAGCCAGTCCAATTCGGCTTTTTCCTGAAAATCAAGTAATGCCTGAAAATCTTTTTCCGTCTCGCCGGGAAAGCCGAGCAAAAAAGTAGAACGTATAACCGCTCGCGGAAGCCGTCTGCGGATAGTTTCGAGTAACTGTAAGTATTTTTCCGCCGTTCCGCGCCTGTTCATGGCGGTGAGTATTTTTGAAGAAGCGTGTTGAAAGGGAATGTCGAAGTAGGGGAGGAAGCGCTCGTCCTTTTCCATAATGTCGAGTATTTGCACGGGGAAATGATCGGGGTGAATGTACAACAGGCGTACCCAAAAATGCCCTTCAAGCGAGGAAATGGCGTTCAGTAGTTCCGACAATTTTGCGGCGGTCTGCGCCGTGCCGTCTGTCCCGAAAGCGCCGATGTCCTGCCCGATGATATTAAGCTCAACTATTCCGCGAGACAAAAGAACACGGCATTCTTCTACAATGTCGGGAATTGTACGGCTGACAAGACTGCCGCGAATTAGCGGAATGGCGCAGAAAGAACAGCGGTTGTTACACCCTTCACTGATTTTTACATAAGCCGAACCGGGTAGTGATAAGAGCGGACGCTCTCCTGTATGCAAAGTAACGTGTGCAGGATTTGCGTCAGTTTTCTCTGTGCCATTTGTCAAATTTTCCGCTGTTTGAACAATCTGCGCTATATCGTTGACGCCCATAAAACCGTCGGCTTCAGTCAACGTTTTGGAAAGCTCTTTCGCGTAACGCTGGGCAAGACAGCCTGCCAGCAGTATTTTTTTACCCGGATAAATTTTGCGCCATTGGAGAACGGCATTTATCGATTCCTGTTTTGCGCTTTCAATAAAACCGCAGGAATTTACTATTATTATATCCGCTAATTCGGCATCAGGCACACATTCCCATCCGGCTTTATCAAGCAGGACCATCATGTTTTCCGCGTCAACTTGATTTTTTACACAGCCGAACGGATCGATAAAGTATCGCAATTTTTTAACAGAGCCGTTTAAAGAGGGAAAAGCACGAGGCGGTATTGATTGTTTTCATCCCTGACCCAGCGGAAGTCGGCTACAACGACTTCTCCGGCAGCGCCAATTTCTATGGGTATGGCACGACCTCCGCCAATAACCGTAAATTTTGCCGCCTGAGCATTAGATGCCCATATACGGATTCCGTTTTGAGCCTGTATATTGAGTTCTTCGGAGCGTTGAAAATAATTTTGGTTTCTGCCTCTACGGTCGCGCTCATTGAGAATTTCCCAGCGGAACATACAGTACCCCTGAAAATTTAACTGCAAGGTAAAAGGATACGCGCTTGGAGAAGCCGGAAAAATAGGGATGCTTGGCGAACCCGGCGGACTTATTGATGGAGCGGTCTGCTCGGCGGTGAATACAGAAGCGTCTGTCAAGTAAAAATGAAGCAATGCTCCCATGTCGGCGTTGTTTTTTACAAAATCCGTTACCGTTATGCGCAATTCAGGAATTCCGTCGTTGTTAAGATCGATATTCGCGTCTTGGCTTAAATCCAAAATTACGGCTCCTCCGGGAGTGCGGATTGTTACAGCATCGCCAAGATTAAACAGATCCAGCTTGTATGTTTCAGCGTCTACCGGAATTAAAATCGAATCGTTTTTGTATAAACGCCGTTCCATGTAATTTGTTTCCATCATATATTCGGCAGGACTGCGGCTTACGGCTGTAGGTTGAGACGGATTGTTTTGTCTGTATAAAATCAGGCGGTAAATGCCCCAGCCGCCTGCGCCGAGAACAGCCAGTACTAGAACGACTGGAATTATAAATTTGGGGAACTTCGGCGGATTTTTTAGAAGCTGTTCAACCGGAACAGGCTGTTCTTGAATACGGAGTGCCCTGTAGAGCGAAATTAATTTTTGAACATCAAGATCAAGATACGCGCCGTAATTTTTTAAAAAGCCGATTACATAAGGCTCACCGGGAAATACGCCGAAATTTTCGGTTTCCATGGCTTCCAGATAACGGATAGAAATGTTCGTTTCATGGCTTACCTGATCTAAACTGAGTTCCTTTTCGTTACGAGCTTCTTTTAATTTTTCGCCCAGAGATTCCATTTCGTTCTCCTGCGCCTCAATCAGAATCCCTAAAAAGGAAATTGTTGTATGTGTTTGCCGAAGCAGGAGGGTCGTAGATAAACCGCTGTTCCGGTATCCCCTGATTTGTTCTTACATCAAGAAAGTCAAAGCGTATCTCGCCTTCCGCTATCGTCCGCCCTTCGATCCTGCGGATTAATTTTGTGTCGGGATTTACGCTTAAAATTATCTCCCTGAATCCTTCCGAAACCGAACGTCTTGTAAGGCGCAATTTTACAACTCTCTCGGTAGAACTGCTGTCCAGAAGTTCAGGGTTTGGGCCGGTAACAAAAGACGGGACGTAATTGCGCCTAAGCAGGGAAAGCCCCTGTGCGCTTGCCATTCCGGCTCCCGAAGCTGACGCCCTTCTGTTAATATCCTGACTTAAAACGGCGTTTAATTCAGGCAGGTAGATGGTTAATAATTCGCCGTTAAAAACAATCACCTGATTTGCAGGCCGTGTAAAATCGATTCGTAAAAAAGACGGCGAGAGGTGGCTCACGTTTCCTGTCATATCGGAACCGCCTGAACGTATCGTTATTCTGGCCTCATAATCCCTGATGGAGCTGTACTGATTCGACACCATTTCGAGGTATCTTTCGGCAGTTATTATTTCTTGGGCAAAAAGAGAACCCAAATTTAAAACCAACATAGAAAACAGGGCTATTCCCCATTTCCGCACTTCAAAATATTGTTTCGTCATTATTCATTAATAATAGATAAAAGTGAAATTTAAATCAATAGGCTCATCATCAATAACGGCCTAACATTGACAATACCCCGTAGGGGTGGTAACCTAGGCTATTGGTCCAGTAGCTCAGGGGATAGAGCGGCCGCCTCCTAAGCGGCAGGTCGGCCGTTCGATTCGGCCCTGGATCAAGGGTTCTTGCGGCCGTCGTATAACGGTATTACCCTAGCTTCCCAAGCTCGTGACGCGGGTTCGACTCCCGTCGGCCGCTTTTTTGTAAGTCCTTATGTAATAATGACTTACAGAGATTGATTTTCTGTGCTGTACAGTGTTTTTATCAAGAATGGGTACTCCGTGCTGTTATCGTGTATTCTATTTTACACGTTTTTTTTCGGCACGGGAATTCTTTTTTCAAAGAAGGAGTACCTATGTCGAGAGTACAATCCAGATTTAATGTTTACAGAAGAAAAGATACGAAAAAATACGTTATCTCTATAAACACGGCCTCTGGTCTGCCTGAGCATATTTGCCGGAAATGGACTAGAACCAGTTTTTCAAATTTTCCGATTGAGCTTGCCCATCTCAGGGAGCCTAAGTCAAAGTCTGCCGCTGACGCTGCAGCCGATGTGCTTATCGGGTATTTGAAAAATCAGCTTGCGGCTCAGGGCAAAAACAAGGCTCAATTTGATGATATTAAAATTGGCGAGTGGCTTGAGAGGTTTACATCGCTGGAAAATAACCCAAGAAGCGCAAGGTTAATTGCTTCCGGTGTACCTTATTCGCCAGACACTGTTGAAGGCTATAGACTGAAATATAATCGGTATCTTGCAAATGATCCGTTTGTGAATATAAAAATATCAGAAACGGTTGAAGCTGACGCATTGGCGTTCATTGGTCGTTTGGGATATATGAAAAACAAGTTTGGCAATTCAATTGCCGGTACAAGGACGTTTGAGCTGGTTGTCCGCTTTGTCCGCATGGCGTTCCATGAATACGAAGAAGAAAATCACGGCTGGTATAATCCGTTTCGTAACATTAAAGCGCCAAGTGGTCGCAAGCCCGTGGTACGCGACGCTCTCACAGAAGAAGAATTGTCTGAATTATTTAAGCCCGGCGTTTTAACAGACCCTCTGCAGAAAGCAGTATGCGCAGCCATGTTTTTTGCCGGTATGCGCCGCTCGGAGATATTCGCTTTGCGCATGGAGGATTTGGATTGGCAGACTCCGCGCATAAAAATTACTCACGCATGGAAGCGGTTTGCTTCTGCGCAGCGGGAGATTGGGGACCCTAAATGGCACAAGTCGCGTGAAACCATTTTCCCGAAACAATTACAGGAAGCCATAAAAGAACTCTGGGAGGCTTATGGGAAACATGAGTTTGTGTTCTGCGATAAGGACGGCAAATGTCCGGGGCCTGGTTATCTGAAATATTGGGTTCCGAGATGGCTGAAAAAAGCTGGTATAAATACAGATGGCCGTGTAATTGTTCCTCACAGTTCAAGGCACAGTTTGGCATCGTTGTTGGAAGCGGACGGCGTACCGTTACGCTATATACAGAAAATGCTTGGACACTCAAGCATGGAAACGACGCTCGGTTATCTGCATGAGCCGGCGAACACCATGAACAAGATAAGCAACCGCATGGGTCAGAAGGCGCAACAGCCCGAACAAGAACAACCGGAAAAAATCTTGAAGATAGTATGAGAGTTGTTATTCGCCACCGTTACGCGCTATTTAAATTACTTAACAAATGTTACCATAAAACATAAAAAATCTTTCAAAAAAAGTAAAATATTTTTGAAAATCTATTGACAAATTATAACAATTAGGTTATATTATTA
>JGI24698J34947_10000619_pt1 | contig 17050 bp, 14 predicted proteins | sample TergutMp193P3_FD_34947 | JGI IMG/M metagenome (IMG submission 34947) | reverse complement strand
AACATCGTCTGCAAATCCCGTAAATGTACCCGCCCACCCGCGACTTTAATTTCGGTTTTTGGATTTACAAACCTGAACATCGCGACAGTTTTTAAAATATCAAGGGGTTTCATTTGCGGCATATTCTCAAGTTTTGTACCCTTAATGGCTACCAGAAAATTCAGCGGAATAATATCGCTTCCTATTTCGTTTAATTCAAAAGCCAATTCAAGGCGCTGCTCTTTACTTTCCCCAACGCCCATAATTCCGCCGCAGCACAAAGAAAGCCCGGCTTTTTTCACCCTTTTCGCCATATCAACGCGCGCGTCATGCGATTGCGTAGAACAAATTTGCGGGTAAAAACTTTTTGCCGTTTCTATATTGTGATGATATCTGGACATACCGGCATTCTTCAGTTTCAGCAATTGCTCATCGGAAATTGTACCGAGCGAAGCGCTCCAGGCGGCGCCGGTTTTGTTTTTGGCGATGGTATCAGCCAAAATATCTATGTCCTCAGAATTTAATTCCCCGCCCGCGGTAACTACACCGAAACAATGAATGTCTTCCGGAATATTTTCATGCGTTTTCGCGATTGTCTCGCCGTCTTTCATTGGATATACGTTAATGGTCGTATTGTGATGGCCGGATTGGGCGCAAAACGCGCAATCTTCCCCACACGCCCCGCTTTTAGCGTTCATGATGCTGCAGATATGTATCTTTTCACCCTGGGTTTTGACGCGGAGTCTATTCGCAAACCCGAGAAGCATGGGAAAATCCGTATTATCAATATTTAATATCTCCAAAGCGGTTTCTTCATTTATTGGCTCCGCCGTTTCAACTGCTTTTTCGAGTTTTTCAAACAACCCTGTCATTTTTTACCTCTTTTGCCATATAAAGCAGTCATCATATTATATGTTTTTTATTAGCATTTTTGCGATACTATTGTCAATGCCTGTGTTCCTGTGCTATATTCATGACAGGAATGTTTTATGACCATTATTCACAACGCGAAAGTCTATCTTGAGAGGGGGCGCTTCGCCGGGGCCGTACTGGTACGCGGCGATAAAATTGCCGCGGTGGGCGCGAACGCGGAAATACTCGCCNTGGCGAACGGCGCGGAAAAAATTGACGCCGGGGGCCGGCTCCTCTTGCCGGGTTTCAATGATTCGCATTTGCATTTACAGAATTTCGGCAGCAATATGAACCTTATCCAGGCCTACGGCGTCACTTCCATTGACGAACTTGTAGAGCGGGGCAAGGAGTTAATCGCCCGCCTAAAAGCGCCCGCCGGTTCGGTAATTTCCGGCGTGGGCTGGAACGAAAATCTGTTCACCTCGGAACGAAGTTCCGGCAAAAAGGACAAACGCCACCTGAACCGTTTCGACATGGATCGCATCTCCACAGAACACGCTATTCTCATCGATCGCGTCTGCGGCCATTCGTTATGCTGCAATTCCCTGGCGCTGAAGATGGCGGGCATAACGCGTAACACCCCCCAGGTTAACGGCGGCAAAATGGACGTGGACGAAGACGGCGAGCCGCTGGGGATTTTTCGCGAGAACGCAATGAACGGCATCAAGGCCATCATCCCGCCCTGCACCGCGGAAGAGCTGGAAGAGCAGCTCCTGTACGCCATGCGTTACGCCCTTGAAAGAGGCGTCACTTCCGCGGGCAGTTGTGATATCTACGGCGAGAATTACCGGAACATCGTCGACACCTACATCAAAATATTTACAAAGCACGGTTTGCATATACGCCTCAATATGCAGTGCAGAATTTTGGACGACGCGATATTCGATGAGTTCATCAAGGCGGGATGGGTCACAAAGGCGTCGATGGGGCATCCGTATCTGACAATGGGGCCGCTCAAACTTTTCGCCGACGGTTCCCTCGGCTCACGTACCGCGCTCTTGCGCAAGCCTTACAACGACGTTCCGACGACCGGCTTGCAGGTTCTTGCCAGGGAAGAGATGGACTTGATTGTACAGAAGGCCCACAAAAACGGCATTCAGGTCGCGGTGCACGCCATCGGGGACGCCGCCATTGAACAGGTGCTGGACTCATTCGATAAAGTTACGGGCGGAAAGAAAAACGAGCTGCGTCACGCGCTAATACACTGCCAGATCACCGACCTGCCGCTTCTGCGGCGTATCGCGAAAAGCGATATCCTCGCCATCGTACAGCCGATATTCCTGGCGCACGATCTCTACATGCTTGACGATCGCGTCGGCAAGGAACTGGCGTCCACTTCCTATGCGTGGGCCACGATGGAAAAGCTGGGTATCAAAACGTCCTACGGAACCGACTGCCCCGTTGAGTCCATGAACCCGATAGAATGCATCGACTGCGCCGTTAACCGCCATGACGTTTCCAGCGGCCGCCCCGAAGGGGGGATTTACCCGGAGGAGTGCGTGGATGTTTACACCGCGGTTGACGCCTACACTTCCGGCGGCGCGTACGCCACGTTCGAAGAAGACCGGAAGGGCAGGATCAGGCAGGATTACCTCGCGGATTTGGTACTGCTGGATCGTGATATTTTCACCATCCCCAAAAAGGAAATTCGTGACGCGAAAGTGCTTTGGACCATGGTAGGCGGCAATATGGCTTATAAAAGAGAATAGATGGGCGATATTCTTGTATGCGGATTAATAAACATAGAGACAACGCTTAAAGTAAATAATTTCCCGATAGAGTATACCCCGGTCGAATATAACTTCTTCGGAGTTAACAGCTCTGTTTCGGGTGTTGGCTGCAATATCGTGAAAGCATTAAAAACGCTGGGCGATGATCCGTGCTTTTTTTCAATAATTGGGAATGATATTTACAAAAAAATTATCCTCGGTGATTTGGAAAAAGACAAAATAGACACAAAATATGTGTTGCCCTTGTTGGAACAAACTGTCCAGTCGGGTATACTATATGATGATAACAGAAGAAAAATATTATTGGACTTAAAAGATATCCAGGAGATCAAATATCCGGTAAAATTTATTGAAGAAGTGACAGACAAAATAGACATTGGGATTATATGCAACATAAATTTCTCAAGAGACTTTCTGAAAATCCTGAAAGACAACAGGAAAACAATCGCCACCGATGTGCATGTTATAAGCGATATAAATGATGAATATAACGGCGATTACATAAGATACTCCGACATCCTGTTTCTAAGCAATGAAAATATCCGCGGAAATGAAGAAAACATGATAAAACAATTAATCCAAAAATATTGCCACGAAATTATTGTGGTGACAATGGGCGAACAGGGCCTGTTGATTTACACGAAAAAAAAGGCCGGGATAAAGCATTTTCCCGCGATAAAAACAAGGGAAGTGGTCAATACGATAGGCGCCGGGGACGCGTTGTTTTCATGTTTCATACACTATTATAACAAGACCAAAGACCCATATTACGCAATCAAAATGGCGACAATATTCGCGTCATATAAAATCGGCGAAAAAAGCGGGGCGAAAGGGTTTTTATCCGAAAGGGAACTGGAGGAATTAAAAACGACCGAAGGATCAATTATATGAAAAAACTTTCGATAACAACGGAAAACGCGGAATACCAAATCATTAAAGCTCTAAAAGAAAATCGCGTGAAACGAAACAAATTACAGGAGGTATTTGTTGAAGGCATAGAATGTATAAAACAGGCAATAAATTCAAATAAAGAAATTACTCGAATAATGGTTAAAGATATAGATGCTCTGTCAGATTGGGGAAAGAATATAACCAGGCAGTATAGGGACGCAAAGATTATTGAAATTTCAGATAAGCTGTACGATGACCTGGCTGAAAAAACAAACCCTTCCGAAATGCTGATAACGGCAAAAATCAAACCGGATAAACTGGATGACATCAATACAGAAAACCCGTTTCTGCTTGTATATGACAGGCCTAGCGACTACGGAAATTTGGGTTCGATAATACGTTCGGCAAACGCTTTTAATGTGGACGGAATAATCATAACAGGGCATGGGGTTAATATATATGAACCAAAAGTAATCAGGGCGAGTTTGGGAAGCGTCTTTTTCACAAAAATCGTAACAATAGAGTCTATGGAAGTATTGGAGAAATACATACAAAACCAAAAAGCGAAAAATAACATGGAAATAATAGGAACCGATTCCTCGGGAACCGTTACGCCAAAAGAATATAAAATGAAAAGACCAGTTATGGTAATCCTTGGAAATGAGGCAAAGGGAATGAGCGTAAGATTAAAGGGCGTATGCGATAAGATAATCAGGATACCCATGGAAGGAAACGTAAACTCCCTGAATGTATCATGCGCGGCGTCAATAATAATGTGGGAAGTGTACAAAAATGGAGATTTTTGTTGATTGAAAATTATCAAAAACAAGGTTAAAATCAGGGGAATCAAATAATTGACCAGGAGGCAAAACATTGAAAACCATTTTTATCGTGGACGATAATGATGTAAACCTCTCAATCGCGAAAAAAGCCCTGTCGAAACAATACCGGGCTTTTACATTGTCTTCCGCGTCCGCCATGTTTGAGTTATTAAAGGAAATCGTACCTGACCTGATACTGCTTGACATCATGATGCCGGAGATGGACGGGTTTGAGGCCATGAAGCTGCTAAAGGCCGGCGGGCGGTTTTCGGATATTCCGGTCCTGTTCCTTACAGGCCAGAACGACGCCGGGACAGAAGCGCACGGTTTTGAATTGGGCGCGGTGGATTTTATATCGAAGCCCTTTTCCGAGCCAGTTTTATTGAACCGCATCAAGACGCATTTGGATATTGACGGATTGATTCGCAAGCGGACTGAAAAGCTCCAAAGACTCCAGAACAGCCTGGTGTCCATTTTGGCAAACATGGTGGAGAACCGCGACAAATATACGGGCAAGCATATAGAAAGGACGACAAAATACATAAAAATACTTTTGGAAGCGATGCTTAAGCGCGATGTTTATTCCCGCGAAATAAGCCTCTGGACACTTGAAGAGGTCCCTTCGGAGGGTTTGCCTGTCATTACGAACAAAGTGGAATCCTTTCATCTGGAATCTGTCATTTCCTCCGCGCGTTTGCACGATATAGGGAAAATCACCATTTCTGACCTGATTCTGAACAAGCCCGGTAAACTGACGGAAGAGGAATTTGAGTTGATGAAAACTCACGCCATTGAAGGGGAAAAGATCATCGAAAGCATTATTGAAGAATCGGGCAGCGAGCCTTTTCTGCAAAACGCCAAACTGTTTGCCGGCAGCCATCATGAAAAATGGGACGGCACGGGTTATCCGCGCGGGCTGAAAGGCGCGGATATTCCTTTGCAGGGGCGTGTGTTGGCGATTGCTGACGTTTACGACGCGCTTGTATCAGAGCGGCCCTACAAGAACGCGTTTACGCATGAAACGGCGGTTGATATCATCAAAAAAAGCAGGGGCAGCCATTTCGATCCCGAAATTGTCGATGTGTTTCTTGAAGTAAGCGACTTGTTCAGGGAGGCGTAATAATGCCGGCAATTAATTCTATCCTGAAAAAAATACGGAATTCGCGCTCATTGTACTGGCAGCTTTTGTTTGTGACACTGGCGTTTACCCTGATGGTCGTTTCAGCCGGCATATTTGTAAATCATATGCTGGAAAATTATTTAACAATAGAAGCGGAGAACAGACTTGCACAAACTGAAATCAGGATAATGAACGAACTGAGGGAACTGGAAACAATGATGATCTCCGTCTCAAAAAATATACATGATATTATTGTTGCCGGCGGCGGCATTGATGATCTACGCAAATATTATGATGAAATGGCCGGCGAACTGCTGCAAAAAGAACAGGGGTTTGTATTTGATACTCTTCAAGGTTATTTTGAGACGTTGGGAAATGTATATATTTCAGCTCCGGAATGGGTTTTACCGGACGGATATATCGCGACAGAGCGCCCGTGGTATAAAGCGGCTGTCGAAGCAAATGGCAGAATAGCCACTACATCGGTTTACACAAGCCTGCGTACAAACGAATTCCTGGTCAATTGTTCACGCCGCATTTTTAACGACTCCGGCGTTCCGCTGGGCGTGGTGGCCATGAGTGTAAAATTCGGGAACATCACGAAATTCGTCAGCGACATGAGTGTCGTTGAAGGGGGATACGGGCTCCTGGCCGACGAAAACTATACGGTGGTCGTGCACCCTGCCGCGGACGCGATAGGGAGGCACATGAACGAAATAGCCGGCGGACCCGCGATTTTCGTAAAACTGATGGAAGCAGGAGAGGGCAGCGCCAGGATCGAAGATTCCAATTATTGGGGTGTGTTTTCAATATTCTATTTTAAGAAGCTTGATAACGGCTGGGTATTATGGCTCATGACGCCAAAAAATATTTATTACCGGGATTTGACAATCCTTATTTCGTTCCTCAGCGTTTTGGGAATCGCCCTGCTGCTGGTGATTAACAGCATATTGATACGCATTGACGCCGCAAGAAACAAGGCGCAGACCGCCATCGCGCAGATGCGGAAGGATATTGAGGAAAAGAACGCGCTTGTTAATTTGGGAAACATAATGAACGGCCTTGACACAATGATCTACGTCAGCGATCCGGCTACAGACGAAATTCTCTTTATGAATGACAACATGAAGCGGCATTACGGCATTGAAGGCGATGTCGTAGGGCAGATATGCTACAAAGTCCTCCAGGAAGGCCTTGATGAAAAATGCGATTTTTGCCCGTGTTTCCGGCTTAACACAGAACCCGGTTCAAGCGTTGTCTGGGAAGAATACAGCACATTAACAAATCGCGTTTACCGCAATGCTGACCGATACATAGACTGGCCCGGCGGGAAAACGGTCCACCTTCAGCATTCGATAGACATAACCGATCTCAGGACCATGACAGACGCGCTTCATGAGCATCTTGAGCGGCAATCGATTATGACACAAATATCCCAGAGTTTTCTGTCTACCGAAGATCTGGATGTGTTGATAACGGAGGCTTTGAAGGTAGTCGGCGAGTTTATGGACATCGATCAAATTCTTATGTATGTAACAGAAGACAACGAAAGTTCGTATACATGCAAGTACGAATGGGTAAATCCGGAGCTGGAATTACCGACGCGGATAGGCAAGATTCTTACACTAACCAAAGATTTTCAGGATATGGTTTTGAGAGTCAAGGAACAGCAATCATTCTATGTAAGTTCCAACGATCCCGATACGAAGAAAATTCTCACACCGTACAGAGAGTATTTTTACAATAATTATTTTATGACATTTGTCTTTCTTGGCGAGGAATTGTTGGCCGCCATTGATTTTGCCAGGAAAGGGGACGAAAAGCCATGGACCGAGAATGAAATCAATATGGCCACTTATGTAACAAACGTGCTTTTTGGCGTTCTAAGAAAGCATTCGGCGGAACTCCAGTTAATTGCCGCCAAAGAATCCGCTGAGCAGAGCAACCGCGCAAAGGGGATTTTCCTCGCCCATATGAGCCATGAGATACGCACCCCCATGAACGCGATTTTGGGCATTTCCGAAATTCAACTGCAAAATAAAAGGCTTCCATCGGACACCGAAGAAGCCATTAAGGAAATATACGACTCCGGGAATTTGCTGCTCAACATTATTAACGACATCCTTGACTTTTCCAAAATCGAGGCAGGTAAACTGGAAATCATTCCCGCAAAATACACCGTTCCCAGCCTGATAAATGACACAGTACAGCTAAACCTGCTGCGTTACGAAAGCAAGCCCCTGGAATTCATCCTCGATCTGGATGAGAACACACCGTTCGAACTGTTCGGCGATGAATTACGCATCAAACAAATCCTGAACAATCTGCTTTCCAACGCTTTCAAATATACAGACAAGGGGGAAATCAAACTGACGGTTTCCGCCGAAGCTCCGGTTCGGGAACAGGGGAAAGATGAAGAAACGGTGATACTTGCGTTCCGGGTAAGTGACACAGGGCAGGGCATGACCGAAGATCAGCTCGCGAAGCTTTTCGACGAGTATTCCCGCTTTAATATGGAAACAAACCGTACCATCACAGGCACAGGACTGGGCATGAGCATCGTGAAGAGCCTCGTGGAATTAATGGGCGGCGAAATACTTGTGGAGAGCGAAGCCGGGAAAGGTTCGACATTCNCCGTTCGTCTGCCGCAGAAAAGCGTCAGCCCGGCGATATGCGGCGCCGAAGTTGCGGATAACTTGCGGAATTTCCATTTCCACAGCACGCCGATCTCGAAAAAGGCGCAGGTCGTACGCGAGTATATGCCTTACGGCAGCGTCCTGATCATTGACGATGTCGCGTCGAATTTGTATGTCGCCAAAGGGCTGCTTGCGCCTTACGGATTAAAGGTTGAAACGGTCACAAGCGGAACCGAGGCGATTGAAAAAATAAAAACCGGCAATGTATATGACATCGTGTTCATGGATCACATGATGCCTGTGATGGACGGNATGGAAGCGACAAAAATCATACGCGATATGGGATACACGCGCCCCGTCATAGCGCTGACGGCTAACGCGGTAATCGGGCAGTCGGACATCTTTCTGGCAAACGGATTTGACGGCTTTATACCCAAGCCGATTGATTCGCGCGAACTGAACGCGGCGTTGAACCGCTATATACGCGACAAGCAGCCGCGGGAGGTAATAGAAGCGGCACGGCTGGAACAGCGTAAACGGGAGGCTGAAAACTCAGGCGGGCCAGTACCCGAGGTAAAGGACATGTCCGAGATAGGCAAGTATTTCGTGATGGACGCCGAAAACGCGATAAGGGTAATCGAAGAGGTATTCCCGAAACTGGATACTTCCGACGCCGGGGCCTTAACTTCATACACTACCGCGGTACATGGAATGAAGAACGTTCTGGCCAACATCGGCGAAACTGAGCTGTCCGGCGCGGCATACAGACTGGAACAGGCGGGGAGAGAACGGAATATCGCCGTAATAAAACAAGAAACGCCCGCGTTCACCGACACGCTTCTGGCATTAATCGAGAAACACAAACCTGTCAACAATGAAGACACGGCGGAAGCAACCGATAGCGATATGGCTTATCTGCGGGAAAAAATGCTTGAGATAAAAGCGGCGTGCGAGGAGTTTGACATAACGGCGGCTGAAGACGCGCTGGACGAACTGCGGACAAAAACATGGCCGCGCCATGTAAACGAGACCCTGGATGAAATAACCACGCATTTGCTGCACGGCTCGTTTAAAGAAGCCGCGGCCGCCGCGGAAAACGCGGGGAACGCGTAACAGGCAATGTGTTATATTGACAAAAAAACAATGATTTATTATCATTGTTCAATAGAATAAAGGAGCTATACAATGGCCAAAGACGGTAATTCACGTAAACTTGTTCTTTTGGTTGATGATGACGAGATACATCTCACAATCACCGAATCAGAACTAAAAAATGACTATGAAGTTGTCATGGTAAAGTCAGGAGAAGAAGCCCTGGACTTTCTGAGCAAAAGTCACATCGTTCCGGACTTGGTACTTCTTGATATTCTAATGCCTGAGATGAACGGCTGGGAAGTATTTGACAAGATTAACGACATGGCAACTTTAAAATTAACTCCAATAATGTTTTTTACATCGCTGGCTGAAGAGAGCGCAAAAGAAAAGGCTTATGAGATGGGGGCGTTTGATTATATTACCAAACCATGTGAAGAGTCAGTTCTGCGGGACAAAATAAAAAACACAATACAAAAAGCCGAATTGAGAAAACAGCAGTACGGCGCATAACAGACTGTTCTGAGATACAGAAAATCGTACGAGAATTGCTCACGGCAAGTTTTGTAGAATTGTCAGCGTATGCTGATGATATATTTTTCCAGGAGTTTTTATGAAAAAGTCTCTTTTCCTCGTTCTTGTCTGTGCAGCCTGTGTGTTCATCTTTGGCTGTAAATCAACCGGGCCGTATTTTTACTCATTCTCTGAGGCCACCAATTACACAATCCTGGGAGAGGTCACGCTTTCAAGCAACGACAACGTCGCAAATCTGATTGGAGGCTCAGGCGTATCAGCGGACTTACTGAAGTCAGGCACAGGTTATAACGCTTTACTGGCGGCGGCAAAGGCCAAGTACCCCGACTGTGACTATGTTATTGACGTGATGGTCGACGTTACGACAACAAACTACATATTCATAAGTACGCGGGTCTACACATTGCGCGGCATAGCGATTAAGTACAACAGATAGGTGGTCAAGGGACGCGGGGCAGCTTCAGATGAAGCTCCCGCGTCCTTGAATATACAGCATTATTTTTTCCAATAATCTCTCTGTTATACTCATTCACATTCACTCCCCCATCACCCTCACATGAACCTTTCGGGTCCGGGGCCCATCGTACTCGTTAAACCAAATCCCCTGCCAGGTCCCCAACAGCAGCTTCCCGCCTGAGACGATGAGGGTGATCGAAGGCCCCACGAGGCTCGACTTTGTGTGCGCCGCGGAGTTGCCCTCGCCGTGGCGGAATTCGCGGCGGCTGGGGGAGATGAGGGACAGCGAGAGCCCCACGTCATGGGGGACGTCGGGGTCGGCGTTCTCGTTGATCGTTACAGCGGCAGTGGTGTGGGGCACAAACACAACGCAGATGCCCTCGCCCACCCCCGAAGCGGCCACCACCCGCTCTACTTCCGCTGTGATATTGAGCCACTCCTCCTGCCGTGAAGTTCGCACCGCAAAACTTGACATACTGGTCATAGACGCCTGTATCCTTTTGACGTATTGTATCCTATAATTCTTTAATGGTAAACAAAGAGAAGCGGGTCATGGCGAAGATGCGGGTTTTTTACGATTACGAGTGTCCCTTTTGCAAGAAGGGGCACGAATACCTCATGGAGCAAATCAGCGGCCACCCTGAAATTGAGATTGAGTGGCGGCCCGTTGAAGCCCATCCCCTGCCTGAGGATAGTTTTCCGCACACCAACCTGGCGTGTCAGAGCTACTACATCGCTGAGGAGCTTGGCGCCGACATAAACGCCTTCCACGCGGCCATGTACCGGGCCATTATCAATGAACGGCGAAACGTGGAAAAACCTGAGGTGTTATGCGAAATCGTGAAGAGTCTCATGGACGCAGATAAATTCCGCGCCATCCTGGACTCGGGTAAATACGCGAAACAGGTGGACGAAAACAACGACCTCGCCTACGAGAAAAGCGGCGTCTGGTACGTCCCGGCTTTCAGGATGAACGGCAAGAAACTGGACGCGAAAGGCGGCGCCGGAGTTACGCCGGAAGAGCTGCGGAAATTCCTGTCATGAAAGCCCTGTTGATGGAAGAATACAAAAAACTCAATTTTATCGATGTACCGGATCCGGTCATTACCAAACCGGACGAGATTCTCGTCAAGGTCAAAGCGGTTTCAATCTGCGGTTCCGATGTACACGGCTTTGACGGGTCAACCGGCCGGCGAAGGCCTCCCATCATCATGGGCCACGAGGCCGCCGGCGAAGTTGCCGCCGCAGGCAATAGCGTAAAAAAATTCATTTCCGGAGATCGCGTAACCTTTGATTCAACCATCTACTGCGGCGAGTGCTATCATTGCCGCGGCGGCCAGGTCAATCTCTGCGAAAACAGGATGGTCATCGGGGTTTCCTGTGATGAATACCGCCGCCACGGCGCATTCGCCGAATATGTAATCGTTCCTGAAAGGGTCTGCTGTCATCTACCCGCCGGCCTCTCGTGGGAAGAAGCGGCAATGACCGAACCGGCCGCGGTCGCCGCCCACGCATTTCGCATAACGCCGGCGCGCCTTAACGAAAACATCGCGATAGTCGGCGCAGGACTCATCGGTCTTTTGCTGCTTGACGTTCTTAAAACCTCAGTCTCGGGGAAAATCATTGCCCTGGACACCGACCCTTACCGGCGGGAGGTTGCTTTGTCCCGGGGCGCCGACGCCGTTTTTGATCCGGCGGATAATGAACTTAATAAGAAGATACTGGATATGACGGGCGGCCGGGGCGTAGAACGGACTTTTGAAGCGGTAGGCGCCAGCGCCCCAATCCAAACCGCGATTTCAATTACGGCAAGGGGTGGATCGGTTACCCTCATAGGAAATGTGAGCCCCACAGTCGAAATTCCACTTCAGAACGTTGTTAGCCGCCAGATTACCCTCTTTGGTTCCTGCGCCATTGCCGGAGAATTCCCGTTGGTTCTCGACCTTATGGGCCGCAAGAAAATTGACGTTGCGTCCCTCATCAGCAGAAAAGCGCCCCTTGCCGAAGGGCAGTTCTGGTTTGACAAACTCTACAACAGGGAAGACAGACTCCTCAAAGTGGTACTTATTCCATAGGGAACGATTATGCGATGATATCCCTCACGCGCAATTTTACTAACGGGCCGCACCAAAGTCCCTGATATCCAGTCCCTGATCCTTCTTCGCCACCGTTACCGTGCGCGTCGTGCCTCCTGACACGTACATGCGGCCGCACTCCGGGCAGGTCGACATCTGAAGCGTAACGGTTTGGCTTACGACTTCGCGGCCTTCCTTCTCCGCCCTCGCCTGCTCGTTGACGACATGTTCGCGCTCATGGGACATGACGGCTGACGCCGATTGTCCCGGACTGATGTTAGTCGGCGCCTGGAAGCTGACCGAGGGGTCGTCGGACTGGTCCACGTATTTGCGGTTCTTGCAGGTCTGACATTCACGGGGAGCGAGGGCGTCTTTAACCCCGCCCTCCGCCGCGCCTGAATCAGTCTGCACTTTCTCTTTTGCATAGTACGCTTCCCACGTCTCCGGAGATATGTCCACAGTCGCGGCGGGACTAAGCCAGCTGTCGGCGCGGTTAGGCGACACCGGCACGTCCTGGCGCATGGTCTGGGGTGAGAAGTAATAAGTTGGCAGAGTTCCTTCAATCCGCATACTCACAGCCGTTATTCCTCATATGTACTGTTTCGCCTTTTCCGTCCCGCGCAATACGCGGAGGACGCCGCCAGCAAGGGCCCATATCTCGTCCTCGCCGGGGTACACATGAACAGGCGCGAAACAATCCACGCGCTGTTTGATAGCTCCGGTAAAGCGCACGGAGTACGCGAGCCCGCCTGTAAGGATGATCGCGTCAACGCGCCCCTCAAGCACAGCGGCCATCGAGCCGATTTCCTTCGCGGTCTGGTATGCCATTGAGTCTATCACGAGGGCGGCGTATTCGTCCCCCATGTTGATCATGCGTAACACCTCCTCGATGTCGCTGGTTCCGAGGTAGGCCCTGACGCCGCCCTTCCCGGCAATCTTCTGCCGCATCTCCTCCCTGGTATACTCGCCGGAATAGCACATGTCGATGATGGGCATCACCGGAATCGCGCCTGAGCGTTCCGGGGTGAACGGCCCCTCTCCCGCGAGGCCGTCGCTCACGTCGATGACCCGCCCGTAGCGGTGCGCGCCCACGCTGAAGCCGCCCCCCATGTGCGCCACGATGAGGCGGGTGTTTTCGTAGGGCTTTCCCAGGACGGCGGCGACATGGCGCGCGACGGCTTTTTGGTTCAACGCGTGAAAGATGTTTATTCGCTCAATTCCCGGCACGCCGCTCAGCCGGGTGATGGGCTCCATCTCGTAGACCACCACCGGGTCAACGATGAACGCGGGGATGCCGAGGGGGACGGCGATTTCCGACGCGATTATCGCGCCCAGGCACGACGCGTGCATCGCGGCGCTTTCGGTGCGGCAATCCTCAAGCAGCTCCTCGTTCACGATGTAAACGCCGCTTTCAATCGGCTTCACTATCCCCCCGCGCCCGGCAATGGCGTCTAACGACGCGAGCGGAATCCCCATCGCTTCAAGGCTTGTTTCAATGCCCTCCACCCGCAGATCCTTCTGATCGAATATTTTTTCGCAGCCGGCCAGGAGTTTCTCGTCGTGCCGGACGGTCTTGGTGAGGATGCATGTATCATTATCGTAGATTCCGAACTTGGTGGAAGTCGAGCCGGGATTTATCGCCATTATCCTGTAGACGTCGGCTTTTTTCAGCGGCGCTTTGGTTTTATTCTCCCTGGCTATCGCGGCGTCAGGCGGCATTTCGGGACGCTGAAGCACCACCTTCTCGCCGTTTTGCGTAATGGTGATGTTGACCACGCAGGGCAGGTTGGTCATGTTTTTCATCACCCGTATAAAATTCTCATGGGCGACATCAATTTCCAGTTCCATTACATTGGTTCCGCCTTCATACGCGTGAGTCGTGATAGATTTGATGTTCCACCCCACCTGCCGTATGCGGCTCGCGACCTGATCAAGCACCCCGTGCTTGTCAATCACCAGAAACTCAACCCGTTCAGTCTTTGCAGTCCCCATGGTGTTCCTTCCCTTTTAAAAGTATAGCACATATGGTTTCATGGGTAAAGCGGATCATTTTGACCCAATAGATTACTCGATGCTCTTACTGCATGTCCAAAACGAAAGCTTTAAGGCAAGCGGATTAATCGCTACGCCAACAACATAGCAAACCGCGAAACTAAGCGGGATTCCTTTTAATACTACCATTAAATAATACGGAGGGAAACCGATAGCGAGCGCTGTATAAAGGCATCCGAAGATCACAACGTAGATTGATGCATAAACAAATGTAGTAAGCAAATTATACGCAAATGTGCCTGGTTTAGCCCTAAAAAGCCCCGCAAACTTCTCCGCCAGTTTTTGTACGGGAAGCAGCAGTCCGATAACATTAACGATAATATTACCGGCTATAAATCCTTTTAATATGTCGAGCAATACACCGGGGAACGGTATGCTCCCTGTGTAAATCAGGGAAAAGGCAGGCACTACAACTATAATCATAAGAAAAGAAAACCAGAACTGTATGACATACTTAAACGCTTTCATTGTAAACAACATAATTTTACTCTCCAATTATTCAGTTTGTCTTTTTACAACAGGAATATATATTTCCGTGAATTTTCCTGTTTCTCCCCGGCAATGTTCGTCACAGAGTACAAAATCAACACCATTTTCCATAAATTCATATCCTGAGTTTGGAAACCATTCTGAAAATATATAATTATAAGTACCAGCAATGGAAAAAGATAATTTTTCATCATCCGATGGCGGCGGAGTGAAAACCGCGTATAAAGCTTCCGGTATGGTACACACATAATAATCTTTTGGAACATCATGTCCGTCTTTAACTTCAATACCGACGACATACTCAAACTCGCCGTTTTCAGGATTTTCGGGAAAACAAGCGCCATATTCCACATGGTTTTTTATAAAAGCTTCACCATGTAATTTTTTTTGTCTTCCGTCAAACGCATATTCCTGCCATAGATTAGTAAACGCTTCAGTATATTCTTTGTTTTTTACCTTAACGGCGAACCCTGCCAATTTAACGGCCGTTTTTCCAATAATTTTTGGTTCCATAACAATACCTCCATTAACGTATTGTTTCGATTTTTCAAGGACAGGCAGTTTGGGTACATCAAAGGACGCGTGCAAGCGGTATTTTTCAGGCGTACTGCCAAAGCAGCGCTTAAACGCTTTCAGAAATCCTGTATGAGTTTCATATCCATATTCGACGGCAATATCAATTATCCGTTTTCCCGATTTTAGTTCCGACGCGGCAAATGCCAGCCGCCTTATTCTCACATACTCCATAACGGAATAACCAATATTCCATTGAAAAACCCGACAGAAATGATATGGAGAGAAACCTGCCCGCTCTGCCAGTTTTTTAACGCTCAACTTTTCTTTGATATGCGTGTCAATGTAACACAGCATTTCCTGTAAAATACCAATGTAGTCCAAAAGATACCGTCCTTAATGGATAGTCTAGTAAAAGGGCTTATCTACACTATTCCCGGATTGCTGTTATTGCTTTCTACCATTCAAAATCCTGCCCCCCACATTGTGGGCATTTTGGAACATAAACAGCAACTCTCCGCAGGCAACGCATACACTTTTTTGTTTCTGTTGTTTTTTCCGTCGGCAATTTTTTATCTTTACGAAACAACCGCTTTAATAAATTCAGCATAATACTGACCTCCGTTTGATATATGTATTTAAAATATACATAATCAGTAAAAAGCTGAATATTCCGTGATTGCTGTTTTACTATTCCAATATTGCTATTTTGCTCTAAATCCTCAGCCTCTCCACATGATGATAGGCCGCGGCCCGTAATTGCTTTACCGAGTCGTCCCGGAGGTAATCGTCAAAGGGCATCATCCTGTCGATGAGCGCGCCGGGAGCGTTGTCGCCGTCGGTATTTATGCCGTTTGGCACAATCTCGACGATACGGTTCGCAATTGAATTGATGAACTCGTAATCGTGGGAGTTGAAGAGGATCACCCCGGAGAAGGCCTCAAGCCCCTGGTTGAGCGCGGTGATGGCTTCCAGGTCGAGGTGGTTGGTGGGTTCGTCGAGGATCAAAACATTGGCCCCGGAGAGCATCATCTTCGCGAGCATGCAGCGAACCTTCTCGCCACCGGAAAGAACGTTGACGGGCTTCAGGGCTTCGTCGCCTGAAAAAAGCATTCGCCCAAGGAAACTGCGCACGTAGGTCTCATCCTGATCCGGCGAATACTGACTCAGCCATTCGACAATTGACATTTTGGAATCAAAAAAGCGGCTGTTCTCTTTTGGGAAATAAGAAAAACTCGTAGTCTGTCCCCAATAGTAATCCCCGGAATCGGCCTTAATCGTGTCTGAAATAATATCGAAAACCGCGGACTTGGAGGCGTGCTCAATTCCCACAAAGGCGATCTTGTCGCTGCGGTTTACCGTCATGGTGAAATCTTTCAGCAGCGCGGTTCCCTGAAAAACGTAATTGAGCTTTTCGATCTTCAAGACATTATTCCCAATCTCCCTCTCGGGCTTGAACCCCGCGTAAGGGAACTTGCGGCTCGTTACGTGCACGTTGTCAAGATCGAGCTTCTCCAGAACTTTCTTGCGGCTTGTCGCCTGACGGCTTTTGCTGGCGTTACTCGCAAAACGCTGGATAAACTCACGCAGCTCCCTCGCCTTCTCCTCATTTTTCTTCTGGAGATCCCTCGCCTGCCTTTGGAGCATCTGGCTCATCTGGTACCAGAAATCGTAGTTGCCCGAATAGAGGGTGATCCTGCCGAAGTCGATGTCGCAGATGTGGGTACACACCGAGTTAAGGAAGTGGCGG
>JGI24698J34947_10000618_pt1 | contig 17054 bp, 16 predicted proteins | sample TergutMp193P3_FD_34947 | JGI IMG/M metagenome (IMG submission 34947) | reverse complement strand
GAATTAATGATAGACGCCACAGTGGGGGAGGGCGGCCATAGCAGCGCTTTTTTGAGCCAGTTTCCGGAGCTTAAGTTAATAGGAGTGGACGCAGACCCGGAAATACTCGAAGTTGCCAGGGAACGGCTTGGACGTTTTGGGGAAAGGGTGAAGTTCTATTCGGGCTGGTCTCATGATTTTTTCGCGGAATATCCGGCGGAATACAAGCGGCCCGACACGATCCTCATGGATTTGGGAGTAAGCCTTTTTCACTATGAAAAAAGCGGCAGGGGGTTCAGTTTCCGTTATGATGAAAAGCTGGACATGAGAATTGATACTTCGGCCGGAATCAGCGCGGCGGAACTGATAACCAGGTTTTCGGAAAAGGATCTGGCGGATCTTATATACGCCAACGGTGAAGAGCGTTATTCGCGGCGAATCGCAAAGGCCGTCGCTGAGGCAAAGGCGAACGGGGCGATTGGTAGTTCCGCGGTGCTGGCGGAGATAGTGGAGAGCGCGGTCCCCCCGGCGTACCGCAACGGCCCGACGCATCCTGCTACCAGGACCTTCCAGGCCCTGAGAATAGCGGTAAACGGAGAATTGTCCCGTCTGCCGGACCTGTTAAGAGCGGCTTTTCAGATTCTGGAGCCCGGAGGAAGGATGGGAGTTATCAGTTTCCATTCTCTGGAAGACAGAATCGTGAAGAATTTCTTCCGCGAGAAGAACAGGGACTGTATTTGCCCCCCGGAAGCGCCGATATGTAAATGCGGGGGACAAAGAGAACTCACAATTTTGACCGGAAAGGGCATAAAGCCCGATGAAGAAGAAATTCGCAGAAATCCACCCTCCCGCAGCGCGCGTTTCCGGGCGGTAGAAAAAATTTTGGACGAGGCCGGATCATGATAAAACGTTATGGGCTTTTCTATTTTTTTGTTCTTACCATTCCAATCTTTCTGGGCATAGTTGCCTGGCAGTCTTTCCGGTATACGGAACTGGAAAAAAACGTCAGGCGCCTTGAGGCAGCCCAGAAAGAGCTGGTAGTGGAGAACAGAGAGCTGATCGCGTACGCGGCTGTGCTTTCCGCGCCTTCAAGAATTGAGCAAATCGCCGTTCAAACCCTCGGGTTGTCGAAGATCCCGCCGGAGAAAGTTCTGCAGGTGAGGATCGACAGGGGGTACCGACAGTGACCGGGACTCTAATGACCTTTGCGGATTTGTCTCATTCTCTTGGAGGCCGCCTGTTTGCCGGGGAGGGGAAACAGACAGCGGACATGAAGCCCATGGGTTTTTCTTCGGTCTCAATTGATTCCAGAACGGTCGGGGAAGGGGCTCTTTTTGTTGCCCTTAAAGGCGCGGTCATGGACGGCCACCGCTTTGTCGACGCCGCCTTCAAAGCCGGCGCCGCGGGGGCAATGGTCGCCTTTTCGGCGCTGAAAGACCCCGTCCTGGGACTCGCCTCCATTGCGGCGAAATGGAACCGGGTTCTTGTCGCCGTTGAGGATACCCTACGGGCTTTGCAATCCGCCGCGGCCGCTTACCTTGACCGCTTCACGAAGCTCGTTAAAATCGGCATCACCGGTTCCGCCGGGAAGACCACCACCAAGGAAATTGCCGCGGCGATAATCGGCCGGGAAAAATCCGTCGTGATGAACAAAGGCAACTACAATTCCGAAACCGGGCTTCCCCTTTCGGTATTCGAGGTGAGGTCCCATCATGAAGTCGGTATTTTCGAGGCGGGCATGAACAGACGCGGGGAAATCGCGGAGCTGGCAAAGGTACTGAGGCCCGATTACGCCCTTATCACCAATATAGGCTCCGCCCATATCGGTATCCTCGGCAGCCGCGAGGCGATAGCCGGGGAAAAAAAGCGGATTTTTTCGGAGTTTACAGGCGGCAACACGGCCCTGATCCCCGAGGACGACGATTTCAGGGAATTTCTTGCCGAGGGTGTCCGCGGCCGGACGGTGTTCTACGGGGTCTCTTCGCTTCCGGCGCTTGGCAGGGTTAAAGACCTCGCTCTGGATGGAACCGATATTACCTGGGAGGGCGAAACGGTCCGTTTCAACCTCCCAGGGAAATTTAACCTCTCGAACGCTCTGGCGGCCGCGGCCCTCGCGACTGAACTCTCCATAGGCGCCGCTTCCATACGCAAAGGGCTCGAATCGGTGAAGCCCCTGTTTGGCCGCGGGGAAATTCTCCGGGGCAGGACAACGTTGATAAGGGACTGCTATAATTCAAACCCGGAAAGCTCATCCGGCGCTCTGGATTTCTGCGACGGCCTTGAATGGCCGGGCCGCAGGGTCTATGTGATGGGTTCGATGCTGGAACTGGGTGATACTTCAGAGGAAGCCCACGCGGCTTTAGGCCGCCGCCTTCGTTCCTGCCGCGCGGACATGGTTTTCCTTTTCGGGGAGGAAATTCGTCCCGCCGTCGATCCCCTTGAAGGGCGTTCTTTTTTTTACACTTGTGACAGGGAGGAACTCTCCCTGAAATTGGATAATTACGTGAAGACCGGGGACCTTGTTTTGCTGAAAGCTTCCAGGGGCTGTGAACTTGAGACTTTGAGTACAATGCTTTTGGGGGATGATCATGTTTCTTGAATTAATATATCCCCTGGTAAAGTTCTTCACCCCCCTTAATGTTTTTCAGTACCTCAGTTTCCGGGGGGCGTACGCGGCCCTGACAACCCTTCTCATCTGTTTCATATTCGGCCCAAAAATAATCGAAGCTCTCAAACGCCTGAAGATCGGCCAGCCCGTGCGTGAAGACGGTCCGGCGACTCATCTGGCGAAAACCGGAACCCCTACCATGGGTGGAATTTTCATAATACTTTCGGTTGTAATCGCGATGCTTTTCTGGACCGATTTTGACAGCAAAATGGTATGGCTGACCCTGGGGGCTTTCGCGGCTTTTGGAATTGTCGGTTTTATTGACGATTACCTAAAGGTGAAAAAGCACAATTCCGGCGGCCTTCCCGCCAGGGCAAAACTGGTATTTCAGTTTGCCATTGCCATCGCGGTGATGCTGGTTCTTTATACTACAGGCGATGAAGAAGTCACCTGGCTTTATCTTCCGTTTCTGAAAAACCCGGTAGTGGACATGGGCGTGCTCTGGATACCATTCGGGGTGCTTCTCATTGTGGCGGAATCCAATGCGGTGAATTTTTCCGACGGCCTGGACGGGCTCCTTGCGGGGTTGCTCATCCTGGTTTTTATCACCCTTGCCATTCTGACCTATCTTTCAGGCCGTGCGGATTATTCTTCCTATCTGGGGATTCCGTATATTCCCGGCGCGGGAGAATTAACCGTGTTCTGCCTTGCCGCCGTCGGGGCCTGTATAGGATTCCTCTGGTTCAACAGCAACCCCGCCGAAGTATTCATGGGCGATGTAGGCTCCCTCTCGCTGGGCGGAGCAGTAGCGGTAATTTCACTTATTATCAAAAAGGAAGCTTTGATTCTCATCATAGGAGGCGTTTTTGTTCTGGAAATCGCCTCGGTAATTATACAGGTAGTCTCGTTTAAACTGCGAAAGAAGAGGGTGTTCAAAATGGCGCCTCTTCATCATCATTTTGAATTGTCCGGCTGGGCGGAAAGCAAAGTTGTAATCCGCTTCTGGATACTTGGAGGGCTGTTTGCGATCATCGCGCTATCTACGTTGAAGATCCAGTGAAGTTTTATGAGTATGAGAACGTTAATTAACACCGAACGCCCGGGAACAGATCATGTCCTTACAGCCAGTATTTTTCTTCTTCTGGGACTGGGGCTTGTTACGCTGTATTCCTCGTCCTATGCTTTCGCGCAGAGGAACTACGAGAACGGACTTTATTTTTTGTCCAAACAGGCCGTTCTTGGACTTTTGGGGATCGTTTTCTTTTTTTTGGCTTTGGCCATTAATCTTGAGTGGATTCGAAAGTTAATAAAACCTCTGGTGTTTTTTTCCGTCATCCTTTGCGTTCTCACCTTTGTGCCCGGAATCGGCATAACGCGTAACGGATCGGCCCGCTGGATAGGATACGGAGGCTTTACCTTTCAGCCGTCCGAATTGGTGAAACTCGTTCTTCCCCTGTATCTGGCTCATCTTTTCGACAAAAAAAAGGAAAAAATAGATTCCCTCAGCCAGGGTATTATTCCTCCCGTGATTATCAGCGGATTGTTTTTTATTTTGATTATCGGGCAGAACGATTTTTCCACGGCGGCGTTTCTGGCGGTTAACGCCCTTTTCATGTTTTGGCTTGCGGGAATCAGATTCCGGTATTTGGCCGGCGCTTTTGCCATGTTTGTCCCCATTGTCACTTTTCTCATTTTTAAGGAAGAACACAGGTTAATGCGTATAATAAGCTTCCTGAACCCCGGTTTTGATCCCCGGGGAGCGAACTATCAGGTCGGTAATTCGATAAACGCGATAAGCTCCGGGGGCTTTTGGGGCAAGGGCCTGGGGCAGGGTACGGTCAAAATCGCGGGAATCCCTGAAATACAATCCGACTTTGTTTTCTCGGCCTATGCCGAAGAAGCGGGCTTCCTTGGAGTCATGCTTTTTTGCCTTCTCTTCGGTGTTTTCGCGGTTCGGGGCTATATGGCGTCCATGAGGAATGAGAAAGCTTTTAACCGGCTTTTGGGTACGGGCCTTGTCACCATGATCACTTCCCAGGCGCTGATGAATATTGCCGTTGTTGCCGGCGCGCTGCCCGCCACGGGAATCCCCCTCCCGTTTTTTTCCGCGGGCGGTTCGTCCCTTGTGGTCACCATGGTAATGGCCGGCATCATCGTGAATGTTTCAAGACAACCATCGGGAACCCCCATGAGGTTTCCCAGGGAGGAAGCTTAAATGGCCGGTGAATATTTCTATCCGTCCCGCCTTGAGGCGGCCCCCTCAAAGGCCGGGAAATTTTTTAAGCTGATTCTTATTGTCATAATAATTTGCCTGGCCGGAGAACTCGTCTGGATTCTTGGAATCGGCCCATTCAGGCCTTTTTCGCGCCTGGAAATTATCGGCGCTGAAAATATTTCCAGAGAGGAGATTCTGGCCGCGGCGGGAGTTACCCCGCTTTCGACTTTTGCTTCCGCCGATGTAGACGCGATGGAAAAGGCCCTGGCGGGAATTTTCTCTATTGAATCGGTAAGGGTCTTTAAACATTTGCCGGGAAGGCTCCAGATAATTGTTCAGGAGAGGCAGCCCGCGGCCTGCGCCTTTGTTAATCTTGACGGCTTGACCGTCCCTGTGCTTTTTGACAGTCATGGGGTGATCTTTCAGATCGGCAGTCCGAAAAAGAATGAATTCCTTTCGGGTTTACTTCCTGTAATATCCGGACTTGAAATAAGCGCTCCATATCTCGGGGAAAAAATTCCCGCTATGTATATTCCGCTTCTTGAAGACATTGAGCGGTTGAAAGTTTCCAATCCCAATCTATTGAAGATGATATCGGAGATAAAGATAAACCAAAAATCTTTTGATAATTTTGATATAACTCTCTATCCGGTTCATAAGCAAATAAAAGTCAGACTTTCCGAGCTGAATGAGGACAGACTTCTGTATAATCTCCTGTTCATTGATCTATTGTCGGAAGAAAGCGGAATAGACAGTTTCGACTCACGTTCCGGTATTGCTTCTTATATCCCGAAGGAGGCGTCCCCTGAGTAACGATGGTTTTGTGGTTGGCCTTGACATAGGGACAACCAAGGTTTGCGCCGTAATCGGAGAGATAAACGAAAACGGTTCTCTTGAAATTACCGGGGTTGGAACCTGCCACTCGACCGGATTGCGTAAAGGCGTCGTGGTTAATATTGAGGCAACGCTGAAATCGGTTTCGCAGGCCATTGAGGCGGCCGAGATGATGAGCGGCAGGGTAATAAAGGAAGTTTGGACCGGCATAGGGGGGAACCATATCGAGGGGATAAACTCCCGCGGAGTGGTGGCCGTAACGGGAAAGAACCGGGAAACCAGGGAGATAAGCCACGAAGACATAAAACGGGTTATGGAAGCCGCGCAAGCGGTTTTGATACCGATGGATCGCAGACTCCTGGAAGTAATTCCCCAAAGTTATATCGTTGACAATCAAAAGGGCATCCAGGATCCCCTTAACATGATTGGCGTAAGGCTTGAGGCCGAAGTCCATATTATCACCTGTTCCACTACCGGGGCGCAGAATCTGATAAAGTGCGTTAACCGCGCCGGTTTCAGGGTTAAGGACCTTATACTGCAGACTTTGGCCGCCGGCAGGGCGGTAGTGACGCCGGAAGAAAAAGAGCTGGGCGCAGCTCTTGTGGATCTTGGGGGGGGAACCACGAATGTGCTGGTTTATTCCGAGGGCGCGCCTTATTCCATCAGCACGATTCCCGCGGGCGGCACCCAGGTAACAAGCGATATTTCAATCATAAAGAACATCTCGTTTGAAACCGCCGAGAAAATCAAGCTTGACTCGGGCTGCTGCTGGGAACCGTTTCTTGAAGAAGAGGACGACGAGATTATTGTTCCCGGAGTGGGAGGAAGGGCGCCCCAGGCAATACCACGATCGCAGATCCTCGCGATTATTCGTCCCAGGATGGAAGAGACTTTTAAACTGGTAAAAGAGAAAATTGACAAGCTTTCCATTTCCCGGCCTTTGGGCGGGGGGGTGGTAATCACAGGGGGCGGGGCGCAGCTCCTCGGCGCGGCGGAACTGGCGTCGCAGGTTTTCAGGCTTCCGGTGAGGGTGGGCAATCCCCTGCCCGTGGGAGGGCTCGTGGAAGATTACCGCAGCCCCGCCTTTGCCACCGCCGTGGGTTTGGTACTGGAAGGCTTTGACAGGGAACAGAAACCGGAAGACGGGCCCGGCGGAGAAAGCCGCGATACCGGAGGCCAAAGATTTTGGGAGAAATTCAAAATCTGGCTGGAAGATTTTTTTTAGTAAGTCCAGGACATCCGACCATTTAATCAAAACGCTGTTTTTTTTAAACGGTTAATGCAATATAATTGATTCGGGAGGGGATCATGAATTTTCAGGTGTTAAGTGAAACAGTAAGAGCGGAGGAACCGGTATCCATCGTTGTTGTCGGCGCGGGCGGAGGAGGCTCCAATGCGGTTAACGGAATGATTGAACACGGTATTCGCGGCGTAAAATTCATCGCCGTAAATACCGATGTCCAGGCTTTGAGGGCCAACAGGGCGGAGGTAAAACTCCAAATCGGTTCAAAGGTTACCGAGGGAAGAGGCGCCGGCGGAGTGCCTGAAATAGGCGAACAGGCTGCCCAAGAAGACAGGGAACAGATAGCGAAAGCTATCGAGGGGGCGGACATGGTTTTTGTTACCGCCGGGATGGGCGGCGGAACCGGTACCGGGTCCGCTCCGATTATAGCGGAGATAGCCAGAAGTCAGGGCGCCCTCACGGTTGGCGTCGTAACAAAGCCCTTTGATTTTGAGAAAGGCTACCGCATGGAACTGGCCGAAAAAGGGATCGCCAGAATGCGGGAGGTAGTCGACACCCTTATCGTTATTCCAAACCAGAGGCTCCTTAACAACGTGGAACGCAAAACCAGCATTCCCGAAGCGTTCCGCAAGGTTAACGACATACTCCGCCAGGGGGTTCAGAGCATTTCCGACAGCATCGTTGAGACGGGGTTCATCAACATTGACTTTGCCGACGCGATCACCGTTATGAAAGATCAGGGAGACGCCCTGATGGCCATAGGGTATGGGGCAGGGGAAAACCGTGTAGAAACCGCCGTTTCCGACGTGCTGGACAATCCCCTTCTGGAAGATACTTCAATAAAAGGAGCAAACAAAGCCCTTATTTATGTGGCGGGAAGCGAAGACCTCCCGCTGGTAGAATATGATGATGTTATCAAACGTATTACCGCGGACATGGCCAAAGATGCTATAATAAAAGCCGGTTTATATCTCGATCCGGGTCTGGATGACAAAATAAGGGTCACGGTTATCGCGACAGGTTTCAACAACGGAATAAAGTGTCATAACCTCGAATCCGCGAAACCAAAACCCCAGAAGGGCGAGATTATGAGCGAAAGGGAATTCTCCGTCTTTGCCGGTAACGGACTCATTACGGATTTTCTTCCTCCCAGAGATGTGCGTGATGATTACAAATATCCCGGCGATGATTTGGACGTTCCTACGGTTCTCAGGGATCGCAGGGTTCTCCCTTTCAGCGGTGAGGCGGCAATCTGAGGGAATCCATGAATAATCAGAGCCTTCTTGAGAGATACTACTCCCGTCTCATCGCGCTGGAACGCCGGGCGCCTCTTACCGCGGAAACCTACCGGTTTGAGATACGCCGGTTTCTGGAATGGCTTGAGGGCGAAAAACTCCCCGTTGAGGCGGCCGGGGTTTCTGACGTTACGCGCTACCTGTCCCACAGGCGCGGCGTCGACGGCATTGATTCCAGATCGGTAGCGAAAGCCATTTCCGCTTTGCGTTCTTTCTCCCGTTTTCTCGCGGATGAGGATAAGGGGCTGAATGATTTTGCGTCCCTTTTGCAGATCCCGCGCCGCGAGGACCGGCTGCCGGAGGTTCACAGGAAGGAAGATGTAGACAGTCTCCTGTCGGGTATTAACACCGAATCGCCCCTGGGGATACGAAACAGGGCGCTGTATGAACTCATCTATTCGGCAGGCCTGCGGGTCTCGGAAGCGGTTTCGCTCAAGACGGCGGATCTTTTTCTTTCCGAAAACCTTGCCAGGGTAATGGGGAAGGGCAGCAAGGAGAGGCTTGTGATTTTTGGGCCGGACGCGGCTTTCTGGCTCAGGCGTTATCTGACAGAAGCAAGGCCGAAACTGCTGAAGGGTAAAAGCGCAAGAACGCTTTTTGTGAGCAGAAACGGCGCGAGGCTTTCCCGAAAGGGAATCTGGAAGAATTATTCCGCCCTTGCGATTCAGGCCGGCCTGAGTACGAAGCTCCATACTTTGAGGCATACCTTCGCGACCGAACTCCTCGCCGGAGGCGCGGATCTCCGTTCGGTACAGGAGCTTTTGGGGCACGCGGAAATAACCACAACCCAGATCTATACCCACATAGATTCCGCGAGGTTACGCGACAACCACCGGAAGTATCTTCCGAAACTTAAAAGCTGGAGCGGNCAATGAAAGACAAAAAAATTCAAAAAGGCGCGATAATTGGTATTGTGGTTATGGTCATTATTTTCNTTGTTATATACTGGGCCTCAATGCGCGAGCGTAACAAGATCATANCCGATTTCGCGAACCGGATAGTTTCCGAGGGACCTTCCCCGGCGAACGAGGAGAGTATCGAGGATCTNAAAAGGANCATCGCGTTATACGAAAAACGAATCGAACAGCACGTGGTGGACGCCGTCAAAGCGGGGTCCTACTGGAAGATACTCGCGTTTCGTTTACAGGATGTGGGGCTTCACGGGGAAGCCCTGAAGGCCCTCCAGCAGGCGATTAATTACACCCCGGCGGACGCCGCGCTTCATAACGCGACAGGGCTTTCCGCAGGGGTCATGGCCAAGTCGATTCACCTTTTTCCCGGCAGTGACAACACCGAGCGGCAGCAGTACTACGAAATGGCTGAGGACGCATATCTTCGCTCGATAGAGATTGACGGCAGCTATCTCCGCCCGCGCTACGGCCTTGGGGTTCTTTACGTGTTTGAGCTTAACAGGCCGGAGGAGGCGATTCCCCATCTGCAGCTTTTCCTGCTAACAAACAGAAACGACGTTGACGCGATGTTTGTGCTGGCACGGGCTTATTATATGCTTGAGAATTATACAGCGGCTGTGGAACTGTATGACAGAATCATCACCCTTACAAGGGATGAACAAAGGAGAATCGACGCGCAGAATAACCGCCAGATCGTGATGGAGCGTATATATGGCGGCTGACGATTTGCTGGATTTAATCATCTTCCGCATCCCCGGCCTTAAGGCAAAGGAACGCGCAGAGCTGGCGAAGAAATATGAAAAGGATAATGATTTTCCGGTACTTTCAAAGACGGATATGGAAAACCTTTTGGGGAGGATTTTAAAGGGGTCTTTCTGGACAATTGAAGAGATTCGCTTGCAGGCGGAAAAAGATGCGGGCCGGGCGCGAAAACTTGGCATTAAAATGGTACACTGGAGGGAGGATGCCTATCCGCCCCTGCTCCGGGAAATATCCGACCCTCCGCTTGTTCTTTTTTACCGTGGCAGCCTTCCCGACCCGGGAAAGCCCCTTGTGGCTGTGGTGGGAACCAGGATGCCTACTTCCCAGGCAAGGGTAAGGGCCTTTGCACTGGGCAGGGAGCTTGGCAAAGCCGGTTTCCCCGTTGTGTCGGGGCTGGCCCTGGGGATTGACTCCATGGCCCATAGGGGGAATATTGAAGCGGGGGCCCCAACGGTGGCCGTCCTGGGTTCCAGCCCCGATATGGTGCACCCGCCTTCAAACAGGGACCTCGCGAGGCGCATTCTGGAAACCGGCGGGCTCATTGTTTCGGAGTATCCTCCGGGGACGGGGCCGTTTAAATGGAATTTCCCCGCGAGGAACCGTATTATTTCCGGTTTGTCTCGTGGAACGGTGGTTGTGGAGGCGCCCGAAAGATCCGGCGCACTGATCACCGCGAATTTTGCCCTGGACCAGAACCGGGATCTTTGGATGGACGCTGCAATGCTCAATTCAAAGAAAGGCGGAGGAATGGCGAAGTTCGTCGAAGACGGGGCAATGAAGCTTACTTCGTATCGTGATATTCTTGTGGAATGGAATATCTCGGACACCCCTTCGAGGTGTCCGCCGGACTCCAGGGGATCTCCGCCGGAACCGAAGGGTTTTCCGGGCGATGTTGAAAACAGCCGTGAAAGCTGTGATAAAACGCAAGAAGATGAGGCTGCCGCATATCTTGCTAAAAACTTTGATATCAAGTTGTGAGGAATCATGGCGGTTAAGACAAAGAAAAACAAGGAAAGTAAAAAGATCCTCGTTATCGTGGAATCACCCGCAAAGGCAAAAACCATCGAGAAATATCTTGGTTCCGCGTACAGCGTAAAAGCTTCCATGGGGCATTTGATTGACCTCCCAAAATCAAGGCTCGCGATTAACGTGGAAAACAATTTTGAGCCTGAGTATATCACGGTCCGCGGCCGGGCAAAGCTTTTAAAGGCCTTGCAGGGGGACGCCAAAAAGGCCGACCAGGTGCTGCTGGCAAGTGATAATGACCGTGAAGGTGAGGCAATCGCATGGCACCTGCGAAACGCCATCACCGCGAAAACCGACAATGTCCCGATTCACCGCATTGCGTTTAACGAAATTACGCCTAACGCTATAAGGGATGCCGTCGCGAGTCCCACCGAAATTGACGAGGCGAAGGTAAACGCGCAAAAGGCCCGCCGCATCCTTGACCGTCTTGTCGGTTACAATCTCTCGCCCCTGCTCTGGAAGAAAGTGAAAAACGGCCTTTCCGCGGGCCGGGTTCAGTCGGTGGCCCTTCGCCTTATCTGTGAGAGGGAGAAGGAAGTCGAGTCTTTTATTCCGGAGGAATACTGGACCTTGGAAGCCGATTTCAAGGTTGGCAAGACTTCCTTCACGGCGCAGCTTGTTTTGTGGAACGATGAGAAGCCGGAGCTTAAAAACGAGGCTCAGGTAAAAAAAATAATTGATCTGATAAAAAGCGGGGACTGTACGGTTTCCGGAATCAAGGAAACCGAAAAGAGCGTGAAACCAAGGCCGCCTTTTACGACTTCTCAGCTTCAACAGACCGCGGCGAACCGGCTTGGTTTCTCCAGCAGAAAGACCATGCAAATAGCCCAGCAGCTCTACGAGGGCGTTAATTTGGGGGAATCCCGGACGGGGCTCATCACCTATATGCGTACCGATTCCGTGCGAATTTCCCAGACTGCCCTGGATGAGGTCAGGGAATGGATAGGAGAAAAATATCCCGCTTGTCTTCCCGAAAAGGCGATAGAGTATACCGTAGGGAAAAAGGCGCAGGACGCTCACGAGGCCATTCGTCCCGCCTATGTCACCTACAACCCCGATTATGTCAAAGAGTACCTCAACAAGGATCAGTTAAAACTCTACACGATTATCTGGGAACGCTTTGTGTCAAGTCAGATGAAGAACGCGAAAACAAAAACGGTGAGCGTGGATATTCTGGTGTCTTCCTCGGATGGATCGAGAGGCATTTTCCGCGTATCCGGAACAAAGATCATCGAAAAAGGATTTTACCAGGTGATGAAGCTCCTGGCGTCGAAAGACGAGAAAGGCAGCTCTTACCCGGCGCTGAAGCAGGGCGACAAGGTTAATGTCGACGAGTTCCGTCCGGAGCAGCACTTTACCCAGGGACCGGCGCGTTACACGGACGCTTCCATCGTGAAGACCCTGGAAGAAAAAGGCATAGGCCGGCCTTCAACTTATGTGCCTATTATTTCGGTTCTTTTGGATCGTTATTATGTGACCAGATCCAACAAACAGCTCGTCCCGACAACCCTGGGCCGCCTGATAAACGAACTTTTGGTGGATAATTTCCCGCAAGTTGTCGATTCGGGTTTTACCGCCTCAATGGAAACAATGCTCGACGAGGTTGAGGAGAGCTTCAGGTCCTGGCCCGACATGATTCGGGATTTCTGGGATCCGTTCAAGGACAGGGTTGACGAAGTCGGTCAAACTCTGGAGTCGTTCAAAGGCACGCTTGACGAAGTCACGGAATACAAGTGCGAGAAATGCGGCAAACCGCTGGTAAAAAAACTCGGCCGCTTCGGTTTTTTCCTGGCGTGCTCCGGTTTCCCCGAGTGCAAGAACACCAGGTCCATACCGCTGGCGAAGTGCCCGAAATGTTCGGGGGACATTGTGTCCAGGAAAACGAAGGGCCGCGGCAAAGAATTTTACGGGTGCACGAATTATCCCGATTGCGATTTCATCAGCCATTTCAAGCCCCTTAACCAGGATTGCCCGAAGTGCGGCCACTTCCTCGTGGAAAAATACGACAAGAGAAACGGGTACCACAAAGCCTGTATAAACCCCGGCTGCGATTACCTTCATTCCGGCAATGATAACACCGGTAACGGTGACGCTGACAGCGGCGACGAAAAGGATCAGGGCGATGGCGAATAACGGTAAAAACCTCGTGGAAGAATACCTTGAATACCTCTCGTCGGTTCGAGGGCTTTCGGAGAGGACTTCCTCCGCCTACAGGCTGGATCTTGGGCATTACGCCAGTTATTGCGCCAACCATGATTTTCTGCCGGAAAACGCAGGCCCTGCCGAGGTGAGGGGGTTCATCGCCGACCTTTCCGCCGAAGGCGCGGCGTCCGTGAGCGTCAACCGCTCCCTCTCGTCGATTCGGGGCTTCTACCGCTGGCTGCTCCGGTTCGGCTACCGCGCCGACGACCCCTCGTCGCCTCTTCGTAACCTGAAAACCCCCAAGACCCTGCCCGCCTTTCTCTGGGAAGGCGAGATGGCGCTTTTCTCGGAACTGCCCGAGAAGTCCGGCATACTCTGGCCGGAACGGGACAAGGCCTTGATCCTGGCCATGTATTCGGGGGGCCTTCGCATTTCCGAGACCGCGTCATTGTCCCTGAAGGACATGGAAGCCGATTTTTCGGGGGCCGTGATCATAGGAAAGGGAAACAAGGAAAGGCGGGTGTTCTTTTCCGACGAGGCAAGGGACGCCCTGTCCGCCTACCTCGCGGCGAGAAAAGAGCGAATCAAGGCGGAAAAGCCCACGGATAAAATCTTCATCAGTCTCAAGGGAGAGCCGATTTCCGTTCCCGGCGTGCGCTGGATCATTTCAAAATACGCCGAACGGTCCGGACTGGACAAGGCGATTCACCCGCATTCCCTCAGGCACAGTTTTGCCACCCACCTGGTAAATTCCGGCTGCGATGTCCGTGTAGTACAGGAACTTCTCGGCCACGCGAGCATCAGCACAACCCAGCGTTATACGCATGTCAATATGGAACATCTCAAAAAGGTTTACCACAATGCCCATCCCCACGGAGGTTCAAGGAAAGCAAAATGACAGATAATACAATACGAGCTACGACAATTCTCGCGGTGCGCCGGAACGGGAAAGTGGCCATGGCCGGCGACGGGCAGGTAACGGTCGGCCAGACGGTAATGAAGAATAACGCGCGCAAGCTGCGTCGCCTCCTTGACGGGAAGATCCTCTGCGGATTTGCCGGCGCCACCGCCGACGTTTTTTCGCTTTTCGATCGTTTCGAGGTAAAACTCAAGGAACACTCCGGGGATCTTACAAGGGCGGCGGTGGAACTCGCCAGGGACTGGCGCACGGATCGGGCGCTGCGCCGGCTGGAAGCCATGCTTCTGGTGGCGGATAAAGAGAAAACCCTCCTCGTCTCCGGAACGGGGGATGTGATAGAGCCCACGGGAGACGCCCTCGCGATCGGCTCCGGGGGGAACTTCGCGTACGCCGCGGCGCTGGCTTACCTTGACGGTTCGGATCTTTCCGCGAGGGAAATCGCGGAACGCAGCCTCAAAATCGCGGGCAACATCTGCATCTACACCAACACGGAAATTATCATAGAGGAACTTGGCAATGAATGAAAAGAACATGGACAAGCTTCACCCCAGGGAAATAGTCGCGGAGCTGGATAAGTACATCGTGGGTCAGAAAAAGGCGAAGCGGGCGGTTGCGGTGGCTCTGAGGAACCGGATCCGCCGCCTCAAGATAAGCGCCGAGATAAGGGACGACATCACCCCGAAAAACATCTTGATGATTGGCCCCACGGGCGTGGGAAAAACCGAGATNGCCCGGCGTCTCGCGAAACTCGCCGGCTCCCCCTTTGTCAAGGTGGAGGCGACGAAGTACACCGAGGTCGGCTACGTGGGCAGGGATGTGGAGTCGATGATACGCGACCTCATGGCCGCCGGGGTTCAGATGGTCAAACAGGAAATGCAGCAATCCATGACGGTTGAAGCTGAAAAGCGCGCCGAGGAGGCGCTCCTCGATCTGCTGCTCCCTGGTACCGGAAAGAAACAAAAGGATAAACCCCGCGGCGGCCCGGTAGTCAGGCCCATGGGAACCTTTTCAATTCCGACTAACGGCAACACCGGTTCCTCCCTTATGGGAACCGCCATTCAAATCGGCATTCCGTCGGAAACAGCTTCCCAGGGCGCAATCGACGACGGCGCGCTGCAGGAACACGAAGATCACGACGGCGCCGAGGCCAACCCCACAAGGGAAAAATTCCGGGCAATGCTCAGGGAAGGAAAACTCGAGGACAGGACGGTGGAGCTGGTCGTGAACCAGTCCCCGCAGTTCCCGGCGTTTGAGATGATGGGCGCCGGCGTTGAGGACATTGAATCCAGCCTGTCCGGGATAGCCGGTTTTTTCGGAGGGGGCAAGAAGAAGAAGGTAGTTACGGTGAAGCGCGCGAGGGAAATTCTGATCAATGAGGAATCGGAAAAACTGATTGACAGGGATCGCGTAAACGACGAGGCCCGGACGAGGGTGGAAGAAACCGGCATTGTCTTTATCGACGAGATGGACAAGATAGCCGTGAGAAGCGAGCGGAGCGGCGGCCCCGACGTTTCCAGGGAAGGGGTCCAGAGGGATATACTGCCCATAGTGGAAGGGGCGACCGTAAACACCAAATGGGGGCCGGTGAATACCGACCACATTCTCTTCATCGCGGCCGGGGCGTTCAACATCGCGAAGCCGTCCGACCTCATTCCCGAACTCCAGGGACGTTTTCCCCTCCGCGTAGAACTGGATTCCCTTGGTAAAGAGGATTTTCTGCGGATCCTTACCGAACCGAAAAACGCCCTCACCAAGCAGTACAAGGAACTCCTCGCGACCGAGGGCGTGGAAATTGAATTCACGGGCGAGGCCGTTGACCGTCTGGCCGGCCTTGCGGCCGAGGTTAACTCAAGGCTTGAGAATATAGGCGCCCGGCGGCTTCATACTATCATGGAAGCCCTGCTGGAAGAACTTTCCTTCGAGGCCCCGGATATAGGCCCCGCAAAAGTACCGATTACCGTGGAGTACGTGGACGAGAAACTGAAGGACCTCGTAAAAGATCAGGATCTTGGGAAGTATATACTATGATTCTGAAGATTAAAGAGAAATTGTGGAATGCCGATGATTGAAAGAGGGGGAAGCGATGATCGTTAATAACACTTTCAGCAAAACAATTGATCTCTTGCACCGTGGAATGAGTACGGCCAACCTGCGCGAGGCTGTAATCGCGAATAACCTGGCCAACGCGGATGTTCCCAATTTCAAACGCACCGACGTGAATTTTGAAAGCGAACTGAAAAGGGCCCTGGATACCGAGAAGCAAAAGCCGGTTCTTGAACTCAGACTGACCAACCCGGCGCATATTCCCAACTGGCAGCCGAGGGATTACCGGGAAGTAACCCCCCGGCGGGTGCTGGATTACCTTACCCAGTCGGACAACAACGGCAACAATGTTGACGCCGAGGAAGAATTCAACCTTTTGCTCAAGAACCAGCTCCGTTATATGCTGCTGGCGCAGATGACGACTTTCGAGTTCAGCCAGGTAAACATGGTGCTGAGGGGCTAGGGGCTAAGGGGGATATAGATGGGACTTTTTACTTCGATTAACATAGCGTCGTCCGGAATGTCGGCCCAGAGAACCAGGACCGACGTCATATCGGATAACATGGCCAACGCGTCAACGACAAGAACCGCCGAGGGCGGCCCGTTCAGGAGAAGCAGGGTAATTATGCGGCCAAGGGTGGACGGCCCCTATTGGCGTTCTCCCTTCCTTCCCGAAGGCCTTGATAACGGCGTAGGTCAGGGAGTGCGGATCGCGGAGATACAAAAAGACTACGCGACCGAAAACAGGCTGGTCTACGATCCCACTCACCCCGACGCGATTAAGAGCGGCCTGCGGGAAGGCTATGTGGAAATGCCCAACGTGGACATAGTCAGTGAAATGCTGGATATGATAGCCGCTTCCAGAGCTTACGAGGCAAACGCGTCGATTGTGGAAGGGGCCAAGTCCATGTTTCAGAGAGCCCTTGAAATAGGGAGCAGATAATTTGTTCGTGTGGTTTGTGGTTAATTAATTGGGCTATATGCCTGGGAGGGGAATATGTCACTTTATCGACCTGAATTGCAAAGTATCGGAACTCAGCCGTATCTGCCGCTGAGGGTAACCCATCCGAATCACAT
>JGI24698J34947_10000617_pt1 | contig 17058 bp, 16 predicted proteins | sample TergutMp193P3_FD_34947 | JGI IMG/M metagenome (IMG submission 34947) | reverse complement strand
ACCAAAAACATGGAGAAACTCTCCTCGGGTCTTCGAATCAACCGTGCCGGCGATGATGCGTCGGGACTGGCGGTTTCCGAAAAATTACGGAGCCAGATTCGGGGTCTTAACCAGGCCTCAACCAATGCGCAGAACGGCATATCATTCATCCAGGTGACGGAGGGGTATCTTCAGGAGTCCCAGGACATTTTACAACGTCTTAGGGAATTATCGGTTCAAGCGGCAAACGGCATCTACAGCGACGAAGACAGGCTTTACATCCAGGTCGAAGTTTCACAGCTTGTTGACGAAGTTGACAGGATTGCCAGCCACGCCCAGTTTAACGGCATGAATCTGCTCACAGGACGTTTTGCCCGCGCGACAGGCGATAACCTTGTAACCGCTTCCATGTGGTTCCATATCGGAGCTAATATGGATCAACGGGAACAGGTGTTTATCGGCACTATGACCACAAAGGGATTGGGCATCCGCCAGATGGACGAAAGTTTCCTCACTCTGGAAACGCCCGATGACGCAAACAGAGCCATCGGCACTGTTGACGCTGCTCTCAAGATCGTCAACAAACAAAGGGCCGATTTGGGCGCCTATCAGAACCGTTTGGAACACGCGGTCCGCGGTCTTGACATCGGCGCTGAAAACATGCAGGCTTCCGAGTCCAGGATAAGGGATACCAACATGGCCAACCAGATGGTTGACTATGTCAGGGATCAGATCCTGAATCAGGCCGGAACCGCCATGTTGGCGCAGGCGAATCAGAGGTCATCTTCGGTATTGTCATTACTACAATAATGTAGTAAAATTAAAGTGAAGGGGTGTCTTGATTCCGCCCGTGGATTAGGTTTCAGGACTCCCCTCCTCTGACATTGTTTTAAGGCTTTTTTCGAGAGTTAATGATTCCCGAAAAAGGCAGCCTTTAAAGGCAGAGATATTTGACAAAAACCTTCCAGCCTTGTTTATGGCCGAAATCTGGCGTTGCCAGGAAAAAGCCATGAACATGCGTAGGACAGTTCGAAACGATCATTACTGTTAAGTGAATGATCGTTTCGTTCTGTAGGCGGACAATGGGGGCGGCGGCGCGAAACCGTCCCCAAAGTACGCTCCTGCGGAACGGCTCCGGCACGGACAGCCGGGGCAAGCAAAAACATGGAGGGTAAGAAATGATTATTAATCACAACATGAGCGCCTTATTCGCCGATCGTCAGCTCGGCGTAACCCAGGAATCGTTGACCAAAAACATGGAGAAATTAAGCTCCGGTATGAGGATCAACCGCGCTGGGGACGACGCTTCAGGACTCGCGGTCTCCGAAAAAATGAGGAGCCAGATTCGGGGCTTGCAGCAAGCCGAACGTAACATCCAAAACGGTGTGTCTTTTATTCAGGCTACTGAAGGTTATCTTCAGGAAACCCAGGATATCCTGCACCGTCTTAGGGAGCTGTCGGTACAGTCAGCCAACGGCATTTACTCCGATGAGGATCGTATGCAGATCCAGGTCGAAGTTTCACAGCTGGTTGATGAAGTAAACCGCATAGCGAGCCATGCCCAGTTTAACGGCATGAATATGCTCACCGGAGCTTTTGCGATGGAATCCCGTACAGGCAGGATTATGCAGCTGCAAGTGGGAGCCAACATGGATCAGAACGCAAGGATTTATGTAGGCGACATGTCGGCAAACGCGCTTGGCCTTATAGACTCTCAGGGAAACGAAGGAAAATTATCCATCGCCGACCCTGCGGAGGCAAACATGGCCATCGGTACTGTAGACAGCGCCTTAAAGATTGTTTCAAAACAGCGTGCGGATTTGGGTGCTTATCAGAACCGTTTTGAAATGGCAGCTCAGGGCGTCGCCATTGCGGCAGAAAACATTCAGGCAGCAGAATCCCGCATCAGGGATACGAACATGGCGAACAAGATGGTTGACTACACAAAGGATTCCATCTTGGCTCAGACCGGAACCGCGATGCTGGCACAGGCCAATCTGCGGACGCAGTCGGTGCTCTCGCTTCTTTCATAAGTTCTGAAAGAGATTTAAAAAGAATTGCGATTTAAGAGACTTCTGGACGTCGTCTTTTTTTCGCATGCCCGTTTTCTTATTCGTAAGCGGATGGGTACGGGCAGTGAAGTTCGCGCCTTCACTGCCCAAATTTTCTGCCAGGGATTGGCGGAAAATTCTTACACGGAGGTATCAAATGTCCGTAGCAAGTGTAGGATTTACTCCTGCCTCGCCGATGCCGCTTCCCAGCAACGAGCATAGCCATAGCGAGCAAACGGCTAGACAGCAAGAAAGACCGGAACCACCGGAACCAAAGGTAAAACCTCAGGTAATTCATTCTGCGGCGGCAGACTTGCAGAGGATAAGTCATGCTTTTAACAAAAAACTGCAATTTGTGGTGGATCACAGATCACACGAGGTGATTGTCAAGGTAATAGACAAAGAAACCGATAAGGTGATCAAGACGCTTCCGCCCGAAGAGTTGCAGCGTCTGCACACGAATCTTAAAGAGGCTATCGGCCTTTTATTTGACGAAATGGTCTAGTTTTAACTGCTATTTATTAGCGGTTATAGCCTGAAAATGGGGAGAGATCAGGTCTATGTCCGATGTATACATACCGGGAATAAGAAGCAGATTTAATTCAGAACAGATCGTTGAAGACCTGATGAGGCTCGAACGTGTCCCGAGAGATAGGACCGTAAGCAACATTGAACATCTCCAGATTCAAAGAGGTTATTGGCAGGAAGTAGGACGGCGCATAAACGCGGTGCGTGACAGCGCTCGTTTACTCTATTCCTTTCAAAACCCTTTTAACGATAGAATTGCAAGTTCATCCGACGATTCCGTAATTACCGCCGCTGCTACCAGAGAAGCCTCGGAACAGTCGCTTAATTTTACAGTTAAGCAGACCGCGCAGGCGGATCGTTTCCTTTCACGCCCGCTTGATGAGAGGGCGCGGATAGAAGCGGGTAATTACACTTTTTCAGTCGGCAACGATGAAATATCCATAAATTTCCGCGGCGGAACCGTAAGGGATTTTGTTGAAATAATAAACCGCAGAGGACGCGATAAAATAGCGGCAAGCCTTATTGCCGTACAGAGCGGAACCAGATCGCTGTTGATAGAAGCGAAAGCGACAGGCTCGGCGAACAGGCTTGGCTTTTCAGGCGACGCCGAGGCGCTGGCTTTGAATATCGGCATGGTGGAACGCGGCAACGACACGCGCCGGGATTTCCCTATAAGCGAAAACACGGTAAGAAAAAGCGGCCAGAACGCCGCGAATATAACTGTAAACGACGGGGTGCTTCAGGTATCGCCCGGCTCTTCGGCTTCTCTGCCCCTGGGCGCGGCCATAAGCGCGGATTCGCCTGTCGTACTCAGGCTTGAAACCATTACCAGAGTAGAAACAGGCGACAGTTTTGTCCCCCAACCGCCTTCGGGCCCAAATATTCCGACAGGCTCCGTAACATACAGCGGAATTACAATTGAAAACGAGCCGTCCGCCGCCCCTTTGCCTGAATGGACGCCTCCGGCGGCCCCCCAGCGCCGCGACGATATGGCGGTTTTATCGCTGGTTTTTTCCGACGGCACTTCGGCAAAACTGCCGCCCATTACCGACTCAGATTCATTCGTGTCGAGACAGTACCCGCTCGCCGAAATTGCCCGAGGCAGGACGATAGTATCCCTCAATGTGGAAAATTCAAACACTCACCGCGAGGTTTCAGTCGGCAAGGTGGAAATTTTAGACCCAGCTTCAACAAGCGGCGGTTTGAGGCCTTTAAACGCGGTTTCCACAGCCCGCGACGCTTTGATTACAATGGAAGGCATCGAAATATCGCGGCCCACAAATTCAATTGACGATCTTATTCCAGGCCTTACCCTGAATGTCAGGGGAGTTTCCGACAGGCCTGTCTCGCTGACTGTCAAAGGCGACGTTGAAGGCGTTAAGGAAGCGATTATCTCTTTTGTTGGAAATTACAACCGCCTTATAGCTGAAATAAACGTGCTCACCCGCAGAGACGACCGCATTATTGACGAACTGTCGTATTTAACAGCCGATGAAGCGTCTTCAATGAGGGAAAGGCTTGGGGCTTTTTCAGGCGACACTACGTTAAACACATTCAAAAGCAACCTGCTAAGGACTGTAACCGCCCCCTACCCCACTTTTATGGAACGCGAACTTTCTTTGCTCTCGCATATTGGAATCAGCACAAACGCCGGAAGAAACAGCGGCTATGATCCGTCGCGGCTTCGCGGTTATCTTGAAATAGACGAAAGGGCCCTTGACGCGGCGCTGGAAACAAATATACCGGCAATCAAAGAGCTTTTCGCGAGCGATACCTCCGGCGATTTGCTTGCGGATACAGGAATTGCGTTTAACGTTGACACTCTTGTAAGGCCGTTCGTGGATACAGGCGGCATCATCTCCTTAAAAACCAGCACCATTGATTCCCGCATAAGTCAGGATGAAAGGCGCGTTTCTACCCTGGACCGCCAGCTTGCGGCGCGGGAAGCGGAACTGAGAATCCAGTACGCCAGAATGGAAGCCGCCTACGCGCGGATGGAGCAGATGTCCACTTCTCTTGACAATTTCAGCCAGCAAAACCGCGGCAACAGGTAAAGTATGGAAATAAGCATTAACGGCCACAAGGCGAATATTACCTTGGACAATGAAAAAACCATAGGTGAAATAATGGCGGGCATTGAATTGTGGCTTGCGGATTCAGGGCATACTTTGAGCGGACTTTCCATTGACGGCCAGGCTCCCGGCGCTTCGCGTCTGGATGAAGTGTTTTCAAGGGAAATTGGAGGCGTAAAAACGCTTGACGTCTTTACATCGTCAATCGCGGAACTTACCGTAATCAGCCTTTCAGAAGTCAACGGCGACATTGATGAATATGAAAACATGAATTTCGAGGATAAAAGCAATTTTTTTAATATTTGGAAAGAAAGAACCCACGCGCGGTTCATCGAAGATAAATTGCCGGAACTTTTTTCGTTGTACGCCAATGCCTTTTCAAGCGGCGGCCTCAGTCCAGAAACACTGCGTTCCATAACGGAAGAACGCCTGCGTGAAGTAAAAGAGCCTTTAGACGAATTTAAAAAAATCGAGCCTTTGTTAAACGAAATCTGCTTGAGGCTTGTCGATCTTCCGCTGGATATTCAGACCGGAAAGGACGGACGGGCATCTCAGACAATTCAGGTTTTTTCGGGCCTTACGGAAAAGATTCTGCGCATTTCAAAGCAGCTTAATATCCAGGGATATTTTACCGGAGATGAAAATTTTTTCTCCAATATGATTAATGATTTTTCAGAAGTGCTAAAAGAGCTTCTTGACGCCTATGAAAAGCGCGACACTGTTCTTATCGGGGATTTGGCGGAATATGAGGCCTCCCCGAAGCTGAAAGAGCTTTACGCCGCTATATTAAAAAAAAGCCGTGAAACGGCGGACGCGCAGGGTGAAAAATGACTGTACTGAACTTTCTTCTGCTTTTCCCGTTGCAGACTTCCCTGCAAGATTTCCAGTTTGGAAGCCGCGGTTCGGTTTCTTCCCCCGTTGGGGCGGTTGTTTTTGGAATTATTGTCGTCATTATAATAGCGGGCCTTATTCTTTTAAACGCTTCTAACGCCTCAAAGGGCGGCTCGAGCTCAGGCGGCGGCTCAAAACTATTTTCCGGCATAGCCTTTCGCCGTTTGGCAAAAAGCCTGGGGCTTGACAACGATCAGATCAAAATGCTTGATTTTGTATTCAAAACCGACGAAGTAACCGACCCGGAAAAATCCCTCAATAACCCGACCCTTCTTGATCGGCATTTCAGAAGGGCATTCCGCGTAATTGAACAGTCGGCAAACATCGACGCGGAAACCCAAAACAAGCTTTCGGTTCTTTTTTCCACGAGAAATATTTTGGAAAACAGCGTGATAGGAGCGATGACCTCCACCCGTCAATTGCCGGACGACACAACTTTAACCATTACCTACGGCAAGGACAAAATAAAGGCAAATGTACTAAACGCCAAAGTTGAAAATATTACCATTGAGGCTCCCAAAAACGTCCTGGGAAGCCAGATAAAAATACCCAGAGGAACAAGACTCGACGTATTGTTTTTTACAAAAAGCAATAAATGTTTTTCTTTTGAAACTCGCGTCGTAGGCTATTCAACCATGCGCGGGCATCCGGCGCTGCTGCTTGCCCATTCCAGCCAGATAAGGTTTCTTTCCCAGCGGCGCTTTAGAAGAAGGCAGGCGGTTATTGCCTGTATTTTATATTTAGTATATGTTGAAGGGAGCGGTAAAAAACAACGTCTGGTTGTTGACAAACGCCGTCTTTCAGGAAATATCGCGGATATTTCGGTCGGCGGTTGTTCGATAAAAACTACAGCTCAGGTACAGGTTGGGGTTAGGTTCAAGGTTGAGTTTGCACAAGGGGATGTTAATGTGGCGGCATTGGGTCAGGTATTAAGAACCAATAAAACCGGTATAAACACGGTAATCCATCTTAAATTCCTGAGGGTCTCTCAAAAGTCCATGAACATTATCAATTCTTTTGTTTATGAATATGCGCATGAATAAAACTGGGGGGGGAAAAGGGGGAAAAAATGAAGATACTGACCGTTAAAGACATGATTAGAAAAGATGTCCCCATTTACTACCGCAAGCTATATACCGGAGTTGCCGTTATAGACGTTGTAGAAACGAGTAAAGGACCCGTTGATTACCGCATTGATTTTTCCATTGAATATAAACCTACGGGTCAAAAAGATATTGCCATCACTTTTATAGATTCGGTCGATTATCCCCTGATCCCGCTGAACAGGGAATTAAAAAAGTACATCAGCGAACTGGATTCCGCCGGAGGCCTTCCTGATTGAAGAATTGGTTTCCAATTCCCCGCAGGATACGTTCGCCTTTGGCCGGAGGATTGCCGCTTTGCTTTCCGAAGGCTCTGTAATCGCCCTTCAGGGAAATCTAGGCAGCGGCAAAACCTGCCTCGCCGGAGGAATAGCCGCCGGGCTTGGCATAAGTGAAAATCTTACAAGCCCTACCTATACAATTATCAACGAATACCAAAGAGACGAGCCGTCCCCCGCCCTGTACCATATTGACGCTTACAGGCTGAACGGCGACAGGGATTTTGAGGATATCGGCGGCGTGGAAATAATCCGCTCCGCCGGAATCTCCGTAATTGAATGGAGCGAGCGCATTCCAAAATCCCTGCCGGAAAACGCGATCACCGTCTCCCTGGAAATAACCGGGCCTACTTCAAGGCTGATAAAAATCAAAGGACCGTAAAAAATATGAACCTGCTTGCGATAGATTCAGCTTCCTCCATTCTTTCTATCGCCGCCGCCAAAGGAGAAGATATCCACTGCTCGCATACGGAAGCGGAAATGAAACATTCGCAGATTGTGATGGAGTGCATTGAAAGCCAGATGAAAAAAGCGGAACTGAAGCCAAACGAGCTTGACGGCGTTCTTTGCATGGGCGGCCCGGGTTCCTTTACCGGCCTGCGCATAGGCTATTCAATCGCGAAAGGGCTTGCGCTCTGCCTCTCCATACCCTTCGCGCCGGTTCCGACTCTCGATTGCGTTGCCTTTTCCTGCCGGGGCGGAGGGCCGGTTCTCGCCGTAATTGAGGCTGTAAAAAACGCGTATTTTTTCGCATTCTACAGGGACGGCGGGCAGTTGAAACCCGCCGAAGACGGAACGGCGTCCAAAATAGCCGGTGAAATTGATGGGTTTATCAAAGCAGGCACGGAAAAAATTACCATTACCGGCCCCGGCTCCGCTTCTCTTTACGATTCTCTTTCGCCGGAACAGAAGGGAAAAACCGTCCTTTTCCATGAAAACCGAGGGTACGCAGGGGAAATTATTTCCATTGCAAAAATCCGAAAAATACCGGATAATAACATTACCGCGTTTTTATATTCAGGCCCTGAATATATCAGGAAAACAGACGCGGAAATAAATCTATCAGGAAGCGCCGGAAATAAAAAATGAGTTACATTATTGAAGACGAATTGGAACCCCTTGACGACAGCAACGGGGAAAAAACGGACGATGTTATTGATGAAAAGGAACTGGAACGCGCGTTGTCATCCCTGCACAATCCGTTTAAAACCAGCGTTTTTCCGGTTTTAATCATCAATAAACAATTGAGAATCATTTACGCGAATGAATCCTACGAACAAATGTTTCTGGGATTTTCGCATTTTCAGGGGAAATATTTTTTTGATTTATTCGGCAAGGCCTTCACTATAGAAGACGCGAGAAAAATCAGGGAAACCATTGTCAACGGCTGCAACGATTTTTCATGGAAGGGCCAGGCTATGTTAAAAACGCGGAATACGGTTTCCAAACAGATCAGGGTGTACATTTTCCCGCTGGAAATGGACCTTAAAACTCCCAGCGATTTTGTCATAATGTTTGACGATTTTACCGAGGAAAGCAAGAATCTCCTGCACTCCGTTTTTCTTTCACTGCTTGAAGCATCCAGGCTAAAGGATAACGACACGGGCAGGCACACAACCCGCGTTAATGAATATTCAAAACGGCTTTCGCAGGAACTTCTTAAAACTGGGAAAGAAGCGTACGTTCGCATTGACGCGGATTTTATTGACAACATCAGCTTTTTGGCGGCATTGCACGACGTGGGAAAAATCGGTACGCCGGATGACATTTTAAACAAAGAGGGGCCGCTGTCCGATTGGGAATGGGCGGTAATGCGGGAGCATACCAAAAACGGCGCGTTCATCCTTTCCACTTACCCCAATCCGATGGCTAAAGAAATCGCGCTTTCGCATCATGAAAGATGGAACGGCTCCGGTTATCCTTTCCAGCTTGAGGGAGAGATGATTCCGCTTGCCGCCAGAATTGTTACTATCGCCGATGTTTACGATGCCCTTCGCATGGAACGCAGTTACAAACCGTCATTAAGCCATGAAGTTTCAATACAAAAAATTATTGAAGGAAGCGGAGATAATTTTGATCCATGCCTTATCGACGTGTTTAAGACAATTACGGATGATTTCGCGAAAATCTACGACGCTTACGCGGATTAGAAATTATTTTTTTCCAGTTCGATAAAAGCGTCCGAAAGGAAACTGTTTAGAAAGAGCATAATATTTTTGCCTTTCCAGCGGGTCAGCGTTTGGGGGATGCAGTCTTTGATAGAGAGGCCGAAAAGCCGCCTGAACTTTTCCGCGTCAGGCCCTTCGCGGAGACGGAAACCCATAAGCAGGATTTCGCGCATAAGGGCGCTCCTGTCCAATTCTTCGCGTACAGCCTTATCGACAGACGGAGCTTTTATATACGCGTCTACATCCTGAGCGTATGTAAAACGCCTCGCGGCTGCGTTTTCTTCGTCAATTATAGTACCGGAAGCGGCGGGACCCGCGCCAAGCCAGCTTTCCATGCGCCAGTAGCGGATATTGTGAAGGCAGCGTTTGCCGTCAGGCGCGAAGCTGGAAACTTCATATTGGTCAAAGCCGGCTTTTAAAAGAGCGTCCCGTCCGGCAAACCAAAGCGAGTCCGCGCCTGAGCTGTCCGGCAGGTTAACAGTTTTTGTTTTAACTTTTTCTTCCAGCGGCGTTTTACTTTCCACTGAAAGGCTGTAAAGCGAAACATGGGCCGCAGAGAAGGAAAGAAGGCGCTCAACGTCTTCCATGACAATTTTTTCACTCTGAAACGGAAGCCCTGTAATAAGGTCCGCGGAAAACGCGCCGGGAAAAAACCGCGAAACCAAAGCAAGGCGCTTTTCAATGACGGCGGCGTTTCCAATACGGTTAACGGCAAGGCGGGAAGGTTCATGAAAAGTCTGCACTCCAAGACTGAGCCTGTTTATTCCGCCTTCTTTGCAGACGCTCAAAAATTCCTCACTTGCCGATTCAGGATTTGCCTCAATTGTAAATTCAACAGGCGAAAAGCCCGGATTTTTTTTAAGCGCGTCGAATAAAACGCTGATTTTCCGTCCTAGCACGGACGGCGTTCCGCCGCCTATGTACGCCGTGGAAATTTCCTTAACGCCGAAAAATTCAAGCTGGCATTTTATATCGGCGGTTAACACGGATAGAAACATATCAATGTAATCGTCGCTAACGCTTTCTTTTTTTACCGAATAAAAATCACAGTAATCGCAGAAAGCGGCGCAAAAGGGAATATGTATATAAAGTGAAAAATTTAAGGCCACGGATTTTTAGAGCAGTTCAATTTTTACAAGCGGCCAAAATCTCAAGACGGCTTTCGCGGTAATTAAAGAAGGAGAAATTGCCCCCCATGTACGCGAATCGTTTGTGTTGCTGCGATCATCAGAAACTACAAAACATTCGTCCGGCCCCAGCGTTCTTGTTTCCATTCTGCCTGAAAATGGAATTGATTCATTCCAGAGATCTGATATCTGCGGAATGGAGGGGTGATACGGCCTGCCTGAAAGTTCAAATTCCGTAAGACTGTACGGACTGCCCGCGGCTTTTACCCTGAAAATATAATTGGTCATGGAAATTTCATCGCCGGGAAGGGCTATTACCCTTTTTATATAAAACTGCCCCCCGCCTGAAAAAATGCTGATCCTCTGCGCGGTAAAAAATCTTACAATTCCGTCTATTACGCGCAAAGGCAATTTACGGTTTCCTGATTTCCTCATGTCTACCAATACAATACTGCCGCGAGAAAAAGAAAACGGACTGGCCTCATTTTTGCCGCGGCTGATCCATGCTGGCGGCGAAAAGGAAGAAAAAATCAAACGGTCGCCTGAAGAAAGCCCTGGCTGCATTGTGTTATTATCCACCAGCCAAACGGAAAAGAAAAAAGCGGTAAGGCAGTTGTATATTAAAAAAAATATAAAAAGACCAAAAAGAAATTTTAACAACCGATTGCGTTGATACTTTTGAGCTTTATATGAATATTGCGTCCATTTATCAAACATAAAACCCGCCTTAAATTATTTTGCCCATTCGCCAGAACGGCCAGTATTTAATCATGCCCTGCCCTAGTACCTTTGATATCCTTACAGGCCCGAAGAAACGCCCGTCCCGTGAATTGTCGCGGTTGTCCCCAAGCGGAAGAATTCTGCCTTCCGGCACATACCAGCCAAGACGAAGCCTGGCAAGAAGCACAGAATAACGGCTGTCGTGAGGAGACGCTTTTCTTAAAGTTTCAAGCCTTGCCTTTTCTTTCGCAAAAAAATCGATACTGCTAAGATTCCCCGCCTGCGAAGATAAAGAACGGAGGCTTTCCGATGCTGTTATCCTTCTTTCTGTCCATGCCGTAATCTGACCCGACGCAATCAGCGCCGGATATTGATCATCCGGCATTAACCTGCTTATATTGTGGTTCCAGCCCCGCGCAGCGTTGTATTCCCTTTCATCAACCCAGCGGTTTTCTCCTGAAAACAGTATCTTCATTTCGCCGTTTTCCGTTTTAAAGCGGTCTCCGGCCTGCCCCACCGCCCGCTTTATAAGAAAATGAACCCGCGGATCGCCTGACTCGTCCTTGTCTATATCTACCCTTGAAAGGGTCAGCATATAAATAACCCGCTGGGCAATGTCAAAGACAGGCCCGCGCGAAATGTAGGTAGGGTTTTCAAAAATAATTATTTCGTTTCGTTTCGGCTTGAACGGGCTTGGCAGTTTTAGAATGCCAGGCAGTAATTCAGGCCCGTATACCATTTTATTGACAAAAACATGGTCGCCTATATTGAGGGTATCTATCATTGAACCGGTAGGAATCCTGTACGCCTGTACCAGATATTGATTGATCAGCAAAACCATTCCGGCGGCCCATAAAAAAGCCTCACCCCAGTCCAAAAGAGGGGATTTTGACCCGCGTTTTTCTTTCTTCAGGCGGCGCGTCCTTTTTCTATTGGATAAATAGTCCTCGGTTATTGTCTGGACGCGGTCAAAAAAATCAGGCTGTCTTGAATCATTGCACATTTGCCTGATTTTACCATAAAAAAAAAATACTATCAATACCTAACCTGCATGGTTAGTTTAGCTAACCCTGTAGGGTGTTAGTACTATACCTCAAGGGTTAGTTCAACTATACCTAGAGGGTTAGCCAAACTATACCTGGAGGGTTAGTGTAAAATATATCTTTTTACTTTACATTTTTGATTTTCTTTAATAAAATTGGGATAGTATTTATATACCGTAGGGAGAATTTGGAATTATGATAAATGCAATAGCCAAGTTGATTCTTGCTTTAAACGGCAATATTTCAAAAAGCCAGTTGGCGGCTGGTTTCGCGTGGGGCGTAGTTTTGGGCTTGATTCCGGCAGGCAATTTTTTCTGGATTGTGCTGTTTTTGGTTTCATTTTTTTTCAGGCACAACCACGGCACGAAAATCCTCTCAATGGCAATACTCAAACTGCTTTCTCCTGCAATTGTAATGGGAATTGATGCCGTGGGCTGGCAGGTACTGCATATTGAAGCCTTAACCCCTCTCTTTACGGCAATGTTCAATATGCCCTTCGTGCCCTTTACCAAATTCAACAACACGCTTGTTACCGGCGGCATTGTAAGCGGAATTGTCCTTTGGCTGCCTGTTTTCTTTCTCTTTCAGGCGCTTATTCCTCTTTACAGAAACAATGTTGCGCCCAAAATAAGGGATTCTAAATTTGTCAAAAGCATAGCAAAGCTGCCTTTCCTTTCAATGATTGACAAGGCTATGATGGAATAAAAACAGGAGCATAAAAACATGGAAGAAGAAGAAATTACGACGGAACCGGAAGAAGCGCTTGATGAGGAAGCGGAAAATACTAACACGCTTGAACCTACGCCTGAATCGGCGGATGTGCCCAGGGTTTTTGAAAAACCTATTAGAAAGGTAATTCTTGAAAAGAAATTCGCAAAATATATTGAACATACCGGCGACAAAAGTTTTTTCATGTCCTGTTTTGAAGAGCGCGACGGCAATTATGTTATCCGCAGCCCCCTTTACAAAGACGACGTTAAAAAATTAAACCGCCTTTTAAAAGTGGTCAAGAAAAACAGGAAAGGGGCTGTACATTTTATTCCCCTTTTATTTGCCGCCGCAGTTGTCGCGGCCATTGTTTTTTTCTTTACCATTTTCGCCAATCCGCTTCTGGAACACGCGCTGGAAAAAGGCCTTGAAGCGGCGTTCGAGGCAAAATCAGATGTGCGCGGCCTGCGCATCAGCCTTATTCGTTTCCGCATTTCAATCGGGAGCATTACGGTAGCGAACCGCGACAGCCCCATGACAAATATTTTCCAAATCGGCAGAACTGAAATCCGCCTTAGGCCGGAAGCCGTACTGCGCGGGAAAATCTATATCGAGGAAATCAGCGCCGCCAGCATAAGTTTCGGAACCGAGCGGACTTTCTCAGGAACGCTGCCCGGAAAACCGCCAAGAACAAAATCTGAAAGGCAAAAAAAAGACGTTCCGCCTCTTGTTAACCTAGAGAATTTCGACGCGATGGCTCTTTTAAATCAGGAATACGAAAAGTTGAGTACGCCTCGGCTGTACGATGAGGCAATAAACGCATACAATGAAACTGCCGAAAAATGGAAAACGCAGATTGAAACCTCCACGACAAGGATCGAAGAACTGCAAGCTGCTTCCCAGCCGGTGTTAAGCATTAACGTAAATTCTTTCAGCGATTGGGATTCGGCAGCAAGAACAATACAGGATATCTCCGCGATGGCATCCGCCGTGCAGAACACCTTTAGCGAAGTTGGCAATATTTTCAGCAGCATAGAGAGAGATGTAAACACGGCCCGCCAGCTTGAAGCAAACGCACGTAACGCGTTAAATGACGACATTAACCTTTTAAAATCCTACATCGATCTTGGAAGCGGCGCGGCTTTTTCCGCGCTTGAGCCGTTCATCCTCGACATACTTTCCGATACCGGACAGCAGTATCTTAACTACGGCATGATCGCTCTGGAAGTTTTTGAAAAATTAAAATCGAACGCGGCCTCTCATCCGAAAACAGAAAAACCCAAAAGGGAGCCCAGAGTTATTTTCAGGGGCAGGGACGTCGCTTTTCCGGTTGCGGCCTATCCGAGTTTTTATCTGGGTACTTTCAAGTCAGATGTCACTCAGGGTTCATGGAACGGCGCTTTTAATTTGAGCAACATAAGTTCCAATCCCGATCTTACAAACAGACCTATTTCCCTGACGCTCACTGTGGCCGAATCCAACGGCTCTCAACGGAAGATAGAATTTGACGGGAACGCCGATTTAAGAACCAACACGAGTGAGCGCTTTAACGCGGTCGTAACGGGCACAAGCTTTCCCATAAGCATAAACGATCTTGGCGATATAGGAATAGAAGGCTTTTCCGGCGAAACATCGTTTTTGATTAGAATGAACGGACAGCCCGACGGCGGTTTTTCAGCCGGCGGCGACGTAAAAATAGGTCAGGCCAGAATCATAAACCCGGAGGGAACTATAGCGGAAGCCGCGGCTTCAGCCGTCAGTCAGGCGGGCAGTGTAGATTTAGGCATTCAGTACATTCACTATGTTGAACAGAACGACGAATTCCGCCTCACCTCCAATATCGCCGATTTATTTGGCCGCGCTCTGCGCAATCTGGCGGACGCTTACATAAAAAAAGCGTTAGATGACATTGACCGCGCTCTGCGCCAAAGAATTGAAGAGTACATTGCCGACAGGCTCGATTCCAAAGAACAGGCCGATATAATCATGAGGTCAGCCAGAGGCGACATGGCCGCAATTGATCAGTTAAAGAGCGGGCTTGACGCAAAAAGGAATGAATTGGAGCAAAAAGTCAGAACCGCCGCAGAGGATGCCGCCAGAGACGCGGCAAGGCAGGCAGGAGAGGCGATTCAGAATGCTATTCCCGGCCTCCCGTGGCGGTGGTAAAAAAGTCGCCATAGGCGTACTATTATCATACACATGGATAGGCGGTTCGCGCGGAATGCTGACCGTTGAAGAAAACTACCCATCACGTACTGATACAACTACATATCCTAATCGCGGCGGGGCGGGTTTTCAATCGTTTTCAGGAGAAATTATTATAAAAATATTTATCTGATTGTCCGCGTAAGAATTTTCCGGCAGGATTGCTTCCTTTTCAGCTTGACAGAAAACCATAAAGCATATTACTCTATGCTATAGAAGCCGCACAACCTGTTTTTCAGGGTACTTTTCAACAGTATTTTCGGAGGAACAAAATGACACGCCGTTCTCTTCTTTTTTGTATTGTTTTAGCTTTTATTTTTCCATTTCACGTTTTCTCACAGCAGCAAAGTTCTGTTTCCGCCGGAGGGCTTCGCGGGTTTGTAGGCTTGATCAACCAAAGCTACCACCCTGGCATTGCGGCCTTTTTTGAAAAAGTAAAAGCCGAACTTTTAAAACAGGGAGAAACCGCCGCGGCAAGGAACGTCGATATCTTTTTAAGCGGAGCTTTCGGCTCCGGTTTTTTATACAGCGACAGGGGAAATTTCTACGTTATTACAAATAACCACGTGGTCGCTCAGGCCCATACTCTTTCCATTACTTTTGAAAGCCAGGACGGTACAAAAACAAAAATCGAGGACCTGAAAATTATCGCCACGGACGAAGACGCCGACTTGGCAATTCTCGCGCTGCCAAGCGGTCAAAGGCCGCTTGTAACGCAGGGTTTAACTTTTCTTACCCGTCCTATCGAAGAAGGCGAGGACGTATATTCAGCCGGATTTCCCGGATTGGGAATAACGCCAATATGGCAGTTCGGGCGCGGCATGGTGTCTAATGCCTCCGTCCGTTTTCCGCGAAGCATTGACGATGAAACTCTTATGGGGCCGTATATTCAGCACACCGCTCAGATTGATGCCGGCAATTCAGGCGGCCCGCTTTTGGCGGTTCAGCGGAACGCTCCGTCAGGTTATGCGGTAGTCGGCATTAATACGTTAAGCGTGATCGGAAGGCAGGCGGCGAATTACGCAATTCCGGCAGCTACCATTCAGCCCTTCATAAACAACGCGCTTAATCCAAGACCTGAGACTTTCAGAGCCGCGCTGGACGAAAAGCTTGAAAAATTTGTGGAAGGGCTGGGAGAACCCAAAGCTGTTTTTCCGCACATTGCCGAATACCTTTCGTCTTCCTGCGTGGGTGAAAACGCCGAATACGCAATAGACGAGATGTTTGAAAAAGGCGGTTCGTCGGCAAGACGCGCTTTTATTCAAAAGAGCAGGGAAAATTTAATCGGCGCGATGTATTACGCGGTAGCGTGGACAATTGAAAACAGCCTCCGAGGACGCGGGGGAGCGATAAGGGCTTCCTTAAAAGAAGTAACCGGAGGGGGCGAAGAATACACCGTCGTTTTTACGATTAACGGAAATGACGTTACATCCGTATGGACGCGCGAATACGGCAACTGGCGTATTAGAAGTTTCGGCACTGTAGCCGCAGGGGATCAGTCGCTTATTGAACGCAGGCAGGTGGAAAGGGAAGCGTCTGAAAAACTGCGTACAAACAGTAGTTTTTATATTGAAACCGGTTATTCGTCCCTCTTTGCAAAAGCTCCTGCCGCACTTTACCTTTCTGTGGGCGCTCCTGCTTTTAACATGAATCTGTTTTTTGTTGACTCTAATTTTTTCGCTTTTTCATTATTTATCGGCGCTCAATGGAGTTTTACCTCCGGTACTGTGGGTTTTATGCCGTTTTTAAGAGCCGGTATGGGTACACAAATTGATCAGGTTTATAATGGTTATCAGAACGAGAAGATTTCGTCATTATTTTTTGGAGGACAGCTCGGGATAAAAATAACCACCGCCGCTGTTCCCGGTCTCTTTTTTGGCGGAACTTTTCAATTAAACTTTCTTAATTTTAATCATGAATATGTAATTCCAATGAAAATGGCGCTTTGCATCACCGCAGGTTACGCGTTTTAGACAAGCGAAGAAAGTTTTTCACGGATAAATTCGCTCTTTTCTTTAAGACCGATACTGCCTGTTGTTAATAACAGCATATTCGGCCTTTTTGGATCGAGTTTTACTTTGCCTGACGACTCTTGCATGAGACGGACAAGACGCTCAACCTTGATGCGCGAAACTTTGGCGAACTCAATGCGGACAACTCCGCCCCTCTCCTTTAAAGAGGAAAC
>JGI24698J34947_10000616_pt1 | contig 17074 bp, 10 predicted proteins | sample TergutMp193P3_FD_34947 | JGI IMG/M metagenome (IMG submission 34947) | reverse complement strand
TTCGTTGTGTGCAGGACTGAAGCGGCATGTGGTAGCCGCAGGCAACCACACGCCGCCTTCCCTTGCCGCTAAGCGGCGAGGGAAGCGCAGTTGACGTTGACTTGCGCAATGCCGTTGACTTTATCCGCCTTTGATTTAAATTTCGCCGCCGCGAGGCGGCGAAATTTTTTTTTGCGGGGGTTGTTTAGCGTGGGGCCTGTTGCCACCCCTAACGAATTATGCTGCGGATGTAGATTTTGACTTTAACATACTGACCGCATTAAAAGGTTGGGTAGGGCTCGCCCCGCAGGGGCGGGGTGCCCTCCATATTATTATTATTTTTAATCTTTTGATTTTAAATATTTTAAAAAACTTAATTTTCCCGTCAATCCAGTCCAACCGTAATTTTCCCATCCATGACAACCAGCCCCTTAAAAAATTCCCCCGGCGTCCCTGCGGTCTTGAACGTCCGCGGGCCTTTGCCGCCGCCGATGTAGAAGCCTGTGTTGTACACGGTGTTTCCCGCCGTTACGTTTGACTGTTCCACGTGTACCGCCAGTATGTCTAACCGGCAGTTTTTCCAGTATGGCGGCGCGTTGCGCTCGCCGCCGGGCAGGTAGCACAGGCCCTTGTCGCGTTTCCATAAAAACTGGTAGAGCAGCTCGTTTTCTACGGTCGCCCAGTACGCCGGGCAGGCGATTTCCCTGAATTTTCGATGCTGGGAGTCGACAGTTTCCTTGAGTGCGCCGCCGCGTATTTCTATATTCCCCGATGTCCAGTGGTCGTTTACAATGTATACCGGGGAGAGGTATTGCTCGTTTATTTGCAGGTCGGCGTTGGCGGTGATTTGGTCGAACACCACGAGCCCCTCCTCGCCCCACGTGAGGACGCGCAGGTCGCGCGTGAGGACGCGCCGGCCGCTCGCCCCGTAGTAGGCTATGCGCCCCCACGTGTCGAACCCGTCGCGCTGGCAGCGGTCGCTGTGGAAGAGCACCTCGGAGCTTTTGACCTGGTCGTCGATGGACGGCATCCCCAGAAGGGCCGCCTTGAACGAGGCTAAAAGTTCGGGCCGGACATGGAGGTTCAGGCCAATCATCGGGTGGCCGCCTATGGCTTTCCACGCCACGCTGCGGGTGGAGCGTACGTTCCTTCTGTAGCAGACTTCGATGTAAGGGTATATGTGGCTTGTGTCGACGGCGTTTTCCACCTGTCCGGCGGAGAACGTGCGCTGTTCTTTAGGGAACGGCAGGCAGGCTAAGAGGGCGAGTTCCGCGCCTGTCTGGCTTTGGAACAAAAGTTCCCATCCGTCAAGCGTCCGCTGGAAGCCGGGTATCCACGGCGTCAGTTTTTCCACGTCTTTCGCGAGGTACGCGTCCATCCATGTGAGCAGTTTGGCGGTCATGTGCGTGGCTCGCGGGTCGCTCGTCCAGTGGCCCCACGCGAGCGCCAGCGGGTGCGGCGTGAATAGCGGCATGTCGTGCCCGCCGGGCGCGAATGGCATACCGTTCGGCAGGCAGAAGCGCACGAGTATGTCGAATGTCTGCTGGTGGTTTTTGCGCGTGAGGCAGGGGGGCGGTTCGCGCCGTTGGAACCTGTAGGCCGCCATCGCCATTCCGAGCCACATGCCGTAGGAGAGCGCCTCCGGGTGGAAGAATCCGTGGTTCTCGGCGGTGAGGTCGGGGAAGAGGTTGCAGGTCGTTACCGTGCGGGCGACGGAGCTGCCGGAGTATTCTTCGTGGTCGGCGCTGTCGTGGACGCTTGAGGCGATGTTCACGGCGCGGATTGTCAGGGCCTCTTCCCATTCCTGCGCGTGCGGGTGGTGCGGGCAGAGGTTGATTGCCCACGCGATGGCCGCGGCGTCCTGCGCGTTCTCTTCGGCCTTGGAGTCTATCCGGCAGCCGCTCGGCGGCAGCGTCCCGCTGAAGCGGTCGGCTTCGTGCGCGATGATGTCGCGGATGCGCAGCTGTTCTTCCTCGCTCAGTACCGACTCCGCCAAAACCGCGACCGCCCCGAGGAGCGACGCCCAAGCGCCGCTGCGCCAGTTCTCCCCCCACCGCTTGCGCCCCAAAAACTGTTCGACGTCGGTATCGCCGGTGATGTGGCAGCCGCAGGCCCACGCGAGCCCTTTTTTGAGTTTGTCGACAAGTTCCGGCCTGTCGATGAGCGGGCTTACGATGTCGGCCTTGTTGAGGTAGAGGTATGCGCTGAGCACACACAGGATATTTATGTGCGGGCGTAGCACGTACTCGATAACCGGCGACGAAGAGCCCACCGAGCGCATGTTAAAACTTGCGGGCTCCAAATTCCCGAAGAGCCCCTTGTTGTGATTCAGCTCGCGCCACGATTCGAGATAATAGGGCAGGCTCTTTGAGAGAAGCGTCAGAATTTTCGGCGGGTCGATTTCATCGGTAAATTGCAGCATTATTTAATTGGCCTTTCCATGGGGTAAATGACGACGCCGTTTTCGTCGTCGGCTTCTTTGCACTTTTTGGCGAACTCCCGCGCGGTATTGGAGTCGAACATCACGATAAAGGCGTCGCCGAAGAACCGCGGGACGCGGTCGCCCTTGAGCCACGCCGAGTTCTCGTTGACAAGGCCGGTAAGAAACCCCCGTTTGCGGCCCGAATACCCTATGCCTAAATAAGCCATACGCTTCCCCGCGAATCTCCCTGAATAAAAAATTTGCCGTTAATCTCTGTTACGATGAGATACCATAAATATAATATATGTTTCACCGCTTACGTTTGTTTCGGTATATTTTTTATCTTTTTGGCCGCCAGCATTGTTTTTTGATGTTGGTTACAGTATTTGACATATCATATGAAGTTACGGTTTTGGCTCAATCATACATTCTGTCCGATACCTTGACGACAATTAAATCCAGTGTGCGCTTCACGCAGGCCGGGTCGGGGTAGGCCGGCATCGACGTCGCTTCTTCCAGTGCGGCGCCGAACTGTTCCTCGCCGGCGGGGGCGTCGAAGCGCATACCCAAAATCTTCATCAGGTTCAACGCGTGCTCGGTTGTGGAGGCCGGCCCGAAATACGCGAACTCAAAGAGGGAATGCCCTATGACCTGCCCTTTGATGAAGTTTGCCTGAAAAACGGAATCGGTTTGGTATCTGCCTACAAACGCCACCGGCAGTTTTTGGCCGTCCGGCTGGGCCCGCAAAATCATGTTGTTGAATTCATTGGCGAGGCGGACGTCTTCGTTAAATCTTATCTGGTCCGAATAAAACAGTTGCGCGGAAATTTCCGCCTGATAGAGCGCAATGGACAGGGCGATAACGGATACGGCCGCTGCGGTTCTTTTTGCGCTCGTCCTGATGATGAAGAAGAGCATGAACGCCGTGGCGAACGGCAGCGCGAAGAGTGACCTGACCGGCGGGATGTTTCCTCCGGCGAGCGTAAGGGCCATTATGCATAGTGGGACGCCCACACCGGTTAGCGCGTACAGGAACCGCCGTCCGCGCGGAAATTTTTTCCGTATGACGGAGTTCAACTTGACAAAAAACGCGGCCACGATTGGTAGCAGCATTATATTCCCCGTGCTCCTTGACGCGTTTATGAGCGCTTCGATTTTGCGCGTCTCAGGTTGGGCGTAATTTAATATTATCGGAATCACGATATCCTGCGCCTGCCGGATGTGCCCAACGGTTATAATATATCCAAACAATATGATTTGCAGGATGTTATCGATAAAGGGTTTTTTACCCCAGTTATTCATATTGTCGATGTAGGGCGTGTGTTCTATCCGGAAAACCGCGGGGATGACAAGCCTGTCTGCGGCCAAGTAAGCCGCTACGGAGAGGAGGACGGCCGCGGCAAGTTTAAGGCAAAGATTCCGGTAGACGCGCGGCTCATAGCCGGAATGTTCGTGCAGGAGCAGAAAGCAGGCGCACACCCCGCAACAGAAGAGCGGTAGGACCGCCTGATACACGGAAATCATAAAGGCAAGCAGTGCGATAGCGCAGGCAATTTTGCCTTTTTCACCGTCAAGGAGCCCTTTAAACAGAAAGTATACGGCGTATGGGCACAAACTGAGCGCGAATGCGTTCTCCGCCGCCTGACATATAAAATAGAATGACTCCGTCCACACCGGCATGGTCATGAAAACAAGGGCGAAAGGGATAAGTTTATTGTTCCTGCCTGTGTTTTTGTCAAAAACCGCTATGATATAACACCAAGAGAGCGTAAAAAACCATATCATGCAAAAAGCCGCGAAGAACGCAGTATAGGGGTTGAATTCCCAAATGTGCAGGAATTTTCCTGTCAAGACGGCCCCAAACCGCCCAAGGCTGAGCTGTGATTCCGTAAACATGGCCTTGTTCGCCATAAACATATCGGTATCGACGCCAAAACTATAGTAAAATAGTTTGATACCGTATGTGAAAAACAGCGCGGCGGCCACGGCAATTGCAAGCGGAGCGTTATCCCTGCAGAAAGCGCAGAAATCGGCAGCGCTCACATTTTTCGAATCGAAATACCCGGCAGATTGCCGCGTTGCCTCCGTACTGCGAACCGCCATCAGGCCCTCCTTATTATCCGCGCAACGCAGATAGCCCTATTAATACAAAATAAATATCGTCCTGCCGCTGATTTTTAATTTTTAAAAAATATGCAAAAAAATTTGCGCGGCGTAGTTCCCGTATATTATTTTATGTATTTGGTAATAATAAGGGGCTGTAGCTCAGCTGGGAGAGCGCGACGTTCGCAATGTCGAGGCCTGGGGTTCGATCCCCCACAGCTCCAAAATTTATACTGCAGATGTTTAAAAGATGCTTAAAATTGGACTTTACGAAAAAGATTCCGCTTGTTGTTTTGGTTTGCGCCGCGTGTTTATTTCCGGCGGAGAACATTGTCAATTTTAGTTCCGCGATTACGGTGAGCGATTTTTTGGCGGTCGGCGACACGTTGTGGGCGGCTTCGAGCGGGGGGCTTGCCGCGCATGATTTGGGGCGCGGCGGCAAGGCGCTTATTTCCAACGCCAAAATTTTCCCCGACCCGTATTTGACGGCGCTTTGCCGTGATTCGCGCGGCAATCTGTGGATAGGTTCGCGGCGCGGGTATCTCTACAGGAAGACGCCGCAGGGGCAGTTCGCCGTATTCCCGAGCTACAAATATTCGGAGTGGGGCATTACGTGCCTGTTTGCCTACGGTGAACTGCTTGTCGTGGGGTCGGACAGGGGGGTGAGCCTTTTTGACCCAGAGAGAGGGGTCGCTGTCAGGAACGCGACCGGCATCAGCACGTTTTCGAACCCGCGCGTCAACGCTATTTCGGCGTTCGGGAATACGCTTTTTTTGGGGTGCGACGAAGGCGTCGCCTACTTNGACAGTTTGGACGTCGTGCCGCTTCTGCAGAGGAACTTTTATTATCCNGGGATTTGGAAGAAGAAAGCGGGGCATAGCGGCCCGGCGGCGTCGTTTGTGAATACAGGCAGTTCCGTTGAGGCCGATTCCTTGCCGTCGGCGATGTTCCGAGGGTATAAGTTTACGGCCGACAGCGGAAAGGTCGCGTATGTAGACGACAGGGGCAGGAGTACCCAGTTTACGGTCGTGCCGTTAGTCAGGGACGGCAGAGGCAATATCATTGCCGGCAGGATATTGAAACTGTACAATGAAAACGACAACCGGCTTTGGATAGGTACGGATGAGAGGTATTACTACTCCTACGATGGGGAATCCGTGCCGGAGCAGCACCGTATAGAGGGGCTTGCCCTTAGGAGCGGGTCGCGCACGATGACCGCCCAAAACGGCGATGTCTGGGTTCTGCCGGTAGCGTTGTCTCCGAACTCTTGGTATCACGGGATTTACAGGTATGATGGCAGGGGCTGGCATCCCTACGACTTCCGTACGTATGATGAGAGGTTCGGGTATTTCGGCGACGACCGCGCTTTAGGCGCGGCGTTTGGGCGCGACGGGACGCTGTGGGCCGGGACGTGGGGAGGGAACATAAAGCATATCGGCCCTGCCCCAAACAACTTTGGGCAGTTAATAGTAGGGAATGGGGATTTCGGGAATATCGGTTACTATGGCGACGTGTCGCTGCCGGAGGAACTGAGGGGTATGTGGGGTAAGGTTGACGCGCTGGCGATGGATTCTTCCGGCTATCTTTGGGCATCGATATGGAGGCACAATTTTGGGGGCCTTATTTGCTATGACCCACGCTATCCTGCCGCCTATTGGGAGCCCAACCCCGTCAAGGCCCATTACCGTTGGTTTTTTACCGAGCCGCCCCTGAAGGCGGATAATATTACCGAGTTGTGCGTGGACGCGGACAACAGGATTTTCGCGTATGACGATGTGGAGCGCCTCACGTTGTTCAGGCACGGCGGCAGCCCGTTTGCTGACAGTATTAAGGTTGATACGGTTTACTCCTCGTTGGGAAGGATGGCGGCAATCAAGGCCGCGCCGGACGGCGGTGCGTATATTGTCGGCACCAGGGGCCTCATGAAAATATCGGCAAGGTCGCTGAAAGTGGATTTCATCGACAGTACGCTTACTAACGCCACGAGTATGTCGGTTCAAGGGAATATTTTGTGGTTTGGTACCGCCACGAACGGCGTACTGCGCTACGATATTGACAAAAAGGAGAAAAAACTGATAGGCGAGGCGGACGGTCTGCCCTCCGACAATGTGTGGTCAGTCGCGGCCGACGATAAGAAAGGGCATCTCTGGATAGTGAGCGAAGGCGTTGTGTCGCGGCTCGACATCGGGAGCGTGGCCAAGCCGGCGCCTAAAGAGGCGGTAAAGGTTTTCCCGAACGTATTTTCGATAAGCGGAAGAATGCAGGGCGCACAGCAGGTAACGTTCGCCCGCTTAGACCCGCGCTCGACGGTATCGGTTTACGCCGTGAACGGTACGCTTGTGGCAAAGGTCAGCTCCGAGTATTTCACGGAGAGCGAGTGGCGGGCCGCGTGGACGCCCAAGCCTACTTTGGCGCCGGGCACGTACATAGCCGTAATCAAGCCTTCGGGGAAGAAGGCCAAGATATTGTTGAAGCCATGAGAAAAAAAATCTGCATATTCTGCTCCCTGTCGTCTTTTGATACCGGGATGCCTATCAGCACTTACAAGCTGGCCGCGGGGCTTGCGGGGAGCGGGCGTTTCGAGGTCTGCGTTGCGCTGCCATGTGAGGGCGGGCTTGCGGAAAAACTGCGGGGCGCGGGCGTGGACGTCCGCGTCATCTCGTTTCGCCGGATGAGGGGCGGTTTTACATCCGCGGTGCGCTTTTGGGCGGCGTATTTTCGCGCGGGTTCGGCGTTCAGCCGGTTTATCAGAAAAAATAATATAGATATAGCGCATTTTTCCGACGTCATAGACGCGCCGTTTTACCCGTGGGCGCGGCTGGCCGGTGCGAAGGTTGCGGCGCACGTGAGGGTTTGTCTGGGCGGGCCGCTTGCCGGATATTTTTTCAGGCTATGGGCGCGTGTTTTTTGCGATAGGGTTGTCACGGTATCGAACTTCGCGAAGCGGTATTACGGGTTTGGCAAACGCGCGGCGGTAGTGTATAACCCCGGCCCCGACCGTACGCTTTTTGACCCGGAGAAATTTTCAGGATTGTCAAGTAGGAATTTAGATACGCCGGACGAAATGTCAGGATTGTCAAGTAGGAATTTAGATACGCCGGACGAAGCGTCAGGATTGTCAAGTAGGATTTCAGATACGCCGGACGAAGCGTCAGGATTGTCAAGTAGGATTTCTGATGAGGCGCCGACGGTAATCACGGTATCGACGTTCCGCAGGGAGAAGGGGCACCATAATTTTTTGGAGGTAGCCGCAAGGGTAAAAGAGCGCGTGGCCGGCAATGTCCGTTTCGTAATTGTCGGCGGCAGGGTTGAGGGGCATGAGGGATATTATGACGAGGTAATGGCGAAGGCGGCGCGGCTGGGGGTCGGCGGGCGGTTGACGGTTACAGGCAGCCTGCCGCACGAGGCGGTTCCCGCGGCGATGGCCGGCGCGGCCGTGCTTCTGCACGCCCCCGACTGGGAGGAGGCGCTTGGCGGGGTGATACTCGAGGCGATGGCGATGGGCGTAGTCCCGGTCGCGTATGATTGCGGCGGGGTAGGGGAGTGCTTCACGGACGGGGTTTCCGGTTTCCTTGTCAGGCGCGGCGATTTTGACGGGGCGGCGGACAGGGCAGCGTCTCTGTTGGAATCGCCGGAATTGAGGCAACGGATGGCGCTGTCCGCGCGGCGCGAGCTTGACGAAAAATTTACGCTTGCGGCATATATTGACAATGTGGAAAAAATATACGAAGAAATTTATACAAGGGGGGGCGCGGTATGATTCGCGGGAATTTTTGCTGGATAGCCACGTGGAAGGTCACCGACCGCTGCAACCTGCGCTGCGCGTACTGCGACCCGTCCATAATGAAACGCGCCGATTCTTCCGAGGAGATTGACAGGTTCGAGGCGCTACGCCGCGTAGGCTCATACAGGCCCCGCGTTCTGAATATCAGCGGCGGCGAGCCGGCCCTCGTAAAGGAACTCCCGGAACTTTTGTCAAGCGCGAAGAAGGACTGGAACCCGTTTATCCGCGTGGTTCACAACGGCACGGCCCCGCGAAAACTGGAGGAGAGCTTTCCGTACATTGACCGCTTGGTGATAAGCATAGACGGCCCCGGGGAGATAAACGCCGCTACGCGCGGGATAAGCGGCGACGCCGTGCTTGACGGAATCGCGAAACTGTTGGCAGGTTCCGCGGGCCCGCGCCCGGAGATAGTGGTCAACACGGTGGTGACCGAGGAAAATATAGACGCGCTACCGCTCTTCGCCTCCCAGATAGACGCCGTCTCCCCGCACGTAACGCTCGGGCTTGTCCCGGTTATGCCGGTAGATAGCGAGCTGTCGCTTCTAAGGGACAGGGAGGGGGGGGACCGCAGGTTTCTCGACGTATACGCGAAGGCGAAGTCAGCCCATGGCGCGGTGATACACAATTTCGGCTGCGTAATGCGGCACGGCGACTTGCGTAAGATACAGTGTTACAACCAATATTTTACGGTGAAGTTTTCGCCGCGCGGCGAATTTTTTACATGCGGCGCGAATGTAAGTTCACAGCTTCTCAGGGCAGACCGCCCCATTAGTAAAATTTTCAAAAAAGGCGGCTTCAAAAAATTATTCACTATGCTCACGCGCACGGTTAGAGGCAAAATGGGGAAGGTGGATTTCACCTGCCGAAATATCTGCAACTGCGAAAACTGGCTCGACATGCTTCTTTTGGGGCAGGATATGGAGTACGCTCGAGTAATGCTGCGCGGGCTGAGGGGGCGGCTTACGGATGGCGATTACCGGGAGCTTGACAGGTTTGTCAAGGAGAATATAAATTCAAGTTTTGACGTGGATTGGTTTCGTAACATGGTGGATGGAAAAATTTAATTATCATATATGAATTATAAGTTATGGACATGAATTATATATAACAAAATGAAAAACATCAACATAAATCATATTACGCAAGCAACAAGAGGCAAGTGGCTGTCGACCGCTGAGTCATGCCCATACGCTACATACTTTCATACGCCGTACTGGTACGACATCATCGCCCCCAAACAAAAACATCTTGCGCTTGACGTAAGTTTTGACGACGGCGCGTCGGCAATCATACCTGTTGCGGAAATTAAGCGTATGGGCGGGCTGCTGACGGACAGTTTTTCGTCGCCGGGCGGGAATTACGGCGGCTGGCTCAGTACGTCAAGCCTCGGCGAAGAACATGTCAAACTTCTGACGGGCGTATTGATGTCGCGTAAAAATCTAACGTTCAGGGTCAACCCGTTCGACAATTTATCGTCAACGCTCATACCTGCCTTGGTTTCCGAACCGGCGCCAGCGTTAAACCGTCCGCGTGTTGAGTTCAGGGAAGAATTTACCCATACGCTTGACCTTACGCTTGGGGAAGAACGGCTTTACAGGGGAACGAGCCGCTGTCACAAACGCGCCTTGAGAAGGGCTGCCGGCGGGGGCGTTACGGTGATGGCCGCCGGAAGCTGGGAGGAATGGGCGCGGTACTACGAACTCTACAAAAGTTCCCTCGCGAGGTGGCGCTCCGGAGGGCCGGAATTGAAAACGAGGACGGTGTACCCTCTCAAGTTCTTCAGGCGTATTTATGAAAATATGGCCGGCCATGAAATTTTGTGGCTGGCGTTAAAAGGAGAAGAGCCGGTAGCTGGTTTGCTCTGTTTTTACTGGGGCGGGCATGCGGTCAGTTGGCATGGCGCGGCGTCGGCAAAGTATTTTGACCTCAGGCCGAACAACGCGCTCTACTGGGAAGCCATTTTAGACGCGCGGCGCAGGGGCTGCGAAAAATTCGACTTTAACCCGAGCGGCGGCTACGGCGGGGTAGAGTCGTTCAAGGACCGCTTCGGCGCGGCGCGTATCCCGGCCCCGGTAATTTCAACCAAAACCCGGCCGCGCGTGATTATCGCGAGGTTAAAAAAATTATTTTGACATTATGGCGGAAAGGTAAAAAATGGATAAATTAGCTGAAGCGGGAAAGCCGCGGCTTTTGTCTGAATACTGCGAGTACGGCGATAGGAAGTCATTGCCGCTGTCGGTAAAAATAAAGCGGCAGTTGAAAAAAATTCCCGGAACGCTCTATTTGGCAAAAGCGCTGCGCGGCCTGAAGGCAAGGCCGCTTTACAGCGGCGGTGCAAAAGCCAAGCGGAAGACGCTGCGCTTTGACGTGCATATATGCGACCATTGTAACTTGAATTGCAAGGGGTGTTCGAATTTTTGCCCGATTGCGGAGAAAAAATTTGTCGGTTTGGATATATTGGAAAGGGATTTTAAGCGCCTTTCGGAATTGACGGGCAGGAAGTGCGAATTGAGTTTAATGGGGGGGGAGCCCCTCCTTCATCCCGATATAATTAAAATATTTGATATAACCCGAAAATATTTTGACTGCGGCGTACAATTGCTTACCAACGGGATACTTTTGGCTAACCAGCCGGACGAATTTTGGCAAAGCTGCAAACGGCACGCCATAAAGATTGTCGTCAGCGTGTATCCGGTTAAAATCAATGAGGAAAAAATCATCGCGCAGGCGCGAAAATACGGCGTCGCGCTGGCGGCGTTGGATAGAACCGGAGCGTCTTCGTGGCTTAAGCACCCGTTGGATTTAAGCGGCAGCCGGAACATTGAAAAAACATACCGCAAATGCGGCTGGGGAAACGTTTGTATATATTTGGAAGACGGAAAACTGGACCCTTGCGGTTTTCCGCTACTGACAAAGCATTTCAATAAATATTTTGATAAGGGCGGGCATAAATTCGCCGAACCTTCGGAAGAAGACTATGTGGATATTTTTAAAGTAAAATCCCTTGACGAAATTTTAGAGAAGCTCGCCGGCCCTATTCCATATTGCCGGCACTGTACATTGAATTTCAGCCGCCACAAGTGGGAGGCTTCAAAAAAAGAGATAAGCGAGTGGGTGTAATTGCCGTCGCCGTTACGTTAGGCGGATTTTTAGAATATCCCGCAAATCTCCGCCCCGCATTTTTTGCAGCGCCCGCCTTTCATCCCGCAAATCTCCGTGGCGTAGCCGCGCCTGCGTATTGCCGTCTCCCCGCATTTTGGGCAGAGCGTATCCTGAGCGAAATCCATATTTCCCGCGTACACGAATTGCAGGCCGGCTTCGCGGCCCGCCGCGAGCGCCCTCTCTATGGACGACGCGTCCGTCATCGGGTGGTGGGCCATCCGGTACATCGGGAAGAACCTTGACACGTGCCACGGGACGCCGCCGAGTTCGTTCGCTATAAATCCCGCGATGCCCCTCAGTTCTTCGTCAGAATCGTTCTCGCCAGTGATGACAAGCGTCGTGACCTCGAGCCATATCCCCATATCGCGGATGAGTTTCAGGGAGTCGAGTACCGGCGCGAGCCGTGCGCCGCAGTGGCTTTTGTAAAAATCGTCACTAAACGACTTGAGGTCTATGTTGCAGGCGTCCAAGTACGGCCCTATGGTACGCAGGGCTTCCGGCGACATATAGCCGTTGGACACGAAGATATTTTTCAGNCCCGCGTCTTTGGCAATCCTTGCCGCGTCGTTGGCGTATTCAAAAAATACCGTCGGCTCNGTGTATGTATATGAAACGCTTCGGCATTTATGTTTTATGGCGCGTTCGGTTATCTCCTGGGGCGTAAGCGCACTGCCGCGGTCGCCGACGCCGCGCAGGCCGAAAGCCTGCGAGATGCTCCAGTTTTGGCAAAAGTCGCATTTGAAATTGCAGCCGGCGGCCGCGACGGAGAATGTTTGGCTTGACGGCAGGAAATGGTAAAGCGGTTTCTTTTCGACAGGGTCGACGTGTTCCGCTACCGCCCGCCCGTAGGCGTTCGTGTACAGCGTTCCGCCGTCGTTCGCCCTGACCGAACATATCCCGCTCTTGCCTTGGCTTATGCGGCAGCGGTGGGCGCAGAGGCCGCAGGCCGCCGCGCCGTCGTCGTCGCGTTCCCACAATAAAGCTTCTTTCATAATTATCCCTCCTGCTTACGCAACTCGCAACTTGCAAGTCAGGCGTTCGGCAAAACAATTATCTCGGCGGGTGTACCGCCAGTTTTTTAATTTTACTCTTTACGCTCTTGCCTATATCGGACGACGACGCGGTTATCTGATACAGGTATATGTTCGGCGACAGGAGGTTGCCACGCTGGTCTCTCGGTATCCACGGTTCGCCGTTGCGCGGGTTGCGTATTACCGCGAGCAGCCTGCCCCCTAATGAATATACCCTTATCGTTATGTTCATGTTGTGGTCGTTCGGCGTGTTTGAGTGGTAGTAGAAGAAGCGGGTCTCCCTGCCCATCCTTACCGGGTTCGGTATGTTCAATACGTGGTCTAATTTGAGTTCGGCCTGTTCCAGTATCTCTAACGTGAAACGCTGTTTCGCGACATTGCCTAATAGGTCTTGTGCGCTTATAATCAGTTCGTGCGTCCCGCTCTTCAGGGAGTTTTCCTCGAACGTAATGGGGGCTACCCCCTGCATGTAATCTTCGAATTGGAAGTTTTCGATGCGGCGCTTGGATAAAGCCCCCTTCACCTCCATTGTCAGGCCCTCGTCGGGGCCGGCGCCCGCCGCGTTTATGCCGCTTGAATCCTTGATGCGGACTTCAAGCGTCAGCGGCAGTCGGGCGGTGATGCGGTTTTTTACGAACATGCCGGCCGAATCCATAAGCCCGGTGTTGTAAACGAGCCTTATGCTGATAGTTGGCGGGGTTGTGTCTTCAATAGCGCCGTCGGTGGTGCCGTCAAAAATAAAGTTGTCGATGAACCCGCCCGCCGACAGCGTGTCGTTCTCTTTCCAAGCGTAGGCGGCAAGCCTGACGCCCGGCTTTTTGAACGCGAGGTTCATCGGCAGCATGAGCCGCTGTTGGAATTCGCCGTTTTCAACCTTGATGTTCGCGCTGAATACCGGGCTTCCGGGCAGCGTGTATTTGGGGTCTGTGTACTTGCCGCCGTCTTTTCTCCGCGCCGTGTCAGGAGGGTTGAACAGCGTGAGGTTGACAAACGCGTCGCTGCCGCCGAAGTTCGCGTTCTTGAGCCCGGACTTAGTGTTTACCGTCCCCGTTATCACCACTTGCTGCAGGGCCTTGAGCGTGTCGGTGACCGGTTTGCCATCCGCGTAGACGCTGAGGGCTATGGAGTCTTTTCTTGCCGTAAGCGATATGGATGGGTCTCCGAGTATGATGTAGTACCTGTCGTCTACATGGGGAGAGCTGCGCATCTTTGCCGTTTGCAGGGCGGCGCCGATAGAGAAAGCGGCGTTTGGATGGAAGAGCTCTTTGAAAAACGCCTGCGCCAGCTTGTCGTTGTTATATGAATATACCTCGCGTGCGCTGGATAGGACAGCTATCGCGCCGGCCCTCGGCTGCCTCACTAACATTGAGGCGAGGCAATCGTCCCCCGGGTTGTCGAACTTGCCGTTGGAGCAGGAGAACAGCGTGAAAATCGGATAACGCTTCCTGTTGTAAAGCGCCGGGATGTTGCTCTTCGCGAAGAGCAGCTCGTCGGCTAACTGATTGGCGGAGCCGTGCCCGAACCAGTTGATTACCGCCGTGCCGCCGTTGATTTCGTTTATAAACGCCCTCGTCGCCCCGGGCTTGGAATGGCGCTCGTCCCACGGGTATTCGAACAGGTATATCTTCCGTAAGTCCACGTCAGGCCGGTTTCTCGTGATTATTCGGGCCGACTCTTCGGAAGAGAGGTAATGGTCGCTTCCGATACCGTCTTCTTTAGCCCCCTGCTGGTCGTCGTCGGCGGCCAAAAGCACCCTGTTGCGCCACGCGCTGAAATCCGCAACGCCCGGCGTCTCCGTCTCTCTGATTTTTTCTACCATGTCAAACGCCTCAGATTGGTTCCTCGCGGGCATTCGCCCGAGTAGATAGAAGGGTTTGTGCGACGTATCGAAAAAAACATAGTAGTCGTCGCAAATCATGTTGTTGATATACGGGACGGGCATAAAATTCACCGAATTAGTGGAAACGTTTTTATAGTCGTAGTGCCCCGACCCCAAAAGGGCCACATACGACAGGTCGCGGCCGCCGGCCCAATTCTTGTAGACAAAAAGCAAAAAATTCCGCAGCGCGGCAGGGTCCATGTTCCCGCCGCCGAACTGGTTCAAAACGTCGCCGAGCAGTACAGTTTTAGGTTCCTTAAAACCTACGGCCGCCTTATGCCTTGCAAGTTCCAACGCGGCGTTCTGAAAACTCTCGTGCGTAATAATCAGGTAATCGGCCCGGTTATGCGCGTTACGGAGGCTGCGTATCAATTCATTGCTGACGGCAGGTTGGTTCGCTATATTGATAGAATCGCTGTAATCAACGATATCCTTTTCAAGCATAACCATGTACCTTGTCCCCATATTTCCGGTATCGCTGAAAGTATGCTCCCGCTGTTGCCTGACCGTATCGATTAGCGTTATTCCCCTCTCGTCAAGCGGGACGCGTACAGTATACGCGAGATTCGTGCCGGTTTTGGAAAGTTTATACCCCGCAACCCCGCCGTTACGGGCGGAAAAAACCTCAAGTTTGCCGGCGGTATCCGAAACGCTTAACGGGCGCCTGTAACGTGCTTGTATGCCGTTAAGTTCGTAATAGGATTCGTATTGGCGGCCGTCATAAAGGCAGGCCGACGCCTCGCTGTATCTGAGAGTAAGGTTTCTCGAATTTCCGGCCCTGACGTTTGCCCACGTTTCGCCGCACCTGCCGCAAATCTGATTTGCGTTCCATGAAGCGTTCATCACGCCGCCGCACTTGGTAACGCCCCACTTGAAACGTATCGACACGGTATCGTTGGCGTCAACCCCCGGCAAATCAAGCGTTATCGTAGTGTCCGCCCTGCCCGCGGTAAACCTCTTCCATACCCAGTCGAGTATGCCGTGGATGGAATTGTCATCCTCCTTGAAGTCGTGCTTGGACAGCGTCTGAGGCGTCCTCAAATAGATATTGTTCTCAAAGTAATTATTAAACATGGCGGCGGGCTGCGGCTGCGCGAAGCGGTTCATCGAAGCGCCGGAACCGCTGTTTTTGAGCGTGAGCCAATATGTCCGCCGGTCGTCGTAACGGTTAATTTTATAGGTAAATTCCATGGACGCCGTATCGTAAGACCAGTCGGACGCACCGCTTACATACGCGATGATATAATCGTCGTCATCAACGGAACCGTTTTTGTTCAAATCATAGCGCAAAACAGGTACTTCAAAAACGCCGGATGGAATCTCTCCCTCCTTAGGCACTTCTATATTCATCTCCCCCTTTATGGAAGCGTAGAGCGCTATGGAGTTTACTAATACGTTTGAACCGAACAATTCGCGGATTTTTTTGCCGCTGATTCTTATTAATGAATTTTCTTTCGTCGAGGCTTCGTTATTGTTGCGGTTGCCGTCGCCCACTCTGAACGACGCAAGTTTCTGACTGCCGCTGAAAAAACCGCTGTTAAATATCGGATGCGGGTCTTGGTCCGCGGTGGACTTACGCAATCCGCGTCTCGTATCCTGCCACCCCTGCGCCACGCTGAAATTCAGTAGCAGCCGCTTAGTCATTCGCTCATAGTCGCCGCGCGGCTTGGACGACGCGCCGCTGTGGGACGCCGCCGGAAAATTAATCACGATACGCGCTTTCCTCAATACCCGAATATTGCCCTGCCCCGCAAGGTTGACCGGACGCAGCGCCAAATAAGCCGCGCGGTAATCCCGCATCCGCGTGTACGCCGGTTCGCTTATCCACGCCGACGCCGACGGGTACGCGGGGCTTAGGGCGTCCGGCGCGGAAGTACGCCGCCGCAACGGGTTGGCAAGGCGCAGAACCGCCGTCTCCTCTGGCTCTATCGAAACGCGGACATCGCCGCGCGGCGGTACGCCTGCGTAAATGGCGTACCCCAAAAGCAAAGGAGCGCCGGAATCCCCCGTCTCAACGTAGCCGCCGTCAAAAGAGATATTAGTTCGGATACCGTCAATGCCACTATACGAAGCCGTGTCAAATCCGGCCATCTCCCAACTGAGCACAAGCCGCGACGGCGTACTCTCAATGACCTTGACAGCCGCGCAAGCCGGATAATATACGGAAATGATAAACAGGAATATCAATCCTGTCATAATCCGCGGCATCTCTTATTCCCCGTTTTTTGTTGACACAATTAACCCGCAGTGGCGAACTATACTCGCCCGTCCCCGCGTCTAATATCATTGCCAATAAAATAACATATTCCAATGACGACAATCTATAATTTACGTGAATTTTTTGTCCGTAATGTCAAAATTACCGAAAAATCCATCGCTCAAAAAAAAAAATAAAAAAATTTGACATACAGTATACACAATATTATTTTCTTACATTGTTTATAATAAATTGGGCGTTTTTGCCTGACGTGAGTTGGTTAAAATTATACTGAAAGTGGATGATATGGGATTATGTTTTTATTTGTGATAATATCTTTTATATTTATAATAACGCGCGTACACGCGAACGGTATCAAATATTTCTTACTTGATAAACCGTATAGTTTGCTATATGGAAATAACGCTGTAACTCCTTGTAAATCAATAACGTATAGCGTATTGAAAGCATTCAGTAAGAATTGCCACGCCTCGCCCTTGCAATATAGATGGGGGGG